>OJKY01002182.1_pt1 | contig 10426 bp, 10 predicted proteins | sample 1596571 | NCBI WGS metagenome assembly OJKY01 (sample SAMEA4350170, study PRJEB24818) | metagenome | biome: human; feature: gut; material: faeces | place: Denmark | collected 2013-09
CAATTCGTTGTAATGTTTGGAGATCGGTTCAAGCAAGGATAGAATGGTGGGATGAGCGAAAGCGCCGGAGGGGCGGTTCGCTTGTTCCACTACGTTCCACAAGCGAACCGCCCCTCCGAAGAGCAACATAAGTTATGAATTTAGGGCAGACACAAAATTTGAGACACTCCCTCATGCCCTAACAACTTCGGCTCGAGTTTCTTGTCAGATTGACCATTTAAAAAAGCTTCCCACACCATTAAATGAACCTAACCTAAAGAAAACCCATCTAACCAATAAAAAAATCCTGCCGGGTGAGCATAATTTTCATAAAAATGAAAAGGTAAGCTTGCGGTATGTTGTTAATAATGATTTAAAGGCTGAAAATCTTAATCATAAATAAGTACTCAGCCTGCCCTCGCCTTGTTACCAATATCTAATTGAAGCGAACTTAATGGAAATTATTATCTTCGGAGAACTGTTTGCCCCTACAGTTTGCTTACAACTCCTCAAATGTTCCTTTCTTTAGCAGTTTCCCTTCTGAAAGGTGCTGTTTTCCCCTAGCAAACACTGAACGTAATTTCCAATCACAATCAGTATCGAAGAAGCATATATCTGCATCAAAGCCAGCAGATATTTTTCCTTTTCCGCCTAAACCTAAAGCATCTGCAACATTCGATGTCACCAACGGCAGGATCTTCTCCGGGGCGTGCCCGCGTCCTATCAGTTCTCTCACAATATCTAAATTTCCGGTAACGCCGCCGCACCGTAATCCAATAAGCTCTCCGTTTTCATTGAATCTAGGTTTAGATCCATGGCCGTCCGTACTCATCGTAAGCAAGTGAGGGGGAACCTTCTCATCAAAAAGAATCTCTACTGCATCGGCAGGACTGGAAAAATCACAAATTCCGCCGGAAGTCACATCAATGAAGCCTCCTTTTCTCGCAAAACCAATCGCATCCTGAAGCAGCCATTTCTTTCTAGCCACATGCATTGGTCTGATGTGTTTGATCGGAAAACCGCGGTCAACAATTTCTTCTAAAAGATTGAAGGCGCCTGGAACGTCGCCTAGGTGGATATGCAAGAAGCCAATTTTTCCGGCAAGCATTGCGGACACTCTAATGTCCGTCAAAACTTCCAGAAGTTTCTCTGCTGTCGGAAATGAAGAACGATGGTCTCCGAGGGCAATCTTGACGCCAAGCACCTCAGGCACGCAGTACAGATCGCCTTTCACGGATCCCGTCAGCGTTTGCGGCGGAAGCAAATAACTGCTTGTATGCATCCAAGCACTTATGCCTTCTCGTTTTAAAGCGCGAGATTTTGTGAGAACGGAAGAAGGCGTTCTTGAGAGTCCGTCCGTTCCTAAAACACCGACAACAGAAGTAGTTCCGCAGAGAATGAGTTCTGATAATTGAAGTTCTGGACATCTGGTTTCAGGGCCTCCCTCTCCTCCTCCGCCCGTGATATGCACATGCTGATCCATGAAGCCGGGAGTGAGGTTCAATCCTTTCGCCTCAATGACTTCCAGATTTGGAAGACTAACCTGAGACAGGTCGTCTTCAATAGCAGCAATTTTTTCTTCCAGAATAAGGACGTCCTTTTTTCCTAGAAATTTAGGAGTAAAAACATTTGCTCCCTTGATTAAATAAGGCATGTTCTTTCCTCCAGACAGTTTTTGATTTTGATGAAATCCGAAGACTCGTAAGAGCAGACTCCTATTGTTTGAATAAGAATAAATTTGACGTATCGATATGTGAATAAGGAAGAATACGAACGAATTTTGTGGCCGCTAATTGCCTTCTCTGCCTTGTCCGTCAAAAATTTTCAAGAAATCTGATTAGTTTTTTCTCCCGCCCAGCAAAAATTCACTACCCATTATTTCTGGCCTCAGACGACAGTCCGAAGAACAGTTCGAACCAGAGAAGATTGCTTACAGATGAGAACATTTCCTTTCAAGGGAGGCTAGGGATTACAACTAGAATCACCACAATATTTTTGAATTTTCATAGGTGGATTCAATGCTTACAAAACAACAAATCGAACTCGTTAAGGCTACTGTTCCTGTTCTTCGCGAACACGGTGTTGCACTTACTTCCCACTTCTATAAGAGAATGCTTTCTCACAACCCGGAACTGATGCAGGTCTTCAATATGGGCCATCAGCGCGCCGGCTTCCAGCAGCAGGCTTTGGCGGGAGCTGTTCTGGCTTATGCAGAAAACATTGAAAACCTTCCGGCCTTGTTGGGCGCTGTTGCTCACATCGCCAACAAGCACGTTTCCGTCGGCATCCGCGCCGAACACTATCCGATCGTCGGCAAGCACCTCATCGCCTCCATCAAAGAAGTCCTCGGCGATGCTGCTACTCCCGAACTTATTGATGCTTGGACAGCCGCTTACATGCAGCTTGCCGACGTCCTTATCGGCGCAGAAAAAGCTATTTATGACAAGAACGCTGTTGCAGAAGGCGGCTGGACAGGCTGGCGTTTCTTCAAGGTTGCTGAAAAATCCAAGCAGACCGACAACGTTACTTCCTTCAAGCTTGTTCCTGTCGACAACGGCAAGATGCCTGAAGTCAAGGCCGGCCAGTACATTTCCGTTCGTGTGTTCGTGAAAGGACAGGATCTGATTCAGCCGCGTCAGTACACTGTTGTTAAGGCTGACGCCACTTCCCTGACAATTGCCGTCAAGAAGGTCGAAGCCGTAGAGAAGTCTCCTGCAGGTATGGTTTCCAACACTTTGCACAACGACATCAACGAAGGTGATGTCGTTGAAGTTTCCTTCCCGGTCGGCGAATTCAATCTGCCCGAAGGCAACGGCGAACTCTGCCTGCTCTCCGCCGGTATCGGTATCACTCCGCTCTTCGCAATGCTCAAAGAAGCCGTGCAGAAAGATCCGACTCGCAAGATCTCTTTCGTTCACGTTTGCAAGAATAAAGAAGCTATCCCGTTCCGCGAAGAACTCGCTCTCGTCGTTAAGGAAGGCAACGTTTCTTTCGAAGTGTTCGAGACTTCCGAACACGGCCGTCCTTCCGAAGACTTCTTCAAGAGCTTGGTTTCTCAGGGCGCTGACTACTGCATCTGCGGTCCGGTTCCCTTCATGAAGCTCGCTGCTTCTGAACTGGTTAAGAACGGCGTTGCAGAAAACAAGATTCACGCTGAGAAATTCGGCACAGGCGCTATCTAATGGTTCTGAGTCTTCTTTGAGGTCGCTATAAAGACTTCGTCGAAACAAAAAGACCTGAGGCCCGGACATTTTGTTCGGGCTTTTTCTTTTTTTAATGAAGTTAGGAACCATTTCCCCATATGGTATTAATTAAATATTCAACTAGAAAAAGAATAAAAAAAATTAAAGAAATTCCAGGAGAAACAATAAATTTTTAGAAATTATCTATTGGTGGGGGAATATTATTTTTTAACAGAATCTTGCTGTTTTTAGGAAGGATACATCAAATATAAATTTCGCTGCGAAGAAAAACTTTCATTAAGTGAAAATTAAGATCCACAATAAAGAAAGTTCAGCCAATCGGATGAAATTCCTCCCATATACCTAAAATTCAGTAGTAATATTTCCTTAATCTTGCTAATATCTCCTTGAGCCTCATTGTTTCTTGAGGAATTCCATCCTCACTTGAATACTCTGATCCTCACCCGATAACCACATCTTCGGAAGAACAATATGAATAAACAGCAATTGATTGAAATTATTGCGGAAGAAAATGAAATCACTAAGGATATGGCTACCCGTACCCTGAATACAATGATCCGCTCCATCATGACATCCGTCAAAAACGGAGAGCCTGTCGTGTTAGTCGGTTTCGGAACCTTTCGTCAGGTAAAAAGGAAAGCACGCGTTATCTGCAATCCCCATACCGGTGAAAAACTTGAATTGAAGCCCCGCAGCGTCCCCAAATTTGTTCCGGGTACTTTATTCAAACAGATTGTTGACGAACAAAACAGCTAACTTTTGTCCTTCAGACAGATTTAGCTCTTAAGTTTGATCCCGTAAATTGGATAAACGGTTTGCTCGGGTGAGAATGGTGTTGTTGCCGTTTTAGGAACCTTGAAGATAGACATACCTTCGATTTTCCGGGTTTCACTTGTAGCACATACGAAAATCCCGAACTCTTCGGAGTTCGGGATTTATTTGTGTCAGGATAACTTAATCCTAGAGATTAGAGTTTGCCGCCCTGCTGTGCCTGCGGTGCAGGAACGTCCTGCTGATACATGCCGTAGCCGCCATGGTGCGGACCGCGGTGTCCGGGACCGAAGCCGCCTCTCGGACCTCTGGCGTGGGTACGGGATTCGATCGAGTCAAACACCTTAACCTGTTCCGGAGTAAGAACTTTCATGAGTTCCTGACGAGCGTCAATAGCTTTCTGAAGCGCTTCAACTCGGGCTTTTTGGAAAGCCAAGCGCTGATTCAAGATGTCTTGACGTGTCTGGCCTTGTGCAGCAAGGGGACGCTTCATCTGGTGATAAGCATCGACAGCGCCGAAGTAGGCTTCAAATGCAGGTTTCTGAGCATCAGTAAGATTCAGCGCACCGCGCAGATAAATTTTTCTCTGTTCAAAGCCGGGACGATAGTCTCTAGGGCCCTGAGCACCCTGCTGCGGACCGTAAGACCAGCAGGGATGTCCCTGACGCATCATTCCGTTGGGACCGTACTGGCAGCCCCGATTCGCGCCTTGGGGACCGGCTTGACAGCCGGGACCGTAGCCCATCATGGGGCCTGCTCCGCATCCCCATGCAAATGCTGCACCGGCGGCGAATGTAAGGGAGGCAGCTAAAGCTGCAGAAGAGATAACCTTTTTAGTATTCATCGTTGTCCTTCCTTTGAGAGTGGCGCCAAATCAGCGCCGCAGATTCACTATATCAGGCCTATAGTAGCCCGAATTTCGAAAAGTTAAAGTTTGTTTCGGGTTTTCAAAAAAGCTTACAATTACGAACTTTTCATGCTAAATAGTTACATTTTCTCCTCTCTTCAAAATTCTCTATACTTGGTCTCTCTTGGAATTTCTCCTTTTAGATACCGGTTTTTTCAATGGCTTCTGATTTCGACTTTGATCTTCCTCTGAATCAGTATTTTTTAGCTGAGATCGCGGAACATCTTGAATCTAAAGGAATAAATTGCCTAGACGATTTGATCGACGCCATGTACGAGGATCCCGAGCGCTGGGCGACGCGTCTGGACCTGAACAAAGAACGAAGCAACGGAATCCTTTCGTGGCTCTACTCTAAAAAACTCAACGGTGCTCCGATAGATTTCCCGCCGGTTTTAGAAACCCGAGCTCGGGACCTCTCCAAGTCCTATTACGGTCAAAAGATCGAAGACGTCGGCGCCCCGCTTTGGTCCGAAATCAATAAAAAGCAAAAAGCCGGGCGCCGTCTCGGTCAGCCGCTTAAAAACGACGAAATACGTCCGCTTGAATTTTTAGCGCCTCCAAAAGGCTTAGACGGTTCTTCAGGAACCAACCGAGGCGACCGACAGGACTGTGCCTTAAACGTCAACACCGACATTGAAGCTATTCGTCTCTGGCTTAAAGCAAAAGGCACCAATGCCAATACTCAGGCTGCCTATCGAAGAGAGGCCGAAAGATTTTTGTTATGGTGCCTCTTAGAGAAAAGAGTCGCCCTTTCCTCCGCTCGTCTTGATGAATGCGCGGATTATCTTAAGTGGCTCGAGATGATCGGCAGAGAAACACCCGAGAACTGGCAGAAATCCTGGATCTATCCGCAGGAAACTTGGATCGGACCCAAGAATACGCCGCGGGAATCTCCGGATTGGAAACCTTTTAATTCTTCCCTTGCCTACACAAGCCGAAAAGCCGCCTCGACGATCATCCGACAGCTCTTTTCCTTCCTTCATAAGACAGGCTATCTGAAATTCAATCCTTTTGATCAGATTCCTGCGAAGGTGCGTTTTTTGCCCGGCGAAGGCAAACCTAAAGAATTTGCGGACCGTTCTTTATCTCCGGCCCAATGGGAGGAAATCGAAACACACCTTGCTCAGCTGCCTCTTGATCTTGTCCGTATGCGGCTCGAGGTTCTTTTTGTCTTAGGTAAGGAACTCGGTATGCGAGCGAGCGAAATGATCAACGCCCGCTGCGGCTGGATTGAATACTCACGCTTCGGCGATGAAGAAACTGTTGTCATCGACATTGTCGGTAAAGGCGATAAACAAAGACGCCTCCCGCTGTCTTCAGAACAAGTTGAGAAAATCTCGAGATACCTTGCTGCCAGGAAGCGCCCTCCGCTTTTTGAGCCGGCCGGAAAAGACGTCCCTCTGATTGCGAGCTTCCGCATCGGCAACAAAGGAGCGGATAAGGAAGGATTATCGCGTTCCGGACTTTATATCGTCCTGCATACCTTCCTCGAAGAAGTGGCCAACGACGTCCGAAAGAAAAATCCGCGCGACGCAGCCAAGCTTCTCGGAAGTTCACTGCACTGGCTGCGCCATACCTTTGCTGTCGCCAGCTTGGAAGTGATGCCGGTCAACGTCGTTCAAACAGCCATGGGACACGCTTCGGTTAATACAACCACCAGGTACATCTCTCCGGATCAAACAGAGGTCCTAGAAGGATTTAAGAAGCTGAAATCCTAATTTTTACGCGCGTCAGCCAGCGTCTTTGCCCAGGTGATGAACAGATCCTGGAGAACCAGACGTTTGCTTAAAGGATGATCTTTGCTGCGGTTGGCCTGCATCAGCGTTTGGTTAAATGGAACCAGCTTCTGAAAATCCGTACCCTGCGCCTGACGTTTATAAGCTTCGGCGTGTTCCGGAAAATACCTCGGCTCAGCACCGGAGAGCACCGCCATCAGATCCCAGTACCAGCGCTGCATGACGGAAACCACAGGACCGACCGGCATATCCTTCTGAAAAGCCGACAGCACCTGAACGCTAGATAGCGCAGAGCCAAGAGCAAGCATTTCGAGATACTTGGCTTCGTCTTTTTTATCCAATGTGAGATTGGGGTCAGCCTCATGAATCAGAAGCGGTCTGCCGCTCAAACGTGTGAGCTCTCCCTCCGGATTTCGGACCTTCTGGGACTTGAGGTAAGCGATGCCCTGCTCACGTGTAGGCGGCGTGCAGCGAACCAACTGGCAGCGGGAGCGGATCGTCGGAAGAATCGAGTTGATGTCATCAGCAACCAGGATAAGTACTGCGCCTTCGGGCGGCTCTTCAAGCGTTTTAAGCAGGGCCGAGCTTTGGTCTCCGGACATGGAATCTGCCGGATAGATCACGACGGCTCGGTGGCCGGCGCGATGCGCCGTAACAGAAAGATATTCTCCGATGCCGCGAACCTGTTCAATCAGAATTTGTTTAGACAGACTTTTGCCCTTCGGAATCTCTCCGAATTTACCGTTCCAGGGTTCAGGATGAAGCGCGGCTTCGGTTTCGCTTAATACGTAGCGAAGGTCCGGATGGTTTCCGCTGAAGATGAGTTTGCACTCCTCGCAGATTCCGCATGGCGCGCCGTCTACCGGGTGCTGACAAACTACGGCTGCCGCAAAGCGGGAAGCCAGTTCAAACACGCCGCATCCTCGCGGACCATAAATAAGGACACCGCCCGGAAGTTTGCCGAGCATTTTTGAGAGCACTTCGGCCGGCCGTTTCAGCCAAGGGTACGGGGCGAAACACATGTGTCAACCTCCTTGAGGACATGCGCAGAGACCTCTTCCGGCGTTCCCTGAGCATCAATGACGACACAGCGCTCGGGTTCTTTCTTTGCGATTTCCAGATAGCCTTGACGCACTCTTCGATGGAAGTCTGCGTCTTCCTGTTCAAACCGGTCGAGCTTGCGGGACAAGCGGGCTGCTGCAACTTCGGTCGGCAAGTCAAAAATGACCGTTTTGTCGGGCTTGATATCGGGATGTACGAAGTCAGCGAGCATCTCGATTTCTTTCAAGCTGCGCCCACGGCCGTACCCTTGGTAGGCGACAGAAGCATCCGTGAAGCGGTCGCAGAGAACCCATTTACCGGCTTCTAAAGCCGGACGAATGATTTTGGCAAGATTTTCCTGACGAGCTGCAAACATTAGAAGCAGTTCGCACTTTGCGGTCATGGGTTCGTTTAACAGAAGCTCTCGGATCTTCTCGGCGCTTTCCGGACCGCCCGGCTCTCTCGTGCTGACAAAATCAATACCTTTCTCTTTGAGCGCATTAGCGATTACTTCGAACTGAGTGCTTTTGCCGGCGCCGTCCACGCCTTCAACCGTAATAAATTTCCCGCGTTCCATGATAATCAAAGTCCTTGGCTTCTGAGATACTTCTGCACGGCCGCATTATGCTCTTTGAGTGTCTTAGAGAATTTAGTCTGGCCGCTCTTGCCCATGGCCACAAAGTATAAATAATCCGTATCAGCCGGGTGTGCGGCCGCTTCAATCGCGGCTAAGCCGGGGTTGCAGATCGGCGTCGGGGGAAGACCCGGACGCGTGTAGGTGTTATACGGATGGTCCGTTCTCAGGTGTTTCTTTGTGATTTTGCCGTCAAAGTTTTCGATTCCGTAAGTTACCGTCGGGTCAGTCTGAAGCAGCATGCCGCGCTTCAAACGATTGTTAAAGACGCTGGAGACTAAAGCGCGATCGGAGTTCTGACCGGTTTCTTTTTCAATAATGCTGGCGAGGATCAATAGTTCATAGGGAGATTTAACGGCAACATTCGGGGAACGTGTTTCCCAAGCCTTGCTAATGCGTTCCTGCTGCTCGCGGTAAGCGCGTCTTAACACCAGCGTATCGGGAGAACCTTTAGCAAATACAAAAGTATCTGTGGCGAACTGCCCCTCCGGGTGCGTGCCTTCCGGCGCGTGGACGGTGGACATGACTGTTTTGAGGTCAAGATCGGGGTCCGCGTGATCTAAATCTTCAGAGTTTTTAATGCGTGTCAGGAATTTTGCAGTTTCTGTACCCTCAACCAGTGTGAACTTGCTCATGATCACATCGCCGGAGGCGAACTTATCGACGATCTCTCTGATCGTTGAAGGATTCGGGATTCGGTAGTAACCGACATGAACCGATTTGTCCTGATCGTAAAAAGAGAATGCTCGGGTAAGGATTGACGGATCAACATCTGCCCCGGCTTGCTTGAGCGAGTTGGCAATTGAGCGGATCGTACTGCCCTTGTCTACTTTAATCACGACCTCCGGAGGGTTTCCTTCAAAAGGCACCGGCCGCACGTTTACGTAATAGTAAGCACCGCCGAGAAGTCCGAACGCCAGCACGGCTACAAGGCCGCAGGCGGCCAGCAGTTTGACCACAAATCTCATACTCACACGCAATTGAATTAATACAACTCAAACAAGCATGATAGCGACAATTTGAGATTTGTCTGCTCACTTTGTCGAGGCTGTCAGTCGTAATTGTTTTCGATCTGTTAATTTATCGACATGTTTTGATTAAGGAGTAATGCACAAATGAGCATGCTTGAACTAAATTCCTGGACATTCAGCGAAGAACAAGATTTTGTATTTGTCGCTGTTCGCGGCGAAGACGCTGAAAACTTTCTCCAAGGAATGCTGACCCAGAATGTAAAGACAATGGGACCGACAGACGCTCGCTGGACGGCTGCTTGCAACCACCAAGGACGTACCGCCGCTACCTCTTTAATCGTCAGAATCCCGAACGGCTTCGGAATGCTTATGCCGAAATCCATTTCTCAGGACGAAGTCGATCGTCTGAGCAAGTTCATTTTGAGAAGCAAAGTCGAAATCGAAATTCTTCCCGAACCGATCACCTATTTCTGCTCCGACGATGCCAAGGCTATCGACCGTCCGTGCCCGGCCCTTCCGCGCGAACCGATGCAGGCCTTTGTCGGTGATTCCGTTATCGTTGTTCGTCTTCCCTCCAATGACGCACAGGGAATGCACGGCAAATTTGTCGCCATCGGAAAGATCCCTGATGACATGTACGCTCCGATCAAAGCCCACAACCGCCTGGCTCGCTCCCTGATGGAAGAAGGTATTGCATTAATCGAGAAACCCGAATCTCTCGAATGGCTGCCGCAGGCACTGAATATGGACTTGATCGGCGGTATTGCATTTAACAAAGGCTGCTACACCGGTCAGGAGATCATCTCCAAGACTGAAAACCTGGGCAAGGTAAAACGCCGTATGTTCTTAGGCGTTGCCAGAGGCGTTAAGGATCTCGACGAAGGCACGGAAGTCTTCATGGAAAACGAACCGATGGGACGCGTTATTCAGAGCGACGGCGAGCATTTCCTGTTTGTCCTGACTTATGAATATATGGATTCCGAACTTTATGTTAAAGATGTCCCGGTAGAAATCCTGCCGCTGCCTTATGAAGTCACAGTTCCTGCCAGCGTGATCTAATCTAAACGCTTTTCTCTAAAACACCGGAGTTCGTCAGCTCCGGTTTTTTGTTGTCTCATTCTTTTTGAAAAAACTTCTTCATTGCCTGCCGCACAACGCTTTCTCCTCCTTGATTAGAATGAAGG
>OJKY01002188.1_pt1 | contig 10411 bp, 17 predicted proteins | sample 1596571 | NCBI WGS metagenome assembly OJKY01 (sample SAMEA4350170, study PRJEB24818) | metagenome | biome: human; feature: gut; material: faeces | place: Denmark | collected 2013-09
GTCTTAGAGAAATTGCTATAGGCGCATTCAGGCAAATCGGTTCAAGTGCTGTCAGTGCTGTTGGTAATGGCTTAAAAGGCTGGGTATCTGACGCAATGGATACTCAAAAAGCCATGATTTCATTGCAAAATACAATGAAGTTCAAAGGCAATGGACAAGACTTTGACTATGTAAGCAAATCTATGCAGAATCTTGCTAAAGATACAAATGCAAATACCGAAGATACTTTAAAACTTTCAACAACGTTCATTGGTTTAGGCGATACTGCTAAAAAAGCGGTCGGTAAAACGGAAGCATTAGTAAAAGCTAACCAAGCATTTGGTGGTACTGGCGAACAATTAAAAGGTGTAGTTCAGGCTTACGGTCAAATGTCGGCAGCTGGTAAAGTTACGGCTGAAAATATTGGACAATTAACCGATAATAACACAGCTCTTGGTTCTTCTTTAAAAGACACTATTATGAAAATGAACCCATTATTACAGCAATACGGCTCTTTTAATGAAGCTGTTTCAGAAGGCGCTGTTTCAATGGATATGCTAGACAAGGCTATGGACCAAATGGCTAAAGGTTCGGGCGGTGGAATCAAAACTATTGGGGACGCGTGGGATAGCTTCAACGAAACAATGTCAATTGCTTTAGTGCCTACTTTGAACGCTTTAACACCTATCATTAGTGACCTAATAGACCAGATGTCTGACTGGGGCGAAAGTGCTGGTAAATCTGTATCAAATGTAGTTAAGTATTTTCAAGACTTGTTTCAAAAACTGCAAGAAAATGCAGCCACTTTAGCTTTTTTAGAGGCTTGGGATAACATAAAAAGTGCATTTGATTCCATAGTTTCTATTATAGGGAATGTTATCAATTCATTTCTCGGAATAAATAAAGAAACAACGAAAAACGCAACAAGTATAGATAACGTAGCAAAGAGCATAGCTGTATTTGCTGGTAAATTTTCAGAAGTTACGAAAAAAATAGCTGATTTTCTTAAAAAAATTAGTGAAAGTAAAAGCGCAATGGATAATATAAAGGTAGCTTTAGTTGCTTTGGCTAGTGCATTCGTTGCTTTGAAAGTTATTAATGGAATCATTAAGGCTTTCGAGATATATAATAACATAGTTAAAATTGGAACAGCTATACAAGGCGCTTTCAATGCTGTAATGGCTATAAACCCATTTGTTGCTCTTGGTATAGCGATCGCAGCTATTGTTGCTGGTTTGGTTTACTTCTTTACTCAAACTAAAACAGGCAAAAAGGTTTGGGCTAGTTTTGTGGACTTCTTAAAGAGTGCATGGGACGGTATAGTTTCATTCTTTAGCGGTATGGGTCAATGGTTTTCTGATATATGGAATGGAGCAGTTGACGGAGCAAAAGGTATATGGCAAGGTTTAGTTGATTGGTTCAGCGGAATTGTTCAAGGTATTCAAAATATTTGGAACGGAATAACAACATTCTTCACTAACTTATGGACGACTGTTGTTACTGGAATTCAAACAGCATGGGCAGGGGTTACAGGGTTCTTCACAGGGTTATGGGACGGAATAGTAAATGTTGTTACAACTGTATTTACAACTATTGCTTCTTTAGTAACAAATGCTTATAATTGGTTCGTCACAACTTTCCAACCCTTAATTAGTTTTTATCAATCTATATTTGGTTTAATTGGTTCGATAATCAACTTAGCTTTTCAACTTATATTGGCTATAATTCGAGGTGCTTATCAATTAGTTATTGGCACATGGCAAGGTATATCAGGTTTCTTTGGTGGAATATTTAATGCTGTTAGTTCAGTAGTTTCAACAGTATTTAGTGCCATAGGTGGCTTCGCTGTTTCAGCTTGGAATGTACTGGTTGGAGTATGGAATGCAGTAGCTGGCTTCTTTGGTGGTATATTCAACGCTGTAAGAGGTATCGTGTCATCAGTATTCAACGCAATTGGAAGTTTTGCTTCTAGCTCTTGGGGAGTTGTTCAGTCAATATGGAGTGCAGTTTCAGGCTTCTTTAGTGGCATATTTAATTCTGTTCGTAGCGTTGTTAGTGGAGTGTTCAGTGCTCTTGGTGACTTTGCTTCAAACGCTTGGTCAAGAATTTCAGGTGTATTTAGCGGAGTAGGTAGTTTCTTTAGCGGAGTGTTCAATGGTGCTAGAAGTGTAGTTAGTGGAGTGTTCAGTGCCTTTGGTGGGTTCGCTTCTAATGCTTATAATGCAATAACAGGAGTATTTAATGGTCTTGGTAATTTCTTTAGTGGAATATTTGGAGGAATCAAGAACACAATAGACAGCGTTCTAGGTGGTGTCACAAATACAATTAACAATATATCAGGAGCAATTAATGGTATCGCTGGTAAACTAGGCGGACTATTCAAAGGATCAATGGTAGTAGGTTTAACAGATGTCAATTTATCTTCTAGCGGTTACGGTTTGAGTACGAACAGCGTATCAAGCGACAATAGAACATATAACACATTCAACGTACAAGGCGGTGCTGGTCAAGATGTTTCTAACTTAGCACGAGCAATCAGACGAGAATTTGAACTAGGGAGGGCTTAATGGTAAGACAGTACAAAATACATACCAACTTAGACGGAACAGGTGATAAGGTTTGGGACGTTACAAATGGGAACGTTAGATTTTACCAGCCCTCTAATTTAGGGTTACAATCAACTAATAATATTTGGCAAAGTAACGGTATCGGAGTAATGGGAACACGCTCAATCACTCAACCTCAAATAGAGTTCAAACTAGAAACGTTTGGCGAAAGTTTGGAAGAAAACTATCAACTAATGAAAGACTTCATAAACGATATTCTTAACCAAAAATTCGTTACACTTGAATATCAAACAGAGTTTTTTCAGGTATATGCTGACTTAGCTTTAGCAGATGTTACAAAGACAGAGGGTTATGGGAAGAATGGAACTTTCAGCGAAAAGATAACTTTTGATATAATTACAAAGTGGTACACTTACGAAAACTTAACTTTTGAAAAAATTCAAAATGGTAAAGTTATCGATGGTAAGTCTAAAATTTATGGTGGTTATAAAGGGAGCGAAACACCTTTACAAAACTATATTAGATTAAAAACAAGTCCCTCTTTGAATTTGCCTAATTTGAATTTGTTAGACGGTACTAAAAACTTCAAACCTAGAATTGCTGGTAATGGTGCAGCAAATCAAAATGCAGGAATAATTTATTTTACACAAAATAAAACAGTAGCTGATTTATTTAAAGCTGGCGATTATATAACCATATCTTATGATATTGAATTTTTAAATACTGAACTATATAGTAGTTCGGAAGATGCAAATGTCACGATACAAATGTATGGCGGGGCTTATACTTGGATTTCTATGGTACAAGCGAAAAACGTATATGGCAAGTTTTATACTAAAGATCCATTTAAAGACTCTGATTATGCAGAAAACCCTGCTCATAAAGTTAAAGTATCTCGAACAATACAATTAACTCAAGATTTTATAAATGCAAACGCAATGGTCAATGGCATACAGTTGGTTTTTAATTTCATACCTGTTGGGGCGGAGATAATAGTTTCTAACTTAAAAATAGAACCAGGACCAATAGCTACGCCATACCTTCCCTCAGCTACCGAACTCACAACTGCTGATATAAGTGAATATTTTGGATATAATTATATAGCGAATCAAGCCTATACTTATTATGGCGAAACAAACATAGACCGTTTAAGTCGTTGGGATATAAAAGATGAAATATTTAGTTTTATGGGGATATTATATCCGCAACTTCCTAAAACACCTGCTGGAGTTAGATTTTTAGACGATATTGGAAATGAATATACTGCGATTGTATTCAAGACGGAACAGTTGCCAGACTATATTTTAATCAATACAGATGTAAATGACGAAATCTACCAAGGGCTGAACGGAACGACTTCATTAAATTTATTCCCTGTAATGGACTTTGAACGATACAGAACACGTATAATCAAACACGGTCAAATGGAGTTAATCAATTTAACTAAGGCGGAGTTTAAAATCAAGAGAAAGGCGGACTTCGTTTAATGTTAGAAGCTAATGTTTATGATAACTTTAACCCTAATTATTATAATATATCTGATTTTACTCTTCCTAATGGTAAAAAAGAAAAAAGAGGTCTACCAATACCAAAGGCAAGATGTCAAGTTATTAACTATGAATTGTGGGAAACGGGTTATCTTTATACTTCGTCAGCTACGTTGACCGTTTCGGTAGAAGTTGGGGATATTGTTCAAATTCTTTTTCCTGAAGTTGTTCCAATTGAGGAGACGCTAGGTAAAAAGAAAAAGTTAAACTTAGATATGGTCTATCTTGTGACAGATGTAGATGAAGGCAACAAAGCTACATTAAAGAACTATTTTTGGGCAATGATTGAAAGCCTAGATGTTCCGAACGCAATAACTAAAACTAAAACGACAAACTCCGCTATCATTGACTATTTGATTGACCCTAATAAGGATGAGTTAATGAGTTATGGTTATTTCTTTAATTCAAGTATTTTCGCTGGGAAGGCTACAATTGACCGAAAAGCAGAAACTTCATCAGCTACTGACGTAGCAAAAAGGATATTTTCCAAGGTTCAATTTCAACCCACTACAACCATTCAACATGCTTCGTCTGAAATAGACCCCAGAAACTTATTATTCATTAACTTCGCTTCTAGGAGCTGGAATAGAAATAGAATCACGACAAGGGTAGATATCAAACAAAATGTAGCAAAGGACACGGAAACAATAGTAGAACGTTCAGCTTATAATTTTGCTGTTGTGTTTATCAAAAATAAGGAAGCAGACGACTACATAGACCCTCCTAAACTGTACACAGCCAAAAATAACGGAGATATCATTGATTATAGCACTTATCACGGAGACGGAACAGACTTGCCAGATGTAAGAACAGTTAAAACATTGTTTTATGATAGAGATGACCACGGAAACCCTCCTGACATGTCTACTATTAAGGCTGAAATTTCACCCTCTACTATCGTCACAAGATTATTCTTTAATCAAAACGAACTTTTGCCTTTGTATGTCAACGACTTAGTTGATATTTGGTACGAGGGTAAACTGTATTCAGGTTACATAGCAGACAGAGTTAAAACAGAGTTCAATGATAGACTTATTTTTGTAGAAAGTGGAGACAAACCGAATGTTATATGAGTATGTAGCTACTTATGGCGATAAATATAGAATAGATAGCTTCAAAGGTTACAGAGAGCTACGCAAAGACCACTTAGAACTTTTATCAGGTAAAGTATACTATAATAGCAAAAACACGCTTAGAATCGAAACTACGCTCTTGTATGAGATAGGTCAATTTGTATCAATTGGTGGTTATCCTTATGGCGGTAGAAAATTTAGATTATTAGAGCTATCAATTACTGATAACCCGGTTTTAGATAAAGCAAAAATAATTTCAAGAAAGGTTAAAAATGACAATTAAAAACTTTACATTTTTCAGTCCAAATGGTACAGAGTTTCCAGTCGGTTCAAACAATGACGGAAAGCTATACATGATGTTGACTGGAATGGACTATGGAACAATTAGGCGAAAAGACTGGTCAAGCCCATTAAATACAGCCCTCAATGTACAATATACTAACACTTCAATTATTGCAGGCGGTAGATATTTTGAACTAGTAAACGAAACAGTAGCTTTAAAAGGAAATTCTGTCAACTATATCCATGCAAATATTGACTTAACTCAAACAGCACACCCTGTTACTTTATCGGCTGAAACTTCAAACAATAGCAATAATGTTGATTTAAATAATAATTCAGGTGTACTTAAAGTTGTGATAGATATTAGAACAACTGACGGAACAGGAGTAGTGAACGCTAAAGCGCCTGATAATGTAACATATTTAGACAAATTAAATACAAATAGCGCTAAAAACGCTTTCGGAGCATTAGCTGGAGTTAATCTTTTAGACAATTGGTATGTTCAAGAAATGGCTGGTGGGTTATATAGACTTTCTAGATTTATTGATGTAAATAATGGAGTAGACCAGCCTTGGGGTTCTTTATATATCTCAGCAGAAATAGGCATCCCTAGTTTACCGCGTGGCTTCTCTCAATCATATATAACAGTCTCAATGTCAAACACATCAAATCTAATGTGGTGTTCTGTAACATCTAACAACGCTTTTAGGTTGCTTACAGGGCGAATTACAAGTCGTGCTGTACGTTCGGTATTAGTCGAAGTATTTGCGACAAAAACTTTATAAAATAGAAAGCAAAACAAAATGGTAACTAGAATGATTTTAATGACTATCTTGATTTTGGCGATTTTATTCGCTACGTGGGTAAAAGATAGAGAAGCAATGAACCCACCTTTTAAACGTAGACTTGTAATTGACTTGACTGTTATCTTCTCACTGTGGGTTTTATACGCAGTCTTCTACTTTACACAAACCCCCTCAACTTCTGATATCGCTAAAACAGTGATTAATGTAGGTTTGCTATACTTTGTAGGTCAATTTATTTATTTGATTGCAAAAATCAGTCCTATGTTTGACGGTTTAGTTAAACTTATTAAAAAGAATGGTGTAAGTATTCCTGAAGCTGAAGAAGAACAAACGGAGGATAAAAAAGAATGAATATAACTAATGCTGGTGTGCGTGGTCATAACCCTACTGGGGTTGTAATTCACAATGACGCAGGGTCAAACGGTGCTAACACTGGCTTCTACAATGAATGGTTACCTACTCATGATCCAGAAAATGGCTTCGCTCATGTTTACATTGCTTCTGACGGACGATTACAGGCTTCTGACTTCTCTAATATGGCATGGCATTGTGCTAACTCATACGGTAATGCAAATTATGCTAGTTGGGAAGTGTGCCAATCAGAGGGCGATTTAAATCAGTTTTTGAGGAATGAACAAGCGGTGCTAGATGACGTAGCTAAGTATATGAAGCAATGGGGACTAACTCCTAATCGTGATACTGTGAAGCTACATCAGGAGCTATCAAGCACAAGTTGCCCTAGACGTTCCGTAGAAGCTCACGGTGGCACTTTAGAAAGTTGTCGCTCGTACTTTATCGCAGAACTAAACAAGCGCCTTACAGAGCAAACTAATACACAAACAAACACAGAATTAGAGGACGACGAATTAATGAAATTTACTTACACTAACGGAGACGGAACTGTTTATTACTTTAATGGGGAAAAAGTTATCGCGCTTTCTCATGGAGACCAATGGAAAATTGTCAAACAAGTTTACAAAGATACAACAGGAAAAGACTTGAAACACTATACTTGGAGTAAACAAGTTCCATGGCACGTTCGATTCATGCAAGCAAATGGCATTAAAAACGTAATTGTAGCAGACAAATAAAAAAAGGCCACCTTAATTGGTGGTTTTCTTTTGTAAATGAAGATATTCTACTTTCTATTTTTTGATTTTTAGTTTGCTATCTATTTTATATTTTACCAAGTAGCCCATGCAGTTCCACCTGAACCTTGGTATATACTTACAGCTTTGTCTAAGTATTCTTGTGGACTTAAATTAGATACTTGACCATGTACGCTTTGCATTATCTGTAATAGTCCCCAGCACGACAACTCATTCTCAACATAAGGGTTACCGCTAGATTCCTTGTAAATAATATCAAGCCATTTACTAGCGCTTACTCCTGTCTTACTTTGCATGTAATTCGCTGCTATTTCAGGACTTACGCTCGACCAATCAGTCCCAATAATGCTATTAGTTGCTGTATTTGGCATAACTTCTAAACTAACTTCTTGCTCCCTTTCGGCTTCAAGTTGTTCTCTTGCGATTCTGTCAACTTCGGCTTGTTTTTCAGCTTTAACTCGTTGTTCTTCAAGTGCTTCCTCCTTAGCTTGCTTTATATGCTCATATTTTGCTTTCTCTTGCGTTTTAAACTCTTGTTCATATAATTGTGCCACAATATCATTAAAGCCCTTGTCCGCCTTTTTATGAGCGAATTGAATCAACGCTATACTTCTTATTGTATCATCTGTTAAAATAAAGATAATTACTCTCCTTTTTATGATTCAGTTGCTTACCTGATTAATAGCTTCAATAATATTATTGCCAGCATTTATTAGAATTTCATCACTTACAGTTACATCCTTTCTTGAAAATAATTCGCTCTCGATCTTCATAAAGTGCATTGCTTTAGCTAAAAATTGAGCTGATGATTCATAATATAATGTTTCTAGTTCATCATCTGAAAGCTGTGTCAAATCATCATTAGCAAAAGTTGTTAGTTTTCGCTTAATCTCTTTTCCATTGTCGTCTTCCTCTACATAGTAACGTTTCATTTATTCATTCCTTTAATTTAAAATTTTTCAATAATATACCGTTTAGAACCAAGCTCAAAGCTGACTAGATAATTATTAAAAGGGTCATTTTTGTTCAGGTCATTAGCAATCTTTCGTGCTGTTGACCGTGGATATTTTGAACTATTAATCTTCCTTGTGTATTCGTGTAAAATCATTTATTTGGCCTCTAAGATTTTAACTGTAGCTCTTGTGTAAAATGCTTGTCCGTTTTCATCAATTCCAAAAATACATTTATTGCCAAGTTCATTGCGTAGCTCTTTCGGTGTATCTACAATTTTTAATTCCATTTATTTTACCTCCCTTTGCATTCTACGCTTCAACCGTTGTTTGTATAGATACTCTTTACTTGGCTTTAGGCTATATAATAACTCATCTAACAAGTCCATGGCTTCTCCGCCTGTTCCTGAATTATTCATCTTTTTAAGTGTAAGCTCGTGCATTTCATCATCATTGAAAAACATAGTAAGATAAGGGAATGCTACGGTATTCGGTAAACTTAAACGTGATTTAGTTATTCTTAGGTTAGGATATTTACCTGTTTCAGCTTTAACTTTTAACTCAAATTGGTTTATTGCGATACCTTGTTCTTCTAGTACGCTAGTTATTCTTTCATATACTTCTTCGTTTGTCATTATGCTATAACCTCAATTATTTCTGTATGCTTTTTAACTTCTTGTCTTTGTTCTTCTGGAAGTAATTCGTTCCATTTTAAAGCCTCTTTTTTATCATAAAACTTACGTGTTTTAATTTCTTTTTCCAATATCCAAGATACTGTGTAGTATGTAAATTCATCTTTCATTGTCCAATTACTCCTGTCTTTATATTTAGTCTTTGCTGACTTGATAAGTGATATAAATTGCACCACTTACAGTGATAAGCTCTAACTGGTATTTTACCAGCTTTCTTTTTGTTATGCTGGGCATTTACTATTGAATATAAAGCGCCCATTTTTGTGTATTTGCGTTTTTTACACATAGTCTAACCACTCCTTAATTGTAAATAATTCAAAGCCATTTAGCTTACTTTGCTTTTCAATTTCCACTTGGTTTCTATCTAGGTCTGTCAGCAGTTCAATTACAGGCATACCGTTGTCAAGCCACCTGATGACTGTATTAGGTTTAAGTCCGAAATACTTAGCACATTGAGTCTTACAGCTGAAGTGTAGTTCTTCTTCTGTCGTAGGGTTATAAGCTACTACCTTTATAACTTTTTGCGTTGCCACTGTTTAATCTCCTTTTCTATAATGCTATGATATCAAAAAAAGTTCACACTGTCAAGCATAAACTTTATTTTCAATTATTTTATTCCTTCCCAGCGTTCAAAATCATCAGCTAGTTCTTGTATAAAGCCCATAATATCGTCAGTAGTGTACTCTGTAAGCTCATTCTCGTTACTTAAGTTAGCTAGTTCTTTGGCATAGTCTAAGGCTTTTTTATAGTCTTTGTCGTAGCTTTCGCCCTCTTTCTTGCCAGCTCTTACTAGATACTTCAATACCTGCATTGTATACCACCCTACAAGCTCTTCGTAGTTAAAATTATGTTTCAAGTATTCGTTAAGTTCTATACCGTATTTATTAGCATAGTGCCTATTCTTTTTAAAATTCATTAGATGTTACCCCCAATCCATGTAATAAGCAACGTTGCAATCATAGCCAGCCATGCAACAGCTATAAACGCAAAGCTGAAACCTATAACTATCGTTAAAGTTTTTACTGTATCTTTCATGCTTCATTTACCTCGTATACTAAATTATCCATTAACAATGACTGGTCTTTCAAAAGTTTTTCTTCCACAATTTTAACCGCTTCGTCTTCGTTATGAGCTTTTACTATGTCAAATAGCTCCACTCTTACATTTACATCATATACTTCCATTTTATTACCTCTTTCATAATTACATTCTATCAAATTGCTTTTACTTTGTCAAATATTAACTGTTTTTAACCATAAATAATTTCTCACATTTATCATTTTTTGTTCCACCTTCCAAAGTGCTATGTGCTTTATCAAAAGAATATACAACTTCAAAACGTTCATCTGAAATTGAATAACTTGAAATTATCACGATATTAGTTTTAGCTATTTCAAATGCCCAGT
>OJKY01002191.1_pt1 | contig 10399 bp, 10 predicted proteins | sample 1596571 | NCBI WGS metagenome assembly OJKY01 (sample SAMEA4350170, study PRJEB24818) | metagenome | biome: human; feature: gut; material: faeces | place: Denmark | collected 2013-09
ACCCGGATCAGCTCCGGTTTGGGCTTCTTTTCACGGCAGCCGACACACTGCCGCTGGGGAATGGACTTGGGCATGGGTGACTGCCTCCTTTCGGTTTATGCCTCGCTCTCCGGCTTGATGTCAATCTTATAGCCGGTGAGCTTCGCGGCCAGGCGGGCGTTCTGCCCTTCCTTGCCAATGGCGAGCGAGAGCTGGTTATCCGGCACGATGACGCGGCAGCTCTTGCCCTCGTCGAGCAGGGTCACTTCCAGCACCTCGGACGGCGCCAGTGCGGCCGCGATGAATTCCTCCGGCACCTCGCTGTACTTGACGATGTCGATCTTCTCGCCGCCGAGTTCGTTGACGACGCTTGCGACACGGCCGCCCTTCGGGCCGACGCACGCGCCGATCGGGTCGATGACCGGATCTTCCGCCCAGACGGCCATCTTCGTGCGGCTGCCGGCCTCACGGGCGATGGACTTGATCTCGACCGTGCCGTCAAAGATCTCCGGCACTTCGAGCTCGAACAGGCGCTTGACCAGGCCCGGATGCGTCCGGCTGATGAGCACCTGCGGGCCGCGCGTGCTGTTGCGCACCTCGACCACGTAGACCTTGATGCGGTCGCCCTCATGCAGCACCTCGCCGCGGATGCACTCCGCCGGGGCAAGCATTGCCTCGGTATAGTCCGAGTTGGAGCTGATCTTCAAAAACGCGCAGCCGGTGCGCGGGTCGATCTTATTGACGACGCCGGTAAGGATCTCATGCTCCTTGGAGTTGAACTCCTCGTAGATCATGCCGCGCTCCGCCTCGCGGATGCCCTGAATGATAACCTGCTTGGCAGCCTGCGCCGCGATGCGGCCGAACTGCTTGGTCTCGACCGGGACGCTGACCACGTCGCCGATCTTGGCGCGCTTGCTGATGCGGTGCGCCGCCTCCTCGCTGATCTCGACATACGGGTCGATGACGCGCGCGACGACCGTCTTCTTGACGACCATCTCGATCTTCTTTTTCGCCTCGTCGAGAATGACCTCCACGTTGTCCTCGCAGTCGGGCGTGTCCTTGCGGAACGCCGTCAGCATGGCCTGACGGATCTTCTCATACATATATTCGCGCGGAATACCTTTTTCTTTTTCGATATCTGCAACTGCGTCAAAAAATTCTGCGTTCATGGTCGAATTCCCTTTCCTTATATGGTCAGGTGCAGGCGCACCTGTGCGATGGCGGATTTTTGAAAGACACGGCGGGTCTTGCCGTCGGAGACGGTCACGTCGCCGTTGTCATACTGCTCGAGCGTGCCAATGTGCACCTTGCTGCCGTCGACCGGCTGGTAGAGCCGCACCTCGACCTGTGCGCCGAGGAAGCGCTCGAAATCGCCCGGGCGCTTGAGCTGCCGCTCCGCTCCCGCGGACGACACCTCGAAAATATAGCTGTCGGGAATGGGGTCGGCCTCGTCGAGGATCGGATCGAGCGCACGGCTGAAATCCTCGCAGTCCTGGATCGACACGCCGTCCGGCTTGTCGATATACACGCGCAGGTAGCGGCTGCCCGCTTCCTTGACGTACTCCACGTCCCAGATCTCGCATCCCTGCTGCGCGGCCACAGGCCCGGCCAGCGCCAGGACGGCATCTGTCAATTTACTCATAGATCACCATTCCATTTTCTGACACTTTGAAAGACATCAAGAAAAAGAGTGGGCGAGTGCCCACTCTGTCAAATCCTGCTTCCTTCGTACGGCAATATCATACCATCCCGCGCCGGACAATGCAAGCCTTTTTTTGCGCCGCCGGACACTTACTGGTACAACGCCACGAATTCCTCCAGGCAGAGGTTGTGCTCGGTCATGAACCGCGCCGCCGCGTCGCCGACATAGCGCACGTGCCACGGCTCGTTGCGCCCGGTGATGCTGACCTTGTCCGACGGGTAGCGGCTGACGAAACCGTAGTCCGCGCAGTTGTCGGCGAGCCAGGTCAGAAAGCGCGCGTTGACCGTGTCCACGCTCAGCGAGGAATAGTACTGGTCAACGATGTCCGCGCCGAGGCCGGTCTGATGGTCGCTCGTGCCGGGGGGCGCGGCCACGCGCGCTGCGGCCGTCTCAGCCTCGTCGCGCGTGTCGCCCTTGCGCATATTCTCGCTGACCTGATCCTCATACTGCTGCTCCTGCGTCAGGTACGGACGGTAGGCGCAGTAGATATACGGACTCCAGCCGGCGTCCCTGGCCGCTTTGAGCAGCGCATTGAGCGCGTCGACGGCGCGGGAATCGAACGTGGACTGCGAGCCGCTGATCTTGCTCACATCCGGAACATAGTCGCTGATATTATGCGCCTGACTCGCAATGAGATACTCCCAGGAGGAAATATCCACATCCGGCAGGTCGTCATACTTCTTCGTATCGGGCTGCGCCGTCGTCTGGATGTCCGGCGGGAGAATAAGATCCGTCGGCGCGGCGGGCGCGGCGTTGCTGCGCGTCTCGTTAATGCGCGAGAGGATGAGCATGGCGCATACGACGACCAGGACCGTCAGCGTCACCGACAGCCAGAGACGTTTGTTCTTCATGCAGATCCCTCCCGGACGAAAAAATGAAAAGCAGCTCACACGAGCTGCTTTTCAGGATAGCATATTTTTCGCGTTCCGGCAAGTCCCCCGTCACAGATCGACTCGCTCGTAGTTTTTGGCCGCCTTCCGGTATGCCAGCCACGACAGCAGCGCAAACGCCGCCAGCCCCACGGCCAGTACCGGAAGCTGCCGCACCTGACCGGCCGCGTCGGTCGCATCGAGATACGGCCCGACGACCGGAAAATGGGACAGCGCCTCGACGAGCACCATGAGCACCGTCATCGGGATGACCGCGAGCAGAAACGCTCGCCCGGCGCGGATGGCCGTCTTATAAAACACGGGCAGGAACACAACGTTGAACACGCCGTAGATCAGCAGCACGCAGCCGAAGAGCGCGACGTTTGCGTCGATACCGGCGAGGTTCGTGCCGTTGGGATTGATGCGCGCGGAGAGGAACGCAAACGGAACCGCGATCACGAGCTCCGCCAGCTCCACCGCCACGACGAGCCAGGCGCGTGCGCGCACCTGGTCACGCTTCGTGACCGGCAGCACGGCGCAGTAATAGACGTCCTTGTTCTCGCGGCCGTTGAGAAACGTGAAGAAAATGCCGAGCAGGCCGTAGAAAAATACGACCGTGTACGGATAGTTCGGGATGATGAGCATGACGCCGAAGAGCGCGAACACGTACATCATCGGGTGCGCTGCAAGGCGCAGGTCCTTAGAGAAAATCTTCGCTGTCATAGCTTCTCCTTTCCACGCGCACAAGAATGTCCTCGAGCGACATCTGCCCGTCGCCGAACTGCGCGCGATAGCGCGCGAGAAACCCGTCGCGCGTGTCGCTGCACAGGATCTGCCCGTCCTTGATCATCGTGATGTGCGAGGCGCACTTTTCGAGATCGGACGTGATATGCGTCGAAAACAGGATGCTGCGCTCGCCGCTTTTGACCACGCCGCGAAACAGCTCCATGAGCTCGTCGCGCGACACGGGGTCGAGTCCGCTCGTCGGCTCGTCAAGGATGAGCAGGCGCGCATCGTGCGAGAGCGCAAGCGCGAGCATATACTTCACGCGCATGCCGGACGAGAGCTGCGAGACCTTCTTCGTCTCGTCGAGCGCGAACAGCTGCAGATAGTGCCGGTATTTGTCCTCGTCCCAGCGGTCGTAAAACGTCCGCGTCACGTTCGTGATGCTGCGCAGCTTCTTATTCGGGTAAAAATCCACACCGCCGAGCACCACGCCGAGCTGCTGCTTGCAGGCCGGCTCGTTGGCGTAAAAATCCTGCCCGAACATGGTCACGCGGCCGCTGTCCGGGTGCACGAGGTTGAGCATGGACTTGATGGTCGTGCTCTTGCCGGCGCCGTTGCGGCCGATGAAGCCCATGATCGTCCCCGGCTCGACTGCGAACGACACATCGCGCAGCGCAAACGCCGGATAGGTCTTGCACAGGCCCTCCACTTCCAGAATGTTCACTTGCTGTCCCCCTTCTTCAGCTCCCGCTCCAGCGCGGAGGCAAACACCTTCGTCTCGGCCTCGGGCACATCCGGCGCGGCCGCCTGCGCGCCCTGATCGAACACCGCGCGCACGAACGAATCGTAGTAGCTGCTGCTCTGCAGCGCGATGCCGCGCTCGCGGTCCGCCAGCAGGATGAGCGAGTCCCCCGGCGCGAGCCCAAACATCGCGCGCACCTCCTTCGGGATCACGATCTGGCCCTTTTCGCTGACCTCCGCCGTGCCGAAGATGTGCCGGTCGCGGCTCTGACCGAGTACGTGCTTGCCTCCGGGCATAGCCTCGCCTCCTGTTGCGGGAATTCATACTTTTCCTACTTGTAGGAACAGATGATACCGCACATCGACGGGAAAGTCAACCGCGTCCGGCACAAAAACCGTCCATTCGGCGATTTGCCGGATTTTTTGCGAAAAACGGTTGCGCGCGCCCGGCGCGGGTGCTACGATAAAAACCATCTTAGTGATTGTGGGAGGATGGAGCGATATGCAGCTTCTCGAGCAGCGCATTCTCGCCGAGGGCGAGGTCAAATCCAGCGAGATCCTGAAAGTGGACCGGTTTTTGAACCATCAGATGGACCCGAAGCTGTTTCTGGCGATGGCGGAGGAATGGAAGCGGCTGTTCGACGGCTGCGGCGTGAACAAGCTCGTCACGATCGAGGCCAGCGGCATCGGCATCGCGGCCGTGGCCGGGCTCGTGTTCGACTGCCCGGTCGTGTTCGCCAAGAAAACCAAGAGCCGCAACGTCTCCGACGATGCGTACACGACGGTCGTGCACTCGTTCACGCACGGCAATGACAACACCATCCGCATCTCGCGCGAGTATCTCTCACCGGACGACCGCGTGCTCGTCATCGACGATTTCCTCGCCAACGGTGCGGCGCTCGACGGGCTCATCACGCTCATCGAGGGCGCGGGCGCGACCGTGGTCGGCGCCGGCATCGCGGTGGAAAAGGCGTTTCAGCCCGGCGGTGCGCGCATCCGCGCGCGCGGCTACCGCGTGGAATCGCTCGCCCGCGTGCAGAGCATGGACCCCGAGACCGGCATCGTGTTCTGCTGAGCGGCGTTGTGCAAATCGACGGGGAAAATGTTTCAAAAGTATGAAATTCGCTCATTTCGACGGTTGACAACCCCGTTCGCCCATGGTAACGTATAAGTGTTCCCGCGCTGCGGGAGCGATCGTAAATAGCAGTCGATATATACCAAAGGATATGGCTTGGCGTTTCTACCCGGCACCGTAAATTGCTGGACTATCGATGTGAAATTCCCCGCGGGAGATGGCAGTACCGGCATCTTCCCGGTTCCACATTGGCAGGAGCGCCGAAAGGTCAGCACCTGCCAATGTTTTTTTTGTATCTTCTTTGCGCAAGCAATGCAGATAAATACAAAATTTGATGATTTGAGGGAGAGCTGAGAATGAAAAAGTTCGTTTCGATGCTGCTCGCGCTCGTCATGGTGTTCGCACTGTGTGCCTGCGGCAGCAAGACCGAGGACGGCGACAAAGCCGAGAGCATCAAGGTCGGCTTTATCTGCCTGCATGACGAGAACTCCACCTACGACAAGAACTTCATCGACGCCGCGAAGGCTGCCTGCAAGAACGCCGGCCTGAGCGAGGATCAGTACATCATTAAGACCAACATCCCCGAGGGCCAGGAGTGCTACAACGCCGCGGCCGAGCTCGTGGACGCCGGCTGCAACGTCGTCTTCGCCGACAGCTTCGGCCACGAGGACTTCATGATCCAGGCCGCCAAGGATTTCCCGAAGGTGCAGTTCTGCCACGCCACCGGCACCAAGGCCCACACCGAGAAGCTCAGCAACTACCACAATGCGTTCGCCTCCATCTATGAAGGCCGCTACCTCGCCGGCGTCGCTGCCGGTATGAAGCTCAACGAGATGATCGAGGCCGGCAAGTTCACGGCGGACGAGGCCAAGATGGGCTACGTCGGCGCCTTTACCTATGCGGAAGTCATCTCCGGCTACACCTCTTTCTATCTGGGCGCCAAGTCCGTGTGCCCGACCGTGACCATGGACGTCACCTTCACCGGTTCCTGGTACGATGAGGCCCTCGAGAAGGAAGCTGCCAACAAGCTCATCGCCGGCGGCTGCAAGCTCATCAGCCAGCACGCCGACTCCATGGGCGCTCCGACCGCCTGCGAGACGGCCGGCGTCCCGAACGTCTCCTACAACGGCAGCACCGAGTCTGCCTGCCCGAACACCTTCATCGTTTCCTCCCGCATCGACTGGACCCCGTACTATGAGATGGTCATCAAGGCCGTCCAGGACGGCACCTCGCTCGATTCCGACTGGACCGGCACCCTCAAGACCGGCTCCGTCGTGCTGACTGATGTCAACGAGAAGGTCGCTGCCAAGGGCACTGCCGAGAAGATTGCCGAAGTCACCAAGCAGCTCGAGGACGGCACCCTGCACGTCTTTGACACCTCTACCTTCACCGTTAAGGGCGAGACCCTGACCAGCTACATGGCCGATGTTGACACCGACGCCGACAACGCCGGCGACACCGAGGCCATCAGCGACGGTTACTTCCACGAGTCCGAGTTCCGCGCCGCTCCGTACTTCAATGTGCAGATCGACGGCATCAACCTGCTCGACCAGAACTTTGGCAGCTGATATCTGAATCTACCGCAGAGGGAAGGCCTGTCAACCCGGGCCTTCCCTCATATGTACTTTAAAGCGCGCCGCCGTCGTGCGGCGTCTGCCGCCATTTCGGGAGGGACACCATATTGGACAACAAGATCGCAGCGGTCAAAATGCGCGACATTACCAAGCGCTTCGGCTCCGTCGTCGCCAATGACCGCGTCTGGCTCGATATCTACCGGGGCGAGATCCTGGCGCTGCTCGGCGAAAACGGCAGCGGCAAGACCACGCTCATGAACATGCTCTCGGGCATTTACTTCCCCGACGAGGGACAGATCCTCATCGACGGCGAGGAGGTCGTCATCCGCTCCCCGCGCGATGCCTACCGCTACGGCATCGGCATGATCCACCAGCACTTCAAGCTGGTCGACGTCTTCACCGCCGCTGAGAACATCACGCTCGGCCTCGATGAAAAGCTCGATCTCAAGGCCACGGCCGCGCGCATCCGCAGCATCTGCGAGCGCTACGGCTTTGACCTCGACCCGAACCAGAAGATCTACGATATGTCCGTGTCCCAGAAGCAGACGGTCGAGATCGTCAAGGCGCTCTACCGCGGTGCGGACATCCTCATCCTCGACGAGCCGACCGCCGTGCTCACCCCGCAGGAGACGGACAAGCTTTTCGCCGTCCTGCGCAGCATGCGCGACGACGGCAAGGCCATCGTCATCATCACGCACAAGATGCACGAGGTCGAGACGCTCAGCGACCGCGTGGCCGTGCTGCGCCACGGCCAGTTCGTGGGCGACATGCTCACGAAGGACACCAACGCGCAGGAAATGACGAACATGATGGTCGGCCACGCCGTGACGCTCAATATTGCCCGGCCCGACCCCGTCGACCCCAAGCCGCGCATCGAGGTCAAAAACCTCACCGTGCGCAGCATCGACGGCATCGTCAAGCTCGACGACGTGTCCTTCACCGCCAACTCCGGCGAGATCCTCGGCATCGCGGGCATCTCCGGCTGCGGCCAGAAGGAGCTGCTTGAGGCCATCGCCGGCCTGCAGCCGACCGAAAACGGCAGCATCTGCTACGTCGAGGACGACGGCACGCGCGAGGAGCTGCTCGGAAAAGATCCGCTGAGCATCGCCGAGATGGGCGTGGCGCTGTCCTTTGTGCCGGAGGACCGCCTCGGCATGGGCCTTGTCGGCAACATGGACCTGTCGGACAACATGATGCTCCGCTCCTTCCACAAGGGCCGCGGCATCCTCACCGACCGCAAGTCGCCGCGCAAGCTGGCCGAGACCGTCGTCGAGGAACTCGACGTCAACACTCCGGGCGTGACCACGCCGGTGCGCCGCCTGAGCGGCGGCAACGTGCAGAAGGTGCTCGTCGGCCGCGAGATCGCCTCCGCCCCCACCGTGCTGCTCACGGCCTATGCCGTGCGCGGCCTGGACATCAACGCATCCTACACGATCTATGACCTCATCAACCGGCAGAAGGAGCGCGGCGTCGCCGTGATCTACGTCGGCGAGGATCTCGACGTGCTGCTCGAGCTGGCCGACCGCATCCTCGTGCTCTGCGGCGGCAAGGTCAGCGGCATCGTCCCCGGCCGCGGCGCCACGAAGCGCGACGTCGGCATGATGATGACGCAGTTGGGAGGGAACGAAGCCCATGCATAACAAAGTCCGGGAACCACTGTTCCACATCGTCAAGCGCGACACGCTGCCCTGGTATCAGGCCTGGGGCATCCGCGCGGTCGCCATCGTGCTGGCGCTGCTGCTGTGCGCGCTCATCACGACGCTGTGCACCCACCTCAACCCCATCAAGGTGTTCGGCACCATGTTCGGCGGCGCGTTCGGCTCGCCGCGCAAGATCTGGATCCTGGGGCAGAACCTCGCCATCCTGCTGTGCATTTCGCTGGCCGTGACGCCCGCGTTCAAGATGCGCTTCTGGAACATCGGCGCCGAGGGCCAGGTGCTCGCCGGCGGCCTCGCCGCCGCGGCGTGCATGATCTGCCTCGGTGACAAGCTGCCCAACGGCCTGCTCATCGTGCTCATCGTGATCGCCGGCATCCTTGCGGGCGCGGTCTGGGCCGTCATCCCCGCCATCTTCAAGGCCAAGTGGAACACGAACGAGACGCTCTTCACCCTCATGATGAACTACGTTGCCACGCAGCTCGTGGCCTATTTCATCATCGTCTGGGAGTCGCCGAAGGGTTCGGGCAAGGTCGGCATCATCAACCAGAGCACCGAGGCCGGCTGGCTGCCGCAGATCGGCGGCTACAAGTACCTGCTGACGATCCTCGTCGTCGCGGTGCTGACCGTGCTCGTCTATGTCTACCTCAACTACAGCAAGCACGGCTATGAGATCTCCGTCGTCGGCGAGAGCGAGCGCACCGCCCGCTACGTCGGCATCAAGGTCGGCAAGGTCATCGTGCGCACGATGCTGCTGTCCGGCGCGCTGTGCGGCATCGCGGGCGTGCTGCTCGTGTCCGGCACGGATCACACGATCACGACCACCATCGCCGGCGGGCAGGGCTTCACGGCCGTCATGGTCTCGTGGTTGGCCAAGTTCAACCCCCTCGGCATGATCTTCACGAGCTTCCTGCTCGTGTTCCTCGACCGCGGCGCGGGCGAGATCTCGACCGTGTTCGGCCTCAACCAGTCGTTCGCTGATATCCTCAGCGGCATCATCATTTTCTTCATCATCGGCTGTGAGTTTTTCATCACCTACCGGCTGAGCTTCCGCAAGCCGGCAAAGAAGGAGGCGGCGGAGCATGTTTGATTTTGTGTCCTTTATCCCCCGCGCCATCGTACAGGGTATCCCGCTGCTGTTCGGCAGCACCGGCGAAACGCTCACCGAAAAGTCCGGCAACCTGAACCTCGGCATCGCGGGCATCATGTATGTCGGCGGCATCAGCGGCGTCATCGGTGCGTTCCTGTATGAACAGGCGGCCGGCGGAGCCGCGGGGATGAACGGCTTTCTCGCCATCATGATCCCCCTGCTGTCGTGCCTGCTCGGCTCGCTGCTCATGGGACTGCTGTACTGCTTTCTCACCGTCACGCTGCGCGCCAACCAGAACGTCACCGGCCTTGCCATGACGACGTTCGGCGTCGGCTTCGGCAACTTCATGGGCGGCTCGCTCATCAAGCTCACCGGCAGCGAGGTGCCGTCCATCGCGCTCTCGGCCACGAACAGCTACTTTTCCAAGTCGCTGCCGCTTGCCGATAAGCTCGGCTGGTTCGGCCAGATCTTCCTGTCCTACGGCTTTCTCGCTTACCTCGCCGTGGCCATCGCGCTCATCGCGGCCTACGTGCTCAAGCACACGCGCGTGGGTCTGCACCTGCGCTCCGTCGGCGAAAATCCGCAGACGGCCGACGCCGCCGGCATCGACGTCAAGAAATATAAGTATGTCGCCACCTGCGTCGGCAGCATGATCGCCGGCCTCGGCGGCCTATACTATGTCATGGACTATGCCTGCGGCGTATGGTCGAACGATGCCTTCGGCGACCGCGGCTGGCTTGCCATCGCGCTGGTCATCTTCTCGATATGGAGACCGAACCTTGCGATAATAGCCTCAATACTTTTCGGCGGACTGTACATTGTTTATCTCTACATTCCGGCGGGAACACAGCTTTACATGATGGAGCTGTACAAGATGCTCCCGTACCTTGTCACCATCATCGTGCTCGTGGTCGTTTCTATGCGCAAAAAGCGCGAGAACGAGCCGCCTGCCGCGCTTGGACTTGCATATTTCCGAGAAGAACGATAG
>OJKY01002195.1_pt1 | contig 10383 bp, 9 predicted proteins | sample 1596571 | NCBI WGS metagenome assembly OJKY01 (sample SAMEA4350170, study PRJEB24818) | metagenome | biome: human; feature: gut; material: faeces | place: Denmark | collected 2013-09
GCTGATAGCCTGGGACCGGCCCGCAGGATAACGCCTGCCGCAGTCCCTCGCGCTTGTCTTCCGGGATCATCGCCTCGAGTTCTGGTGGGAACACGACCGTCAGCGGCTCGGCGTCGCGCTTGCCGTCAAAGCCGTCAACGGCCTCCGGATAGCTGTCCGCATACGGAAGATACGGCTTGATATCATAGACCGGCGTTCCGTCCACCAGATCGGCTCCAGCGACATACAGGACCGGGCCGTCCTTCGTATGAAGGTCGGCCTTGACAAGCTGCACACAGGAAAGCCCCAGCGGATTCGGCCGGAACGGTGAGCGCGTAGCGAACACGCCCACGCGCGTTTTGCCGCCCAGCTTCGGTGGCAGCACCGTCGGCGACCAGCCCGCGCCCGCGACCTTATCAAATTCCCAGATCAGCCACAGATGTGAAAAATCCGCAATGCCGCGCAGACAGTCCGGATTGCGGTACAGCGGCTCAAATACGATCGTCGAGACAAGCCCGGATGCCAGCCCCGACTGGCGCGGGACGCCGAACTTGGTGGGAAAATCGGTATGGATACGGGCAATGGGTTCGATGTTCATGGCGGTCGCTCCTGTTAAAAAATCTGATTGTAGCGTCAGCTGTCAAGGACGATAACGCCGCGAAAGGCGGGCCGGTGCGCTCCGCGGGCATGTGCACCCTTGTCAACTGACGCTATCATAGCACAATTTCCGAAAAAATCAAAATTCGTTTTGCTTTTCAGCATAACGCGCGTAAAATAGTGATGCACTGGAGGTGCAGAGTATATGAATGACGAATTGACAGCCGTCGATATCAAAAAGATGGAGCAGGAGGTCGAATACCGCCGCCTGCAGCTGCGGCCGCAGCTGCAGGCGGCGGTACTCGACCTCCTGCTCCATTTTTTTGATATCGACGGCTGTCAATTCGTCATTCATATCGTTTGCACCTCCTGTGCAGCTTGTATTTTACGCGCTTTGCGTGAAAAAGTAAAACGGATTTTGCATTTTTCTGTTTCTGTGATACAATTTGACCATGACTTGCAGGAGGCCCGCCATGAACATCGAACCCATTGCCCGTATCCATACCGATTTCCCCACCAAGTTCGGCGTCCCGCGTCAGTCGGGGCTGGCGTCCGGGCTTGTCTCGACGATCAAGTTCGAGCCGCCGTACCGCAATCCGGACTGTCTGCGCGGCATCGCGGATTTTTCGCATCTGTGGCTCATCTGGGAGTTTGATAAGGTCGCGGGCGCAGGCTGGTCGCCGACGGTGCTGCCGCCGAAGCTGGGCGGCAAGACGCGCGTGGGCGTGTTCGCTACGCGTTCGCCGTTCCGGCCGAACCCGCTGGGGCTTTCCTGCGTGCAGCTTGTCAAGGCCGACCTTCATACGAAGGACGGCCCGGTCTTGTATGTCGCGGGCGCCGATCTGGTGGACGGCACGCCGGTCTATGACATCAAGCCGTATCTTCCGTATGCAGACAGCCATCCGGAGGCTGTCGACGGCTTTGACGGCAGGCGCGACGCAGAGCCGCTGACGGTCGTGTTCCCGCCAGAGCTGGAAGCGATGATCCCGGAAGAAAAGCGTGAAGGCCTGCGGCAGGCTCTCGCCTGCGGGCCGGTCCCCGGCTATCAGCACGATCCGGAGCGCCGGTACGGGTTTAATTTCGCGGGCTTCGACGTGCGCTTCCGCATCCGGGAGCGGGTGCTGACGGTGGTGGAGATTGTGCGGTTATAACGAACGCTGCGCCCTCCGACGCGCCTCCGGCGGCTAAACTACGCGCCGTCTGTTACGGGACACCGGATTTGATAATAGCTGCGTTTGAATGGCTGCGGTAAAAGCGCCTTGCGTTCAAAATTTGCAAGGCAGTGCGGATTCGCCGGAGCCCTGTAGGGGCCGATGCCCACATCGGCCCGTTGGGAAGTTACGAATTCGCTGAAGATTTCCATAAAAACGGCGTATTCTGCCGGGCCGATGTAGGCATCGGCCCCTACGACGCCTTCAAGGACAGTGTCGGAATTTTTGAACTGGTCTTGGTTTCGCAGGAAAGATTCAAGAAAACCGAGTCGGTTTTCTTTCGGAGAAGCAAAAGAAAAAGTTGTACCGCAGCTGCAAATTTGCAGAAGATTTTCAGCCTTGCGGCAGGCTCCTTCAATAATCCACCCGCATCAGGCACAGCCCCTGCGGAGGTGCGGTGTACCCGGCCTGCGTCCGGTCCTTCGCTTCGAGCGTCTGCCGGACGCTCTCCGGCGTGCGCTTGCCCTGTCCGACCTCCAGAAGCGTTCCGGTCAGGATGCGCACCATGTTCTGTAAAAATCCCGTGCCGTGGTAATTGAAATAAATATAGTCTTTCCGCCGGACGATCTCGATGGAATCGACGATCCGCACGGTGGATTTTTTCATCTGCGGGTTCGAACAGAAGCTTTTGTAATCATGCTCGCCGGTGAGATATTCCGCCGCGCGCTGCATGGCGGCAAGATCCGGCTGGTAATCGAGCACGGTGACGTATTTGCGGTTAAAGACCGGCTTTGTATCGCCCACGTAGCAGGTGTAGGTGTAGAGCTTGCCGACGGCGCGGTAGCGCGCGTGGAAGCGGTCGGCGGCAAGCTTCGCCTCCTGCACGCAGATATCGTCCGGAAGGTACCGGTTCATGTAATCGCGGATCTCCTCCGGCGTTTTCTCCGTGTCCATATAGGCGTTGGCCGCCATGGCCCTTGCGTGAACGCCCGCGTCTGTGCGGCCCGCGCCGATGACCTGCACGTCCGTGCCGCACATCCGCGTCAGAACGGCTTCCAGCTTGCCCTGGATCGTGTCGCGGCCCGGCTGGCGTTCCCAGCCGAAATAGCGGGAGCCGTCGTAGCTGATGATAAATTTGAAATTTCTCATGACCGCTCTTCAAAGTCCTTCGTATACCGGCAGGCCGGGTAGTTGGAGCAGCCCCAGAATTTCTGTCCTTTTCGCGCGCCGGTCTGCCCGGTGCGCAGCACCATGCGTCCGCCGCAGCGTGCGCAGACAGGGACCTCGTGCGTGGCCGCGCGGCGGATATGGCGCTCCGCCGCCGTTTCGCCTGCAGGCTCCAGCTGCAGCGCGTCATAGCGGATGGCGGTGCATCTTGCCTTCATGGCGATCTCGACGGCCAGCATATCATAAAGCCGCCGCAGCTCAGCCTCCGGCATGCCGCCTACGAGCTTCCTGCGCAGATACTGCTCGGGCTTGCAGCCTACTTTTTTCTGAAACGCGCCGTAGAATTTCTCCCGGTCGCTTTTTGGTTGTTTTTTCGGATACATGGCGTTCCCTCCCATGTTTGCTGCGTCCAGTATAGCACAATCGGTCTGTGAAAATCTACTTTGTTTTCTGGGCCTGTCATAAAAGGCTGCTGGCCGGAAATCCAAGCGGGACGGTGCTTACCGTCCCGCTTTTTGAAAATATCCGGCTTCTAAAAGCAGCGCAAGACAGGCGTTGACCTCGTCGTCGGTAAAGAGCGGGCCGTATTTGCCCTTGACGGCGCTGGCCTCCGCGGACAGGTCGAGTCGGCCGGCCTGTGCAAGCGAATCAAACGCGTCGGACGGACGGTTCCGCCTGCAAAGCTCCCGCACGGCGGAAACGCCGCCTGCGGACTGCACGCTGCGCACGAAGCGCGTCACGGGACTGCCGCACAGAATGCGGGCCTGCTCGGCGTTCTGCAGCAGCTCCTGATCGAATAAAAGCTCCAGTCTGGTTCGTTCCATAAGCGGCTCCTATCGCATGCTGAACTGGATCTGGTCACGCTGGCCGAGCTCGGACAGGCGCGTTTCGATGGCGCCGATGCTCCGCCCATGGCGGCGCGCGATCGTCTCGGTCGTGAGCCCCGCACCGTATTCCTGCAGCAGCCGCGCTTCCTCCTCCGCGCTCCAGCTTCGGCCCGCGTTTGTGGCGGCCGCGCCGTCGGCGCGCTCCTGCAGCGCCCGCAGGACGCAGTGCAGCGCCCGGATGATCTCGGGGCGGTTATAGACGCTCTCGTCCGGCAGCGGCCGGCCCGTCATGGGGTCGACGCCGTCTGCAAGACCGCGAAGCAGCTCGGCTGCGCGCTTGATCTCCATATGCTCACCTTTTCCGACGTTTTCTTCTATTATAGTACGAAAAACGCCGTGCTGCAAGCCCTTTTCCGGCAAAACTGCCCGCAGCCGGAGGAATTCCGGGTTCAGTTCATTTCCTCGATATAATATACGTAATCCAGCGACCGCAGCGCCTCGATGATCTCACCGTGCTTTTTATACTGCTTGAGCTCCGCGCTGCTTACGGTGAAGGAGACGGTGAACACGCTGAGGCCGGAATTCAAGTACGCGGGATTCGACTCGATATCGTCGATGCGGATGCCGAGGGCGCGGACGGTCGAGACGAAGCCCGGCAGATCGAGCTTGTTTTTCAGCTCCAGATGCACCTCAAAATGGTTCGAGCGGTCCTTCAGATGTGTTTCGAGCGCCGGAAGGCCCGACATACTGCACAGCAGTGCGAGAAACAGCACCAGCGCCAGCGTATACAGTCCCGCGCCGAGCGCCAGCCCCACGATGCCGCAGCACCAGAGGCCGACGGAGGTCGTCAGGCCCTTGATCTGGTTCTTGGAGCTGAAGAGGATGGAATTGGCGCTGATCGTCGTGATGCCGATGACGGCAGCCGCCGACAAAACCGGGATCGTGACCGGCAGAAGCTCCATGAGATACTGATCGATGAGCATCGTGGCTGTGCCCGCGAGGCTCACGAGAATGAACGTGCGAAGACCGGCCGAGTGCCGCTTGCTCGAACGTTCGCAGCCGATGATGGCGGCCAGCGCCATGCTGAGCGCCAGCCGGAGAAGAATCGAGCCGGGCGCCAGCTCCGCGCTCCACGGGCCGAGAAGTCCCGCGATCCAGTCTGTTTTCATATGCCGTTACCTCCTGAGATAGAAAAATCTGCGCTGCGCCTGCGTCTGGGCCAGCTGCTCCTCCGCCGCCTCGGTAAAGGCGGCTTCCTCCTCCGATATGTCGTTATCCAGCGCCGGAAGCTCGGACTGGATCTTCTGGATCCGCTCGATGAGCAGCTGCACGTCGGACTTCCGTTCGCCCGTTTCCGTGACCTCCTCCACGGCGGCAACGTCTTCGAGCCTTGTGGAATACGATCTGGACAAATACAGCGCCAGCTTTGCGCAGCCGGGGCCGATCAGCTCATACAGAACGCTGGACGCGAGAATGATGGTCTGCAGGTCGCTGCCCATCGTGCCGCCGAGCGTCCGCGCGCCGAGGGCGGCCAGACCGATGGCCACGCCTGCCTGGGGGATGAGCGCCAGCCCCAGATAATTGCGCACCAGCTTATCCTTTTTGACCAGCCTGCAGCCCAGCCATGCGCCCGCGTATTTGCCGAGAATGCGCACGAGGAAATAGCTCACGCCGATCACGAGCAGCGGCACGCCGTTCAGATCCCCGGACGAGGACACCAGCGCGTCCAGCTGGAACGACATACCGGAGCGGACGAAGAACAGAAGCAAAATCGGCGGACTGAAATAATTGAGCTGCTTGAAGAGCTTGTCGTCGTCCGCAATATTCGTATAGACCGTGCCCATCATCATGCAGCCGAGCAGGGGAGAGATATCCAGCAGCGCGCACACGCCGCAGAACGCGAACAGGAGCGCGACGGAGATGATCAGCTTATTGTCCTTCGAGCGCTTCTGGGGCATGAGCAGCTTCATGAACAGCCCGAACGCACTGCCCAGCGCCAGCACCAGCAGATTCAGCAGCACCGGCTTTCCCAGCGTTTCGAACGAAAAGCCGCTTGCGCCGCTTAAGGAAGCCAGCGCGACGGAAATGGCGATGGAATACAGAACCAGCCCCACCACATCGTCCAGCGCCACGACCTGCAGCAGCGTGTCGACGAAATCGCCCTTGGCTCCCGTCTGCCGGATGGTCATCATTGTCGAGGCCGGAGCCGTCGCCGAGGCAAGCGCAGAGAGCACGATGGAAAACGCCAGCTCGAGCCGGAGTACGAGAAACGTCAGAATAAAAATAAAGACCGAGGCCAGAACGGCTTCGAAGATCGTGATCCAGACGACCTTCATACCGCTTTTTTTCAGAACGGAGAGCTTGAAGAACTCGCCTGTTGAGAACGCGATGAAGGCCAGCGCGATATCGGAAAGAAAGTCCGTGCCGTCAATGATGCGCTGCGGCACAAGGTTCAGCACATACGGCCCGATGAGGATCCCGGCGAGGATATAGCCGGTCACATTCGGCAGACGCGCAAGCTTCGTCAGCCGCGTCATCGCGAAGCCGGAAAACAGCATCAGCGCGACAGAAATGATCACGCCCGCGACCGGACTTGTATTGGCGATCAGAGAAGAAAGGCCCGTAACGTTCACCTCCGATTTTACATGGATTTAAGATTTAACACAGTGTACCACACCGGAGCGCGTTCTGCAAGCCATTCGTGTCGGACGCAAAATTTCCCGTGAAAGGGGCTTGCAATCTCCCGGGGAAACCGATACCATAGAGACAGTAACTTGCAGGAGGCGTACCTATGCAGAAACAAGCACCGAAGCTCGTCATCATGGCCGCCGGAATGGGCAGCCGCTTCGGCGGGCTCAAGCAGATGGAGCCTGTCGACCGGGAAGGACACAGTATTATCGATTTTTCCATGTACGACGCAAGACGCGCAGGCTTCCGTGATCTTGTCTTTATTATCAAGCGTGAGCACGAGGCGCTCTTCCGGGAGCGCATCGGGACCCGCATGGAGCGGTTTTTCCATGTCGAATACGTCTATCAGGAGCTGACGGATATCCCGGCGGGATATTCTGTTCCGGACGGACGCGTCAAGCCCTGGGGCACGGGACAGGCCGTTGCCTGCTGCCGGAACGTGCTGCACGGGCCGTTCGCGGTCATCAACTCCGACGATTTCTACGGCCGCACGGCGTTCAGCACGATCTATGAGTTTCTGCGCACGAACGACGATGAGCACTGCTACGCCATGGTCGGCTACCGGGTGCGCAACACCGTGACGGAGTTCGGCTCTGTGGCGCGCGGCGTGTGCGAGGTCGAAAACGGGATGCTCACGAGCATTACCGAGCGGATGCAGATCTACCAGCGCGGCGACCATGCCGCCTATACCGAGGACGGCACACAGTTTGTCGACCTGCCGGGCGACACCATTGTGTCCATGAACCTCTGGGGCTTTACCCAGCCGATGGTGTCGGAGCTCTGGTCGCGGCTCAGCACGTTCCTCGCGCAGCAGGTCCCGCAGAACCCGATGAAGTGTGAGTTTTATCTTCCGAACGCCGTCAACCAGCAGCTGGAGGATGGAACGGCCCGTGTGCGCGTGCTGCCCTGCGAGGAGGTCTGGCATGGCGTGACCTACCGAGAGGATCTGGCCTCCGTCAAGGAGGCGATCTGTGCGCTCAAGGCCGCAGGCGTCTACGAAGAACGCCTCTGGCCGGACTGATCCTGTCCGAACGCAGAACCGATCAAAAGAGGCTGTCCCGGATACGTGCGGGACAGCCTCTTTGTGCTGTTATACTCAGATCTTCATGGCAGCCTCATAGGCACGCCAGACGACGGAGCGGAGGTTTCCGACGCGCAGACAGTCGCCGACGAGCTGGACGTTTTTATGGCCCTTCTCCTCGACGAGCGGCGTGGAGATATAGCCGGCGGAGGAAATGACGGTGTCGCACGGGATCTCGACGGAGGAGCCGTCCTTTGCCGCGCAGACAATGGAGCCGTCTTTGACCTCGCGGAGCGTCGTTTCCAGATAGACGGGCACCTGCTTCCACGCGAACCACTCGCGCAGATACGAGCTGTTGGCAAGGCACACGCCCTTCTGGGACACCAGATCGTCCTTCATTTCGACGATCGTGACGTCTTTGCCCTGCAGCGCCAGCTCATACGCGATCTCGCAGCCGGTCAGGCCGCCGCCGACAACGGCGATCTTTTCACCCACGGGTGCGCCCAGCAGATATTCACAGGCCTCGAGCATCTTCTCATGGCCGGGAACCTTTTTGAGCACGCGCGGGGTCGAGCCGGTGGCGATGATGACGGGGTCAGTGCCGAAGGACGCGATCTCTTTGACCTCGGTGTTCAGGCGGACCTCCACGCCGAGCTTTTCCATCTCCCGGCGGTACCACGTCAGAAGGTCGCGGAGCTTGCCCTTATAGCTTTCGGACGAGGCCGCAATGAACGTGCCGCCAAGCACACCGGACTTTTCATAGATAATCGGCTTATGGCCGCGCAGCGACAGCACGCGGGCAGCCTCCATGCCGCCGATGCCGCCGCCGACGATGTGGACGGTCTTCGGATCGTTCGTCTTTTTGATATAGTGCTTGTCCCACTGCATCATTTCGGCGTTGACCGCGCAGCGCGCCAGATGCAGGGAGTCGCTCAGATCCTGATCATTCGGCACGCCCTTGTAGTGGCACATATTGAAGCAGCCGTTGTGACAGAGGATGCACGGGCGGATATCGTCCTCACGGCCCTCAAGCACCTTGGTGAACCACTCCGGGTCGGCCAGGAAATTCCGCGCAAAGCCCGCGCCGTCCAGCCTGCCTGCGGCAATGGCCTCCGCGGCAGCGTCCAGCGTCATGCGGCCCGCGCAGACAACGGGAATGTCGACGAACTTTTTGATGTGCTCGACCTCCGCCAGATTGCAGTTTTCGGGCATATACACCGGCGGGTGCGCCCAGTACCACGCATCATACGTGCCGTTGTCGCAGTTGAGCATATCATAGCCCGCATCCTGCAAAAACTTCGCGGCGATCTCGGACTCGGCCATGTCGCGGCCCGCCTCGACATACTCCTCGCCGGGCAGCGCGCCCTGCCGGAAGCCCTTGGTCTTCGAGACGACGGAATAGCGCAGCGACACCGGGAAATCCGGGCCGCAGGCGGCCTTGATGGCCTTGACGATCTCGGCGGCGAAGCGGTAGCGGTTTTCAAGACTTCCGCCATACTCATCCGTGCGCTTGTTGACGTAGTGGAGCGTAAACTGGTCGAGCAGATAGCCCTCGTGCACGGCATGGACCTCCACGCCGTCGACGCCCGCGTCCTTCAGGAGCTTCGAGCTTTTGGCGAACGAGTCAATGAATTCCTGAATTTCCGCCTTCGTCATCTCGCGCGACGGCAGCTTATCCGACCACCGGTTGGGCGACGGGCTGGCCGAGGCCGTGATCTTGTCGAGATCCATGACCGGCTTCGACAGCACGCGCAGCACGGGATTGTTGTAGAGCTTTTCCATCATCTCGGACACGGTAAAGCTCCGGCCGAAGCCCGCCGTCAGCTGCACGAACAGCTTCGCGCCCGTCTTATGGAACTCCGGCATCCACTTTGCCAGATCGTCGTACATCTTCTTATTCTTGTGCAGCCACTGGCCGTACATCGGATTATACACCGGCTGACAGCCGGGCAGGACAAGACCGGCATTGTTTTTCGCAACTTCAAGGATAAAGCGCGCGCCGTCCTTGTCAAAATGGTTCCATTCCATCCAGCCGAACAGATCCGTGCCGCCCATGCTGGTGAGCACGATGCGGTTCTTGAGCTCGACCTTGCCGATCTTCCACGGCGTCAGCAAGGGCTTATAGCTTTCCTTCAAAACGATTCTCCCCTTTTCGTTTTTTGATGTGCGGACGCTTCCGCGTATGGATCTGATCCCAGTTTAAACGAAGACCGGCAAAATGTCACGGTTTATTTTCATGAATCTGCCCAAAAGCGCCGCGAATCCCTTGACAGGGTACGCCCCTGTACGTATGATAAGCCTATAAATTTTATATGTAATCGAGGATGCTATGCTCAATCAATTTTCAAGAACGCAGCTTCTGCTCGGCACGGAGGCCATGGAGAAGCTGAAGCGCGCGCGCGTGGCCGTGTTCGGCATCGGCGGCGTGGGCGGCTATGTCTGCGAGGCGCTTGTGCGCAGCGGCGTGGGCGCGTTTGATCTTGTCGACGACGACAAGGTCTGTCTGACGAACCTCAACCGGCAGATCATTGCTACGCGCAAAACCGTCGGCAAGTACAAGGTCGAGGTCATGCGCGAGCGCATTCTGGAGATCAACCCGGACTGCGACGTGCGCGTGCACCAGTGCTTCTATCTGCCGGAGACAGCGGATCAATTCAATTTTTCGGACTATGACTACGTGGTCGACGCCGTCGACACCGTCACAGCCAAGGTCACGCTGGTTCTCGAGGCGCAGAAGGCGGGTGTGCCCATCATCAGCTGCATGGGCGCGGGCAACAAGCTCGACCCGACCCGCTTCCGCGTGGCCGATATTTACAAAACCAGCGGCTGCCCGCTTGCGCGCGTGATGCGCACGGCGCTCAGAAAGCGCGGGGTCAAGCATCTGAAGGTCGTCTATTCCGATGAAATTCCCACAAGACCCATCGAGGATATGTCCATCAGCTGCCGCAGCCAA
>OJKY01002213.1_pt1 | contig 10316 bp, 10 predicted proteins | sample 1596571 | NCBI WGS metagenome assembly OJKY01 (sample SAMEA4350170, study PRJEB24818) | metagenome | biome: human; feature: gut; material: faeces | place: Denmark | collected 2013-09
GCCGAAGCAGGAATACTGTTACCGCCGCTGTCTTAACCGTGATGTAGTGGTGCAGGGCAATCCGAGGGTGTATAAGGCTCTGAAACAGGAGGTTGCCGCCGTCCTTGCGGAATTGCAAAGGATTGAAGCTGGAAACGGTGTAGACGAAGAACTGCTCAATGTCATTGAACTGATTTCCGTCATTCTCGGCGGCTTGAAAGGAGAGGAACAAAATGAATAAGCAAAAAGAAATGACCGCCCGAAACACATCTGTTGGCGCAGATGATAGGCAGTCACTCAATGTATCTATCAATAGTATAGCCGCATATCACTTGAAACTCAATAGTTTTCTTTTGAAAGGCGGTGGCAGAAATGGCTGAACTTAAAATCATCAGTATGGATGAAGTTCAAAGCAAGGAAGTAAATTGGCTCTGGTATCCATATATCCCATACGGGAAAATCACAATCATTCAGGGCGATCCCGGCGAGGGAAAAACAACTTTGGCGTTAAGACTGGCGGCGCTTCTCTCAAAAGGAGAGCCGCTGCCCTATGACAACACCGAGCGTGATCCTGTAAAAATTATCTATCAAACTGCCGAGGACGGTCTTGAAGATACCATCAAACCGAGATTGGAAGCGGCTGAGGCAGACTGCACGCAGATCAAAGTGATAGATGAATCAGAGGCGGCGCTTAGTATGCTGGATGAACGCATTGAAAAGGCAATCATAGAAGTCGGCGCAAGGGTGGTAATCCTTGATCCGATTCAGGCGTATGTGGGAGCAAATATCAATATGAACAATGCAAATGAAGTCCGCAATGTGATGGCACAGCTCGGACGAATTGCAGAAAAATATGACTGCGCTATTCTGTTGGTCGGTCATATGAACAAGGGCAGCGGAAATAAATCTTCTTACCGTGGGCTTGGCTCGATTGACTTTCAGGCTTCGGCAAGAAGCGTTCTGATTGTCGGGAGAATCAAAGACAATCCGCAGATACGAGTGATGGTGCAGGACAAGTCCTCCCTTGCTCCAGAGGGCGAAGCGATTGCCTTCGAGCTGGACAAGGAAAACGGCTTCAGCTGGCTCGGTCATTACGATATATCAGTGGACGATTTACTCAGCGGGATTCCAAGAGAAAAGAAATCTGAACAGGCGGAAAACTTAATACTTGAATATCTTTCCAAGGGCAAATATCCACAGCAGGCATTGCTGAAAAAAGCACAGGCGGCAGGCATTTCCAAGCGTGTGCTGGACGAGGCGAAGAAAGCGCTGAATGTCCAATCGGTTAAGGAAGGCAGTCAGTGGTACTGGCAGCTTCCCGAAAAAACAGAATGAAGCTGTTCAAGGTTGCAACATTGCAAAGGCAGACACATCTGCAACCTTGCAATGTTCCTTTTTCGGGAAGTGATAAAGTTTGGACGGGGTTGCAAGGGTGTCCTTTTCAAAGGACAGCCCTTGCCCCTCGGAGAGCCCACGACATCTTTGCAACCGTCAGGTTGAAAGTGTCATAGTGGGTTACGCACTTTGAAAAAGGTGCGTAACTGCGCTGCCCCACAATATCGCAAAACGAAAGGAGTGATACGAATGCCGAAGGGAGATTTCAGCGTCGCCCGTGTGGGAAAACGAACGAGAGAAAGCGTTGGAAAGTTTGAAAGGCACATTGAGCGAAAAAATGAAAGCTATGAAAATATGAATGTTGATCTGTCCCGCACGCCGATGAATGTTCGCTTTCAAAGCTGCGGCGAGCTGACCTACAACGAACATCTGGACAGGCTGATTGCCGACGGGACGGTCTCCTTAAAGGGGCTGAAAGCGGACGCAACGGTCTTTAACGAGATGATATTGGATGTGAATACCGACTACTTCGAGAGAAACGGCGGTTATGATTTCGCCTGCCGTTTCTATGCAGAAGCGTTCCATTTTGCAGAGAAGTTATATGGAAAAGACAATATTATTTCCGCAGTTATGCACGCTGACGAACTGAATATCGCTATGACCGAAAAGTACGGAAAGCCGGTTTATCACTATCATCTGCACATTATGGCGCTGCCTGTAGTGGACAAAGAGGTGCGCTGGTCGAAGCGCTGTAAAGATCCGGCGCTGGTGGGAACAGTGAAAGAGGTAATTCATCAGGTAAGCCATTCAAAGAAATGGAAATCGGAAAAAGCGCTGGACGAAAACGGAAATCCCATATTGAATAGCAACGGGAAACCTGTCTATCACACCTCGTACAGCATTTTACAGGATAAATTTTACGAATATATGAAGGACGCAGGATTTGAGGGCTTTGACCGTGGCGAGCGAGGAAGTACGGCAGAAAACCTGACTTCGCTGGGGTATAAAATCCAGCAGGATGAAAAAAGGCTGGCGAATATTGAACAGAGAATTGCCACTGAACAAGTCCGATATAACGATAACCACAAGGCGTTTATGACCTTTGCGGAGATCGACAGCTCCGGCAAAAAGTCCTTCACGGGCAAATACACGGTATCGGCTGAGGATTACGAAAAGCTGACAACGTTGGCAAAGCGCAGTTACTCGGCGGAATCTGAAGCGCAGCGGTTGAGAGAGGAAAATAGTAGACTGTCCCGTCAAATATGGTCGCTGCAAAGCGAGATTTCAAAGCTAAGAACTGCGCTACAGGAATTGACCGAAAAGTGCAGACCGTACCTTGAGGCGTTAAAGATTGCGCCGCAAAAGGTCAAGGAGTTTATCAGTGGTATTCTTGAAAAATTCAAAAAGCAGGAAAAAAGTATTTATTATGAGCCGATTTCGGCTCGTGAACAACAGTCACCGGAGCGTGGAAAACGCTCTAAAAATAAAGATTACGAAAGGTAGGAAAAGACAATGGCAAATACGATTTTTGAAGAAATGGGCGGCACTTATGCACGGCAGGGAGATTATAATCTCCCTTGCCTGTCCTTACCCGCCGAAAAAGAAAATAGACCTATCGGCGTATGGGGACAGCGGCATTTGCGCTATCTCAGACAGCACCGCAAGGTGTTTTACACCAACCTGCTCACAAGCGGTAAGCTGGACAGCTATCTTGCGGATATTGACAAGCAGGCTGAAGATATGTTTTTTCGGCTGGTAGAGCAAATGGCGGAGCGTGAGGGCGTGACCGAACAGCTAAAGGCGGAAAATCAGATAGAATGGGTTGGCAGGATGAATAATATTTGCAGTAGAGCGGCGGAGATTGTAAATGCAGAACTGATTTTCCGTTAATATTTTGTAGGAGGTATGACTTACGCCATACCTCCTACAATTTTAATTATTGTTTCTCATGGTAAAATACAATGTTTGATCAAATCTTCTTTCTGGCATTAGCCGATCTATATATCCTGGCTCTATGATTTGGTTTACAACATTTTTATTTAGCGCAAGATTTTGAATTCTTTCTGTAGTCACATATTTTCTCCACAATGAGCCGCCTACGGCAAACTCTTTATCTGTTTGATTGCCAAAAGCCATTTGTCGATAAATATCGACAACTCTTATCTTTCCAGATTTACTTAATTCCCATAGACACCTTGCTAATCTGGCGGAAGCTCTCATTCCTCGTCTCATGGTTTCAGCAGGTAAGGCGGAATTATCAAGGAATAAGCGAGAAAAGGCATAATCGCTCCATATCACTATATCAAATGCCTGTTCGGCCAGAATAGGAGATTGCCCTTGCGTTTTCCATAGCGTTTGCATTAACAAAGGCTTCTGATTCGTGTAGTATTTAAGCTGAAAGTTATCAATGGCTTGGCATAGAGCGGGCATTTTATGAGTCATCTCATAGTCGTTATCCCACATTTGTATAGAAGAACAAGCTTCTTCAAAAATTTCACGAATATCTCTTGAGTGCTCTTTGATTGAATCAAACATTCCAAGCGCACAATAAGAAGTGGTCGCAGAACGAACCACAATCTCTGATCCCCATTTTTCTTCTGGCAACACACTCGTCTGAGAGGTCGGGATTACAGTTAATTTAACCTCTAATGGGGAAAGATAGTTTCCTTCGGTGTCCTTTACAACTAAATCTATACCGTCGATAGGATCAAAAGAATATTGCTGATATGGCTCATATACAGACTCAAAGCTAAAATATAAGTCCTGCGGCTTTTTATCACCGCAGTTAAAGACCTCGTTTAATGAAATTTCTTGCGGTCTGACAATTAGCCGATCATTTTCGGCTGACAGCGTAATATAGATAGCCCTAATGCCGGCGTCTAACATATAACACGCCGTAGCTGTTGGAAAACTTGAATTAAAACAATTTTTCCCCCAATGATCGTCCGCAGTTCGATTGGAATGATATATTCCATATAATCCGTTCGCCATAACAAATTCCCCTATCATTGTTGACGTCAAATACTTGACGTCAACAAAACCCTGTGCTATAATAGCACCGTATAATTCGTTTAATTATAGCATTTTTCATGGATTTTTTCAAGTGGAGGTTGACTATGAAAGCAGTAGATTTGTTTGCAGGCTGCGGCGGGATGTCGCTTGGCTTTCAAAACGCAGGATTTGATATAGTCGCTGCGTTTGAGTTTTGGGATATAGCTGCGGAGTGTTATGCAAAAAACTTTAGTCATCCTGTTTTTCGCACGGACTTATCGGATGTAGATTTGGCTGTTAAGCAAATTTCTGCTTTTTCTCCAGATTTAATAATTGGCGGTCCGCCCTGCCAAGATTTTTCTCATGCAGGAAAGCGCATTGAATCTTCTCGTGCAAGCCTTACGGAGTCTTATGCAAAAATAGTCAGCAATATTCATCCGAAGTATTTTGTTATGGAAAATGTAGACCGTGCAGAAAAAAGCCATGCTTTTGAAAAAGCAAAAATTGTTTTTAAGAACGCAGGTTACGGTTTGACGCAGATGGTGCTGGACGCAAGCAAATGCGGCATTCCTCAAAAGAGAAAACGATTTTTTTGCATTGGAGCATTAGGTAAAGACGATGATTTTATGCGGGATATACTTATAAGTGGAATCCAAAGCAAAGAAACTACGCTACGGGATTACTTTGGAGATGCCCTTGATTTCGAGTTTTACTATCGCCATCCAAGAAATTATAACCGTAGAGCCGTGTTCTCTATTGACGAACCAGCCCCGACAATGCGGGGAGTTAATAGACCGGTTCCTAAAGGCTATCCCGGACACCCAAACGACGCCTGTCCTATATCGGATAACATTAGGGCGTTAACTACTCTTGAACGCTCTTTAATTCAAACTTTTCCCGCTACATTCAAATGGTGCGGCAATAAAACTGAAATGGAACAAATGATTGGGAACGCAGTTCCTGTAAAATTGGCTGAATATGTAGCGTCAGCTTTGCAACAGTATATTAAATCGGAAGAACAGGTTGAAACCAACAAGGATTCTTTCGTAGATTGGTTAGTGCATTTCCAGCACTATTCTCAGCGCTCTGCAAGCGATACTCTTTCGAGGGTGCGTCGGGCGGATAAAATGTGTCGCTTAGACGGCGCTCCAAATGATTTCTACTTCTATGCCTTGCAGCAAACGAAGGAGTATAACGAATTATCCGTTTCCGTTCGCTCGCAAATAAAGCGGGCTTTATCGCTTTATAATAGTTTTATTACGCAGAGTAGCGCTTCGTTATAAATAGCGTTATTCTGCATAAGGGAAGTAAAGTTATGGCGGATGTGTTTGACGATAAAAAGCGCTCGGAGATAATGAGTAGGGTGCGATCTAAAAATAACAAGTCTACGGAACTTAAGTTGATACAGATTTTCAAAGAGAACGGAATAACAGGCTGGAGAAGGAATTATAAAGTTAAAGGACATCCTGATTTCGTTTTCCTTGACAAGAAAATCGCTATATTTGTAGACGGATGTTTTTGGCATGGACATGATTGTAGAAATACCCGTCCCGCAGATAACGCCGATTATTGGATTAAAAAGCGAGAACGCAACATGAAACACGATCAGGAAATAACTGCTTTATTTGAACAGAGGGGTTGGACAGTTATTCGGATTTGGGAGTGCGAGTTTAAGAAAAAGAAACGGGAATCACTTTTGAAAAAACTTGCACCATGTTCAAAAAATGCTAATCAAGCGGAGGAACAGTAGATGCAGGCGCCTTCTTCAACTAAAACCGAACAAAGAGCAGTAAATGCGTTAGAAACCATAATTGATGAGCATTCAACGATGATTCATCAGTTTAATGGTAACGATAAAGAAATGTCGTGGGATGGATATATTTGGCTGTATAAAAAGAATGATGGCGCTCAATCAAAATCAAATTTTGACGGTAGAGTGTCTGTTCAAATTAAAGGTCATAACGATCCTCAACATAAATTTTTGAACAACAAAAAGATTTCTTATCCTGTTGCGCTTGGTGATTTGAAAGCATATGCTACTGAAAAAGGCATGCTCTATTTCCTTATTTTTTTGGATGGTAATCAAAGAGAAATATTCTATGCTTCGTTGTATCCGTCCAAAATCGCCGATTATCTTGAGGCTGCTCAAAAGAAAGGGAATTCAGGTACGTATAATATTCCGTTTTTGAAGTTAGAAAAGGATGCGAAAAAATTATACATAATCGCAAAACAATTTGACGATGAAGCGAAAAAACAAGGGTCTGCTTATACTCCTTTAGTTCAAGATCGGATTAGAAGCGATGATTTTGATAAAATCAAAAGTATCACATTAACTGTTGTAGGCGCTAAAGATTCATACAACGCATTATTGCGATTATCTTCCGGCGATATTTGTTTATATGGAAAAACGGATGATGATAAGTATCCACGGCCTATGGAGTGGATTGATAAGTCTACCTTTTTTATCGGAAAAGATGTTAATCAAAAAATATCCGTGGGAGAGGAAGTGTTTTATACTCAATATAAATGTATAGCTGATTCAAATGGCGGTATGGTTTTGGTTGTAAGTCCTAACTTAGAAATACGACTGACAGAAAACAAGTTCAATTTTAAGATTCAGACTTCCTTAAAAGAAGTAAGTCGTGATGCTCGATTTTTATTGAGGCTTAAAAGCGCCAATTTCTTTGCTATCGAGGGCCATAGGTTCCAATATGTGAATCTGAATATGCCTCCCGAACTTGAAAAACAGCTTAAATATATTGTTGATTTGCTTGACACATTAAAAATGATTGATTTTGATGTGAATACTAAACTATCGGACTATACTGATACGCAGCAGACGCAATTAGTGAAACTGGTGAATTTGCGGTTAGGAGCTTACAATAGCCAATTACAGGACGGATTGAGCAAGTACATTTGGAAGTTTGGTGATAAATGCGTTCCGTTGCTAATACTAAAAAGGGATAATGAAATTGAATTAGCTAATTCTGTGTATACAAATAAATTCGCAATTTTTCTACCATGCAGTGAGAGTAAAAACAAAGAAGGATATCGCTTTCCGATATTTGTATACCACGATGTAGATGTTCTTGCCAATCTTTATTATTATGATTACGATGCTTTTAGGTCTCAAATCGACAGCGCAGAAATAAACGAATTTACATCCGGAGCGTTGCTGGAATGCGTGTTAATTCTGATAAATGTTTTTGATTGTAATTCAGACTCGCAATTTCTTGTTTTAGCTGAATATTTACTTCAGTTATTAGAACCTTTTATAACAGAGGAACTGATTCTGTTAAATCGGCTTCAGATCAAAAAAAGAACTGGTAAATTTAATAAAGGCGATTTTAATCTATTGAATAAAATAGAGAGTGACGAGATACATATTCTATTTGGAAAGTATGTGTTATTAGGCGATAAGACAAAAGCTCAAATATATTTCAAGCGGTTTTCTGATGAAGATCAATCAAGATATAAAGGCTTTCCCATTTATAAATTATATAGCCAATTATGATATATTGGGGAAAAGTCATTGCCGAACAGTATAAAATTGCCTATAATTAGAAATAGCATATATAGTTATTATCCACAGTTACGGAACGAGTGTTATCAACGTCGATAACAAAATGATAACATTAGCTCGTATAGGCAGGATAATATGGATACATCAAATAATCAAAAGCACCACGGATACGGCAAAGAACAACGCCTAAACAAAATTGATTAGGTGTTGTCGAGTGGGAATAATTTCAGAGGTCGAAAAAAGCCTGTAAATACTGGACTTTTTAAGCCTTGAAGCCCCTCGCGGCAGCGATTTGGCAACAGAATTTTATGATTCATAAGAAAAGAGCTATCTGACTTCATTTGAAATCAGATAGCTCTTTTTTGTTATACGCCAATGACAATGAATTCTTCGTTCTCTCAGATTTCGCCTGTGACCCAACGGTCTATAGCAGATATCGTTTCCTTAGCATCACTTACAAATTCGGGGAGAACGGTTTCTGGAATGTTCAGCTGCATCAATTTTCGCCATTCTCCTCTTGTAACACTAGTATCTTCAAACATATCGAATGACACAAAGACTTTTTGAAATGCACTTTCCAGGAAAAAGTAAAACGCGTTGTCCAGTACATACAGTGAATCTTGTCGAAGAATCTTCCTGCCAGCACCAGAATTTCCCTTTCTGAATTCGAGGTAATCACTGCCGCTGAATTCTCCGAGCTTATAAACATATTTATTCATGTATCATTTCCTCAAGCAGCAGATTGTTCAGTCCCTGTGGCGGCGTGATTTTACGTCACTGACTGAAAGCACCATGGTATTGCATGCACAGATTCAGGCGGCGGCCGTGTGCTGCAAGTCACAGAGCATCCCGCTGTTCGGCCGGCATGCGGTATTCCGGTTTGACGTGGTAGGCGACCTCGGCATACTGCCGCGCACGTGCGCGCAGCGAGAAGTTACCCTTCTGACTGCACCAGACGTAGAGTTCGTGGCAGACCAGATCCGTCGCGATGCGCGACAGCAGATCCGGCGGCTCCTCCGTGTCGATAATGCCCGCCTTGGCGCAGTTATTGGCCAGCGTTGCAAACAGATCGTCCAGCGCATGGATGGCCGTGCGGATGCCTTCGGGCGACTCGAACTGCATGATGAAGAGTGTGCTCGTCAGTTCGGGGCCGAAGTCATAAGCGATCGTGATGAACCGGTCGAACAGCTGCCAGATGCGCTCAAAGTCATTATCTGCGTGCGCAAACTTCATGAAGCTCTTGTCGTCATTGTGCTGCGGTTTTTCCACCATGTATTCGAGGATGCTGCGTTTGCCGTTGAAAGAGGAGTAAAAGACGGAGCGGGAGATACCGCATGCCTTGCAGATGTCGTTGACGGTCACGTTGTTATATCCGTCGCGCTTAAAGAGGGAAATGGCTGTTTCCGCGACTTCCTCTTTGAATTTCCAGGAAGAATCTTGCACTTCAAAAACCCCTGACGAAAAATGTTTGCGTTTTTCAAACATTATACGACTTTTGTTTCTGTGATTCAACACACATAAGATTTTATTCGCAATTCTTTTACAGCTTTTTTGTGACTTGTTTCAAAAATGCCATGGAGACCTTGACATTGCAGGGTTAATAAATTAACATGGCGACGCTGGAAGCTGTTCAAGTGTCCGAACGGCCAGTCGTTATTTGGATGTAAACTATCAGAGAAGGAAGCGAGAACATGACAAAAGACGAGAAGATTGCAAAGCTCGGCAAAGAAATCACGGATCGCGCAACGGTCCTGCTCGGCAAGGACAAGATCACGCCGGATGCCCCGGAGTATCTGGGCATCAACTCCGCCCTCAAGTTCACGGCGGTGAAGTATGATGAGAAGATGGCGGACGATATCCTCGATATCACTCTGACGATGAAAAAGCGCGTGCCGCTCACGATCGAGCAGCTCGCAAAGAAAAACCCGCAGTTCGACAGAGCCTATCTGGAGAAGGCGCTGCAGGCGCTCAGTGAGAGCGGCCTGGTCGAGTTCCACTGGGAGAACCTCGACGGCAAGAACCCGAACCATGAGAAACGCTGGGTGCTGGACATGTTCGTCCCCGGCAGTGCCGAGATCATGATGATCAATCCCGAGCAGTCGGATATGTTCCCGGAGACGGCAGACTTCTTCGAGCGCATGGCGTATCTGCCGCTGGCGGGCATCACCGAGATGGTGCCTCCCGGAGGCGCCGGCATCGGCATGCACGTCATCCCGGTCGAAAAGGCCATCCCGGCCGAGAGCAAGTCTCTGCCGATCGAGCACCTGTCCCACTGGCTGAAGAAGTACGAGGGCCACATCGGCGTGTCCGTGTGCTCCTGCCGCAAGCAGCAGCGCATCCGCGGCGAGGGCTCCGGCGACGTGGAAGGCGAGTGGTGCATCGGCGTCGGCGACTTCGCCGACTACTGCCGCGAGACGAACCACGGCCGCGACATCACCTATGAAGAGGCCATGGAGATCCTCCAGAAGGCCGAGGACCGCGGCTATGT
>OJKY01002217.1_pt1 | contig 10312 bp, 8 predicted proteins | sample 1596571 | NCBI WGS metagenome assembly OJKY01 (sample SAMEA4350170, study PRJEB24818) | metagenome | biome: human; feature: gut; material: faeces | place: Denmark | collected 2013-09
GATATTAATCTATATATTATATATTATCAAAGGGTTATGAGCCGAAAATCAGAGGTATGGAGTAGCGTCGGGGACGACAGGAAAAGACCGAAGAAACCACCGTTTCTGAGGGGTAGAGGTGAAAAGATAGGAAAGGATTTTTGTTTGTATATTTAACCCCTCCGCCCTTTGGACAGCTCCCCTATATTTTGCTGCGGGACACGGCTGGGGGGAGAGGGGTAATCATGGAAACGATGTGACTTTGGGGGCGTTCATGTGTCTCTCCTGCCTTGCCTCGTTGTGAGGCCTATATACAAAAAGAGAGAAAGCCGAAGGGGTTCTCCCTCTCCGGCTTTCTCTCCTATAAGTTGGCGGCTACCTACTCTCCCACTTGCGCAGTACCATCGGCGTGGCGGGGCTTAACTTCTCTGTTCGGTATGGGTAGAGGTGGATCCCCCGCGCTGTAACCGCCTGAATGTCGCGATCCTTGACGAAAAAAAAGAGTCTATCTCACCTTGCCTCCCTTATCTACCCTCGACCTCTCGCGCTATAGAAAGTTTCGGGCTATTAGTACCGCTCGGCTATGACATTGCTGCCTGTACACCTGCGGCCTATCTACGTCATCGTCTTTGACGTCCCTATATGGAAATCTTATCTTGGAGCGGGCTTCGCACTTAGATGCTTTCAGCGCTTATCCCTTCCAGACTTAGCTACTCGGCTGTGCTCCTGGCGGAACAACCGATGCACCAGGGGTCTGTCCAACACGGTCCTCTCGTACTAGTGTCGGACCTCCGCAAATTTCCTGCGCCCACAACAGATAGAGACCGAACTGTCTCACGACGTTCTGAACCCAGCTCGCGTGCCACTTTAATGGGCGAACAGCCCAACCCTTGGGACCTTCTCCAGCCCCAGGATGTGACGAGCCGACATCGAGGTGCCAAACCACTCCGTCGATATGAGCTCTTGGGAGGGATCAGCCTGTTATCCCCGGAGTACCTTTTATCCTTTGAGCGATGGCCCTTCCATGCGGAACCACCGGATCACTATGCTCTAGTTTCCTACCTGATCGACTTGTGGGTCTCTCAGTCAAGCACCCTTGTGCCATTACACTCTCCGACCGGTTACCAATCGGTCTGAGGGTACCTTTAGAAGCCTCCGTTACGCTTTTGGAGGCGACCACCCCAGTCAAACTACCCACCAAACAGTGTCCTCGCTACAGCGAGTTAGCGCTCAAACATTCGAAGGTCCGTATTTCAACAGCGGCTCCTCGACGACTGGCGTCGCCGACTCGTAGCCTCCGGACTATCCTACACATCAAATGCCCAAACGCAATGCTAAGTTGCAGTAAAGGTTCACGGGGTCTTTTCGTCCCGTTGCGGGTAATCGGCATCTTCACCGATACTACAATTTCACCGAAGTCACGGTTGAGACAGTGTCCAGATCATTACACCATTCGTGCAGGTCGGAACTTACCCGACAAGGAATTTCGCTACCTTAGGACCGTTATAGTTACGGCCGCCGTTTACCGGGGCTTCAATTCAAGCCTTCTCTTGCGATTAGCTCTCCTCTTAACCTTCCGGCACCGGGCAGGTGTCAGGCTGTATACTTCATCTCTAAATTTTGCACAGCCCTGTGTTTTTGTTAAACAGTTGCCTGGACCTATTCTCTGCGCCCCATCTTACTGGGGACCCTTTTTCCCGAGGTTACAGGGTCAATTTGCCTAGTTCCTTAACCGTGAGTCTTTCGAGCGCCTTGGTATATTCTACCCGACTACGTGTGTCCGTTTGGGGTACGGGTGGATATAGAATATGCTTAGCGGATTTTCTTGGGAGCCTGATTACCACCGCTATTCGATTGCCCGGGGGCTCTCGATACTGTCAGCTTCGGCACGCTGGGCGGATTTGCCTACCCGGCGTCTACCTACTTCCTTTAACCTGCGCTTCCGTCGGCAGGCGGGTGTGTCACTTCTCCGTCTCCACATCGCTCCTATATCCAGTAACGGAATCTTTACCGTTTCTTCCATCGGCTGCGCCGTTCGGCTGCGCCTTAGGGCCCGACTTACCCTGATCCGATTAGCGTTGATCAGGAATCCTTAGTCTTATGGCGAGGGGGTTTCGCGCCCCCTTTATCGTTACTTATACCTACATTTGCTTTTCCGAAAGCTCCAGTCGTCCTCGAGGACGGCCTTCGTCGCCGCCGGAATGCTCCCCTACCATGTCTTGCGACATCCACAGCTTCGGTAAAGGGCTTATGCCCGATTATTATCCATGCAAAACTCCTCGACTAGTGAGCTGTTACGCACTCTTTAAATGAATGGCTGCTTCCAAGCCAACATCCTAGCTGTCTTTGCAGTTTTACTTCGTTTGTTCAACTTAGCCCTTATTTCGGGACCTTAGCTGGTGGTCTGAGTTGTTCCTCTTTCGGACATGGACCTTAGCACCCATGCCCTCACTCCCAAAGATCAAGTGATAGTATTCGGAGTTTGTCAAGACTTGATAGGCGGTGAAGCCCTCGCATCTTATCAGTCGCTCTACCTCTATCACTTTACTTCGAGGCTGCACCTAAATGCATTTCGGGGAGTACGAGCTATCTCCAAGTTTGATTGGCCTTTCACTCCTACCCTCAGTTCATCCGTAAGCTTTTCAACGCTTATCGGTGCGGTCCTCCAGTTGGTGTTACCCAACCTTCAACCTGACCAAGGGTAGATCACTTGGTTTCGCGTCTACTCCCGCTGACTGTACGCCTTGTTCGGACTTGCTTTCGCTTCGGCTGCGCGACTGAATCGCTTAACCTTGCCAGCGAGAGTAACTCGTAGGTTCATTATGCAAAAGGCACGCCGTCACATTTTAACATGCTCCGACCGCTTGTAGGCGCATGGTTTCAGGGTCTGTTTCACTCCTCTGTTCGAGGTTCTTTTCACCTTTCCTTCACAGTACTGGTTCGCTATCGGTCTCTCGGGAGTATTTAGCCTTACGGGATGGGCCCCGCTGATTCGCCCCGGATTTCTCGTGTCCTGGGTTACTCAGGTGTCCACTGGGCTTCTGTCGGTTTTCGCGTACTGGGCTGTCACCGTCTTTGGCTACGATTTCCATCGTATTCCGCTAACTTATTTCTTGCCGTGTCGTGGATCCTTCTACCCCACCCGTGCCGTAACACGGGTGGTTTGGGCTGTTCCGCGTTCGCTCGCCACTACTGGCGGAATCATTGTTATTTTCTTTTCCTGCGGGTACTTAGATGTTTCAGTTCCCCGCGTTGGCTTACCGCTTGGCGGTATGGCCATTGCTGGCCGGGTTGCCCCATTCGGATATTTACGGGTCTAGGGCTATTTGCGCCTTACCGTAACTTTTCGCAGCTTATCACGTCCTTCTTCGCCTCCGAGAGCCTAGGCATCCTCCATGCGCCCTTGTTTACTTTCTTCCGCGTCTTCCGTCTCTGATTAGAGACGGCGACGTTAGGGGTTGATATGGGTTTGCTTTGCTCGTTTACTCTTCTTTTTCCATCATGTCAAGGATCTTTCGTGGAGAATAACGGATTCGAACCGTTGACCCCCTGCTTGCAAAGCAGGTGCTCTAGCCAGCTGAGCTAATCCCCCCTTTTACTACCTGCCTTCTGGCCTGGTAGTCCCAGGCAGATTTGAACTGCCGACCTCTACATTATCAGTGTAGCGCTCTAACCTACTGAGCTATAGGACTATTCTTCAAATCGTGCCTGCGGCGGGTTGTTTTCCTTCTTTTTATATTGAATGAAGCGTGTAGTACCAAGAGAGAGCTTGGTCTTTTCCAGTCTTTTTCCAGGTTTTGCTTCTCCAGAAAGGAGGTGTTCCAGCCGCACCTTCCGGTACGGCTACCTTGTTACGACTTAGCCCCAGTTACCGGTATTACCTTCGTACGCTCCTTGCGGTTGCATGCTTCAGGTACTCCCGGCTTCCATGGCTTGACGGGCGGTGTGTACAAGGCCCGGGAACGTATTCACCGCGCCATGGCTGATGCGCGATTACTAGCGAATCCAGCTTCATGGAGTCGGGTTGCAGACTCCAATCCGAACTGAGACAGGTTTTCGGGATTCGCGCGTCATTGCTGACTGGCTGCCTTCTGTACCTGCCATTGTAACACGTGTGTCGCCCCGGACGTAAGGGCCGTGCTGATTTGACGTCATCCCCACCTTCCTCGCGGCTTGCGCCGGCAGTCTCGACAGAGTCCTCGGCTTGACCCGTTAGTAACTGTCAATAGGGGTTGCGCTCGTTATGGCACTTAAGCCGACACCTCACGGCACGAGCTGACGACAACCATGCAGCACCTCGCAGGTGACTATTACTAGCTGCCGACTTTCACCGGCATTCCCCCTGCGTTTGAGCCCGGGTAAGGTTCCTCGCGTATCATCGAATTAAACCACATGTTCCTCCGCTTGTGCGGGCCCCCGTCAATTCCTTTGAGTTTCACCGTTGCCGGCGTACTCCCCAGGTGGAATACTTAACGCTTTCGCTGTACCGCTTACATTGTATCGCAAACAGTTAGTATTCATCGTTTACTGCGTGGACTACCAGGGTATCTAATCCTGTTCGATACCCACGCTTTCGTGCCTCAGCGTCTGTCGCACCCTAGCAGGCTGCCTTCGCAATCGGGGTTCTGCGTGATATCTATGCATTTCACCGCTACACCACGCATTCCGCCTGCCTCTTGTGCACTCTAGCTCACCAGTTTCAACGGCACATTCCGGGTTGAGCCCGGAAATTTCACCGCTGACTTGGCGTGCCGCCTACGCACCCTTTAAACCCAATAAATCCGGATAACGCTCGCATCCTCCGTATTACCGCGGCTGCTGGCACGGAGTTAGCCGATGCTTTTTCTTCGGATACTTGCAATACGCTACGCGTAGCGTACTTTACTCTCCGACAAAAGAGGTTTACAACCCGTAGGGCCGTCTTCCCTCACGCGACTTGGCTGGTTCAGTCTGCCGACCATTGACCAATATTCCTCACTGCTGCCTCCCGTAGGAGTTTGGACCGTGTCTCAGTTCCAATGTGGGGGACCTTCCTCTCAGAACCCCTATCCATCGTCGCCTTGGTGGGCCGTTACCCCGCCAACTGGCTAATGGAGCGCATGCTCGTCTGTAACCAAAATTGCTTTCTTTAATGAACTCTCCATGCGGAGCGCCCATATTATGGGGTATTAGTCCGGATTTCTCCGGGTTATCCCCCTGTTACAGGTGGATTGCATACGTGTTACTCACCCGTGCGCCGGTCGCCGGCAAAGGTATTGCTACCTCTCCGCTGCCCCTCGACTTGCATGTGTTAGGCCTGTCGCTAGCGTTCATCCTGAGCCAGGATCAAACTCTTCGTTGTATCTTTTCTTTTTCTTTATTATACCTTCGAAGCGTCACCTGACCGAATTGACTTCTTTCTCTCTTCTTTCCTGTACTACACTTGCTTCTTCAATTCCTTCAATGAACTTGGCAAAAGTTCCCCGGGGCGTGCCCCGTTTCCTCTTTTGCGGTTGCAAAGTTAATTCATTTTCCTACTCCGCTCCAAATATTTTTCCCACTTTTTTATGCTATATAACATGAAAATTATACAATATCCTTATTTTCAACTAAATATATATAAAAAAATTTCTCGAATAGGTGCTTTCAAACAGATTACCCCGGACACTTAAATGCGACTATGGGCAATCCACATAATAAACTCAGAGAATAAAAACAGCTATAAAATTATCTTTTTACCTTTATTTTCTTACCAGACAAATCTTCTATTTCTGCATCAACACTTAACCGGAAGCGATCGCAACTATCAAATCCATGAACCTTCTTCGGTGTTTCCCCTGCAAAGCAGGAACTTTGCAACGATGAATAATACGCACAATTCCTACATATCAATTTCCCTTTATGAACAAATGTCTGTTCTTTTTTCCCATATCGATCTTTTACTCCAAAAGAAACATAATTGCCCAACCCCAATCCATAATGGACAATCTCGATAATACCTATCACCAAAAGACAACACAATAGCAGTACAAACAAGCCGATGATATTGGTGAACATATAAATCATTCCTACAATACCCACTAAATAAACCATCGACCACAATAGTCCTGCCCGCAGACTACCCCGCCGGACGAAACTCTTAACCATCAAGAATATTTGGAGACCCTGTAAGACCAACAGTAACCCCAATGAGAGAGCCATACCGGGATGCCAAAACAATCGCGATGCCATATATCCCAAGAGGCACAAGGGCATAGAATATACACCTATCCGCCGACCACCAGACCCAATGGAATGTACAAGCTGAATATCGTCAAGAGTAGCGGTGAACGAGGTCCACTGATTGATACATATGAGCGCTACCAGAATATACAATATGAGATATACGAACATTCCCAACGCTCCATATCCGGCATATCCGTAAAACCAAAGCGCCTGATCGCCATGCCCCGCCATATAGACCACTTCTATTATGCTCAATGACAAAAACACCACGATATTCAGTTTGTACCGCCACCCTTCCAACCAATTACCTCTTACCCGGTGGACCCATAACAAGAAGCACGACAAAATGAAAATCGCCCATACAAAAGTCATCGCGACATTGGCGTTAACAATCCACGTCCACCTCTCTCCATACAACGGCAGAGGCAAAATATTTTTCAAGAAGGATAGATTTTCATCTTTTTCGGCTAAATTCCCCACCTCAACTTCTTCGAGATAATTGGCATTCACATACGCCACCTTACCATTAAAGTTGATTTTCGCCCAAGCATCTTCAACCGACTCCACTATGACAGTGTCGCTTTTTGTAATAGTTCCAATTTTTTCACTTTGTACAGACGGCTGCTCACGGACATTCAAATTCGATACACTAACGGCACGATACGAGACAAGCTCTGCCGAACAAACCGCACACATAAAAAAAGAGAGAATGAAGCCAAACAAAACTGTTTGAATACGAGTAATCGTTTTCATGGAGAGTAATTATAAGATTTGCAATCCGATTATGATATCACTTGCAAATATAATCTTTTTCCACAAAGGTCCAACGACTCTCTTCTCATTATTTTCTTCATTCTCCCCAAACCTCTTCCAGACACTTTCTACAAAAGGAATCACCCGATTGAGATTTATCTCTCTTTCAACTAAGAAGCTGTTTTCAATTTATTGAGAAATAATATTATCATTGCAAGCAGGTATGTTCCGAGACAGATTGAGCGCCTGTCTCGGAATAAATTAAAACAGCTTCTAAATCGTTTCACACGGCAACCCAAAGGCTTCGGCAACTGCCGGATAAACGATTTTGCCATCGACAATATTCAGTCCTTTATACAATGCCTCATCTTCGGAACAAGCTTTTTGCCAACCTTTATCGGCTAATTGAACCACATAAGGAAGCGTAGCATTTGTCAAAGCCAATGTCGAAGTCGCAGAAACAGCACCGGGAATATTGGCTACACAATAGTGTATTATACCATCGACTTCGTAAACCGGTTCGGAGTGAGTCGTCGGACGAGAAGTCTCGAAACAGCCTCCCTGATCGATAGCCACATCGACCAATACAGAACCCTTTTCCATTGTGGACAGCATATCTCTCGTGATCAAATGAGGGGCTTTCGCACCCGGAATCAACACAGCACCCACTACCAAATCGGTCGTAGGAAGCTCTGCACGAATATTAAATTCAGAAGAATACAACGTTTTAATATTAGCCGGTTTTATTTCATCGATATGCCTTAAACGCGACAATGAAAGGTCTGTGATTGTCACGTCGGCCCCCATTCCGGCGGCAATGCGAGCTGCCGAATACCCCACAACCCCGGCGCCAATAACCAACACTTTTGCGGGTTTTACTCCCGGAACACCACCCATCAATTTTCCTTTTCCACCTTGCGGGCGTTCTAAAAAACGCGCACCCTCTTGCGTCGCCATTCGTCCTGCCACTTCCGACATAGGAATCAACAAAGGCAGGCTGTGATCTTTCAACTCTACCGTTTCATAGGCCAAACACGTGGCTCCACTCGACATCATGGCCTCCGTTAATCTTCTATCCGAAGCAAAATGGAAATAGGTAAACAACAATTGGCCTTTACGGATAAGCGGATATTCAAGAGCAATAGGCTCTTTTACCTTTACAATCATTTCGGAGATAGCGTACACGTCTTCAATAGTCGCCAATATTTTCGCTCCGACTCGTTCGTATGAACTATCCGGGAAACCACTATTCTCTCCGGCTCCTTTCTGGACGTACACCGTATGCCCATGTTTTACCAACTCATTCACTCCTGCCGGAGTCATGCCTACTCGGTTTTCATTGTTCTTGATTTCTTTTGGAATTCCTACAATCATAGCCTATAAGTATTAAGATTAGATTAAATTCGGTTGAAAGATAAGAAAATTATTTTTCACTTTATTACATCAACATTCATTTTTTTTCGACAAAAAACGGGGAGGTTCTGATTCATCAGAACCTCCCCCTCTAAATACCTATACAGCAATGTATTTAATTCTTCTTGACCAACAAAACCGAAGGCACAGCCCGCTCTCCTTCGTGGTCGTATATTCCATTATCGCAAGGATAATTAATAACCCCATATCCTTGTATATACAGCGTGGAAGAACCGCCACCATCTAAATTAAGAGCATCGGTCGCCCCCATCTGACGAGCGAATGTCCGCAAATCATACAGATTCACTCCTTTCGCACCATCTAACCTCCCATCAAAAACTATCAACAACACCTTATTATCATCGGTAGTAGCCACGCAGGTGCGAGGATGCGTATCGGTAGTGAAAGTATTGCTCCACATAGCGACATCACGACCGTCGTCCAACATCAAAGGCCCCGACACAACAACTTGCTGATAATTTCCACCCTGAGTAGCTTCCTCCGTCGAACTCCACTTTTTTATTTCTACAACATCTCCCGTCGCACAAAAAGCGCCCGTCGCACGTGTGGAAAATTCATTTGTCTGAGTAGCAGCCATCACTGTACCATTACATTTCAAAAAATGACGGCTGATCCCGGTAGAAGTATTGAAATATGTTCCATTTACAGCGGCCAATGCGTTAGCAGCCAATGCCCGATCGCTAGTCGTCTTTTTTAGCGAACCTGCCTCATAAGACACCAAAAAGGAAACATTGGCTTTATTCAAATCGATTTCCAGCATGCTTATCGTTTGAGGATAATCGAATAGTAACGGAACTTGGGCCGTTTTACTAATTATTCCTGTCTGAATTTCCCGTTCCTGCCATTGTATTCCGGCAATGGCAATCGAATCGGCTTGATTTCCGCCCGATGGCCTTTGCGGAACCGACGAACTACCATCATCTTTCCCACACGAAGACATACCCGCAATCATCGACACAACAATTACGGGCAAAAACAACTTACTCCATTTCATCTTCCTTGAACTATTGAAGAAACCGTGTGAATATCAAAAATTAAATTTTTCGAGTTTCATCTCGGAAAGCTCTTTCATCTTTCCTACATACGAAACGAAATGAGCTGTCTGTTCATGAATCGACAATGCATCGGCATCTTTCCATGTCTCGCAAATCATCAATACATCGGGACGTGTACTGCTCTCAAAAATATCATATGCTACACAACCCGGCTCCTTCAATGAGCATTCTGTCAATTTTCTCGCTATATCAAGGACCTTATCCCGACAAGATTTCTCTACCTGAATAAAAACATTCAATCTAATCATAACTTTTCAATTTATTCGATACCAGTTTTGAACTGGTAAAAGTAATATATTCTCCTCATAAAAGAGATTGCGAAAAACAAATATAACTAAACAAATTCCTCAATCTCTAATAAACGAAGAGCCGCCTCTGCAACAGATACGGCTCTTCCATCTACTATATTTTAATTCTATTAGAATGGCAAATCATCGGTAGGAGAAGGAGCCAAATCGGGAGCTGCCGGAGCCGGTGGGAACGGAGCTATATCGTTGGGCATCGGAGGCATATCGGGAACACCCTGAGCAACAGGAGCTGACTTTTCTATCTTCCAAGCTCTCACATCGGTGTACCAACGACCATTAAACTCCCTACTTTCAAGATCAAAGCTAACCACGACATCTTCGCCGATAGCGGCAGGATATTGTTCTACTTTATCACCGAAAAGATTGAAACAAACTTTTCGAGGATATTGCTCTTCTGTTTCCAAAACATACTCTTGCTTTTTCCACGGATTGCCTGCTTTCGAAACACCCTCCTGCAAAGGCAACACATGGATTATTCTTCCTTTAATTTCCATATTCAATTTACAAACTGTGTAACTATTCGGCAACAAATATAGCAAAAGGTAAGGGGTAAGGCAAGATGAAAACAAGTTTTTTTCA
>OJKY01002224.1_pt1 | contig 10286 bp, 8 predicted proteins | sample 1596571 | NCBI WGS metagenome assembly OJKY01 (sample SAMEA4350170, study PRJEB24818) | metagenome | biome: human; feature: gut; material: faeces | place: Denmark | collected 2013-09
CGCTGCCCTACATATATGACACACCTAATAGGAAGTGTGCAGTATGTCTTGCAAATCGAACCGGAAAATCGTTGGTTTCTAAATGCCAAGCAAAAGCTGCTGGACTATGCTCGTGCATATTTTAGAGACGAAGGATTAGGGGAGGAATACTATTTGCATCGCAGTCGGTTACGCGAAAAAGATGAATAAATTGCAGGGCAGTGACCTCGGATTTCGGGATCGCATTCAGATTTACACTGAATAATACTCACATTACCAACCATGTCATGTAGCAGCAGAAATTTTCTCCAGCAAGCTATAATCATGCTATACTTTTCCGGCAGAGTGTGCTATGATTTAGCAGGTGTTCGGCCGGTCACGACCGAATATCTTTTGAAGCGGTGGAAAATATGCCCTTCCCTTATGATATAGAGGGCTCTGAAAATCTTTCACTAAGGTGACATACCCCTTAGGTTCTCGTGCCGCAAGGCGTTGGGGTTCAAGTCCCCATGCCCGCACCATATCGAGTGGTCATAAGAAGCGTCACTTATGGCCACTCGATTTTTTATCTTGGCACAGTTTCACACGAGGAGTAGGCAGGTATCTGTTTCTTTTTCTATTCGCTTATCCTCTGCCTGCAAAATAATTTCACAGGTGAGAGCATGGACAAGGTTTACACTTGTAAAGAAAACCGATATACTTGTATCTAAGCCAAAATAGTTTTTGATAAAAAACTCTGTGAAAGCGCATTGGAGGACGATGCCATGCCAAAACCGAAGTGGAATCTGAACACCATTTACATCTCCGAGCGACTTCAGGAAAGTCTGCGGCCCATCTCCCGATGCGCCATGACCATCGTGGTCGCGCCCATGGGCTACGGAAAGACCACGGCGGTGAACTGGTATCTCGCTGAGCGCGCCAAGGCGGAGACATTGCGCATCATCCGCGTCAGCGTATATTCCGATAACCTTGCGATCTTCTGGAAAAGCGTACAGGAGGCGTTCGCCCGCGCAGGCTTCCCCTTCCTGCGGGACTATCCCTGCCCCACGGACGCCGCAGGCGGCGGGCTGCTGGTGGACGATCTCTGCCACGCGCTGGCAGATGATACGCCCTGCTATCTCTTCATCGACGATTTCCACCTGCTCACGGACAAGCGCGCCTCGCTGTTTCTCTGTATGCTCGCAAACAGGCTTCCTTCAAACGTGCATCTGATCGTTGCAAGCCGCGACCGCTTTCTGCCCGCGGCGGAGGTGGTGCGGCTGGGGGCAAGAGTCTATCAGATCGGCACGGAGCAGCTGCGCCTCAACCACACGGAGCTTGCCGTCTATGCCCACCGCTGCGGCACGGAGCTTTCCGACGCGCAGGTGGAGAGCCTTCTCTATTCGAGCGAGGGCTGGTTTTCCGCCGTGTATCTGAGTCTGCGTACGCTCTCCGAGCGCGGCGTGCTGCCCAGCCGTCATTCGGACATCTACGCCACCTTTACCGCCGCCATGATCGACCCACTGCCGCAAAAACAGCGGGAGTTTCTGGCGGTCATGGGGCTTGCCGATGAATTTAGCGCCGAAATGGCGCAGCATATCACGGGTGATGCGGACGCGGGGCAGATTCTTTCCCTGCTGACCGAGCAGAACGCCTTTGTTGCGCGTCTGCCGGACGGCGTGACCTATCGCTTCCACCACATGATGAAAGAGTGCGCCGAGCGCAGCTTTCTTGCGATGTCGGCGGAAACGCAGCAGCTCTATTGGGAGCGCTTCGGCCTGTGGTATGAGCAGCACCGGCAGTATCTCCATGCCATCGCCGCCTACCGGAAGAGTGAAAATTACGACGCGCTGCTGCGCGTCATCCGCAGCGATGCGGGCATTTTGCTCGCCGCGCTCAAGCCGGAGGACGTACTGGAAGCGCTGGACAAATGCCCCGCCGAAACGCTTAAGGCCCACCCCTTCGCCATTCTGGTGCTGATGCGCCGCATGTTCACATGGCGGCAGATTCCGAAAATGATGGAGCTGAAGGCCCTGCTGCTGACGGCCATCGAGGAGCATCCGGAGCTGTCCGAAGAAGAGCGCGGCAACCTGCTGGGAGAGTGCGACCTCATTCTGAGCTTTCTCTGCTATAACGACATCAGTGCCATGAGCCGTCTGCACCGCAGCGCCAGCGCGCAGATGTCCCGCCCCGCCATCAGCATTCAGTCGAGCGGCGGCTGGACCTTCGGCTCGCCATCTGTCCTGATGATGTTCCACCGCGCACCGGGATCGCTCAAAAGCGAACTTTTTGAGATGGACGAGTGCATGCCCCACTACTACAAGGTCACCAACCATCACGGGCAGGGCGCGGAGACCATCATGCGCGCCGAGGCGTTGTTCTGTCAGGGGCGCTTCACCGATGCACATATTGAGTTGGAACGTGCCTACACGCAGGTGAAGGACAATGGGCAGATCAACATGGCGCTCTGCTGCGATTTTCTGTCGCGGCGGCTCTCGCTTTATACCGATGTAGAGCAGCGCTATACCTTTGCGGAGCGATACGCGGAGCTTCTGCGCTATCACGACGCCTCGTGGATCAACCTCTGGAGTGCTACCAGCGCCTACTACCATGCCCTGCGCGGCGAAACGGACAAAATCCCGGAGATTTTCTCGCAGCACCGCCTCTCCGATATCAACATGCTCGCGCCGGGAAAACCCATGATGGAAATGATCGAAAATCAGGTCTATCTTGCTGAGGGCGCCTATGCCAAAGTGGCGGGTCGCAGCGCAGAACTGTTGGCGGTGTGCGAGGCAATGCACTACGCATTAGTAGCAATACATAGCCGCATCCAGACAGCGGCGGCCTATGCGCAATTGGAAAAAATTGAGGAAGCCCATGCGTGGCTGAAAAACGCGCTTTCCGACGCCGCACCGGACGGTTTCGTGATGCCGTTCGTGGAAAACTATGCGCATTTGAAGCCCCTGCTGGCGCGAGAGATCAAAACAGAGCTGGTCGAAAAAATTACCAAACTTGGTGAGGCGGCAGGGGCGCGAAACGCGGCAAGCGTCCGCCCGGCTGCCTTCGATGTGCTGACACCGCGGGAGTTTGAGATCGTAGAGCTGATAGCGCAGCGGCTGAGCAACCGCGAGATCGCGGAAAAGCTCTATCTCTCCGAGGGCAGCGTCAAGCAGTATGTCAATCAGATCTATTCCAAGCTCCATATTGAGGGCGACACCCGCACCAAGCGAAAGGCGCTTGCCGGGCTGTTCGGGCAAAAGACCTAACCTTTGGTTAATGGTTCTCCCACAAGATCCACCGTACAATGTCTGTACGGTGGATCTTTATTTTCACAGAAAGGAGGGCGCGCACTTGAATCGAAGGTATCTTACAGCCGTCACACCGCTGCCCGATCATGTGCTGCAAGTTGATTTTGTGTCTGGAAGCCGGCTCCTGCTGGACATGAAGCCCTATCTCGATAAGATCCGGTTTCGCCCGCTTGCAGATGCACGGGTGTGGAACAGCGCCGTGACCAACGGCATCTTTGTCCGCTTCGGTGATGTGGAGCTGAGCCACGATGAAATCTTGTCCATGGCGGAACAGGAGCATTGAAGCAGTTCATTTGAAAAAGGAGAAGCAAACGATGAAACATTTAAAAACCTTCCTGTCTTTTGCATTGACGCTGGCGTTCTGCCTGAGCCTAGCCGCCTGCGGCGAGAGCAACGAGGACTATGGTGATGACGGCAGCGACTACAATTTATACGGCGTTCCCGATTCCTTCGAGGGGCTGGTAAAAGACTCCGAGCAGATGTCGAACCTCTACCTCTACGGCGGTGCGTGGAAGGGTGAGGACGGCGGCGCGCTGATCTCCGCCACCAACGACGATGGCGACGAGGTTCGCTTTGCACTGTACGACTCGGACGAAGAGGTGACCGCCAGCGGCTTCATCCAGTTCGTGCCGGACTATGACTGCGACTATTTCTACAATGAGCACGACGGCATGGCCTACCGCAGCTGGTTCGACGAGGTCGGCTCGCTGCATGTGGCCGAGCTTGGCACCTTTACGCAGATGACCGGCGACGCGCCGGGCGAGAACATCGGCGACATCGATTTTGAGACGATGGCGGGCACATGGTATCTGGACGCCGAGTGGGACGCACGCAGCATCCTTGTGTTTGACGAAATCGGCGGCTGGGAGCTGCTGGAGCGGCCCGGTGGCGACGGCGACCCCACCACGGTGGACAGCGGCACCGTCGAGCTTGCGCCCGAGGACTCCGAGGAGATGTATCTCGCGGTTTCCGAGCTGTATGACGAGGTGGCCTATGAATTCACCCTTCTCGACCACGACACGCTGCGCTGGGGCGACTTTGAATTCTATCAGAAAATGGCGTAACGCGCGGAAAATAAGGAGGACGATCACATGAAAAAGAAATTACCATACGCTCTCGCGGGGCTGATACTGCTCTGCCTGCTGTGCACGGCCTGCGGCGGAGATTCCTCCTTGCAGGACGACCCCAACGATGGACTGGGCGGCGGGGTCAGCGAGGATACCGTGAACGACTTCAGCGATTTTGAGGGCATCTGGCTGGGAGAAGCGAACAACGACTACGACTACATGGAGTTTGATTCAGACGGCAACTGGACGCTGTATCTCAGCGGCGAAGCGGTGGACGGAGGCTATCTCCGCTATGAGCCGGAGTGGGAGGCCATCTACGCTTACAGCGATCTCGACGACTCCGGCAGCCGCATCGCCATGGAGGACGGTCAGCTCTACTGCGCCGCCTACGGCTACTTTAATCCCGGCGAAGGAATGGAGTACCTCTGGTATGAGGACGGCGGCCGTCTCACAGAGGACGATGCACCCATTTTTTCGGAGGACGAGGTGTCTGACTGGAACGGCCGTCTGAACGGCGATGCAAATTCCTATTGGAGCTGGGATTCCGACCTCTGCCAGCGGAACGTTTCAGAATTCAAGGGCATCTGGTACTATGACGGCGACCTATCCGCTGAGACCTATATCGTCATCGACGGCAGAGGCAACTGGAGCTTTTACCAGCGCGCGCCCGGCGCTGAAAGCGCGGAAATGGACTGCGGCACCTTCTCCTATTCGACGGACGAGGCGAGCACCTATTACGCCGATTCCACGATGTACGATGGTGTGTCGTACAAGGTCTTTGAACTGGACGAGGACGTTCTCGTATGGGGCGACGAAGGCTCTTACTACCTGATGGAGTGATAGAAAGGACGGAAGAATGATGAAAATTCGATGGAAGCATATCGTTTCCTCTGCGCTGGCGCTGGCACTCTGTCTGAGCCTTGCCGCCTGCGGCAATTCCGATGATGTGGCGGGAGCGGACTGGCGCACCAGCGGCATGGTGGCCGCAAGCGGCACCATCACCCACGACGGCGAAAGCGTAGACGTGCTGGTCACAGTGAGCGAGAGCAGTGCGGCCTTCTACCGCGACCTTCCCGAGCAGGTGCTCTTTGACAGCGTGTCCTTTCCCATGAACATTCCCGACGCGGAGCAGGCCTTCAACGCCATTTTCCTTGAGGATCTCGACGGCGACGGTGAAAGCGACGTGCTGGTAAGCTTTATCCACGAAAACGGCGATGAAACCGAGCTGGTCTGGATCTGGGACCCGGTCGAGCGCTATGTGTTCCGGGAGGATCTCTCCACGGTTGCCATCAGCGGCGGTGCGGACGACGGCGCGCTCCTTCCGGCAGATGAAATCCAATCCGGCGAACCCTACTTCACGCAAAACGGTCTTGCGATCAACGCCGCCGTGGAGATGGGAACCTTCCTGCTGGAGGACGGCGTTTGCAGCTACTCCGGTCTGGGCAACGGCTATAACACCGGCGACTGCTATTGGGAGATCACAAAAAACGGCGACTACACCCACGACGGCATTCGCGAGCTGCACTTTGATGCCATCTGCTATATTCCGGACAGCTCCATTCCGTATTTCGCCGAGCAGTACATCACCAATACCGACAGCGAGCTGTACGACTTCTACACCGGCATGTGGCTCACCACCGCAACGGCCTACGGCAACAGCCAACGCGGTGACAACTATTATCTCCACACCGTCAGCTGGCAGGGAAACAGCTATCTCATTGAATTCGCCTACTCGACCGATTGGCAGTACAACGTGGGAGACTGGGCGCAGGTCCTGACCAAGAGCTACGCCGTCTATCTTCCCGAGAAGTACGACGGTCTGGTCTTTGCCGCCGAGGCGCAGCCGGGCAGCTACAAGGACAGTGCCAAGCGCATGCAGCTTGACAGCATTTCGCCCGAGGCCGCCCTCATGGACATTGATACCGTGGATCCTTACAGCAGCCTGTATTTCAGTCTCTGCTACTAAAAGGAGAAGCGGCAATGGAAAAGAAGCAAAACGATTTTGAAACGTCCGGCATCGAGCGCATGACGGACGCGGAGCTGTCAAAGAAGCTGGGACACTATCAGAGAACGGAGAGCATCGACATATTGCTGGGCGTTTTGCTGGTGATCGCCGGGTGTATTTCGATGTTTATACAGCGTGACCCTATTTTGGTCTGCGCTTTGGCGTTCCCCGGCGTGGCACTGTTCCTGCTGGTGGCCAAGCCCGCCCAGAAGAAGAAAAAAGCGCTGATGCAGCAGCAACTGGGCGGCTTCTTCCGCACGGAACTGACAAAAGCCTTCGGCCCGGAGCCGAAGCCGGCCACGCTGCCCATCGACTGGGCGTACCTGGAGGCGGCAAAGCTGTCGGCGGTCTCCTTTACGGAGTGTACCGTGACGGATTTCCACGAGGGAGAGCACAAGGGACTGCGGTTCTCTGCGGCCAATGTGGAGCTGCGCCGCACGGTGGAGGAAAAGTCCGGCCCCGACAACGACAACTGGATGACCCGAACCGAGACACTGTTCCGCGGCATCGTGGTTCGCTGCAAGGTCATCTGTGACCCGGCGCTGGACATCGCCCTGAACGACATGTTCCAGGAGCGGAAGAAGGACGACATCACCGCCCCTGCCGCCTTCCGGAAGCACTTTGCCGCTCATACGGCAGATGGCCGGGAGGTGGACGATCAGGTCACACCGCAGCTTCGTGACCTGGTACAGAAGCTGGAGGCATCTTCCCGCAGTGCCAAGCTGTGCGGCCTTATCCTCCGTGACGGCGATCTGGCGCTGGCCCTGAACACCCGGTATGTGTTTGCAGGCGTTCCGGAGGAGCTGGATCTGCGGGATATCGACGGGATACGAAAATGGTTTACAGCCTCGCTGACCGGTATGGGTAATCTGCTGGATCTGATAACGGAAAGCCCCGCCTTGACCGGCGCAGCAGAATAAGGAGAAGCATATGGAAGAAAAGAACATAACCATGACAGATGAACAGCTGGCGCAGGAGCTGCGCAAAAGCAAGGGCGGCAAGCTCGGCGGCAAACTTCTCTCGCTGCTGGGCGGCGCGGTTGCCATCGCGGGTATCCTTCTGGGCGGCAACATCGTGCTCACCCTGCTGGGCGGCGTGGTGCTCGCGCTGGGGCAGGCGGTGCAGGGGAAATCCAAGGCGCACGCGGACGGGCGGGCCTTCAATGCCATTGCGCCAGAGATCATAGGCGCTTGCTTTGAAAACGTACAGATGAGCCCCGCCTCTCCCCTTTTGAACGCAGACGATACCAACATTCCCCTGCCAAGCCACAGCTATTGCAGCGGCAGCGGGTATGTCCGGGGGACCTATCAAAGTCTGACCACGGAGCTTTGCACCGTCAGGCTGACGGAGGTGGACGAATTCCAGCGCGAGGAAAGCGCTCAGTGGGAGAAAAGCGAGCACGAGGTCTACGCCGGGCAGTGGGTGCTCTGCGAGCTTGACCGGGAGTTTCCAACATGGCTGACCATCTGGCCGAGGGATACACTGGGCAAGCTGCTTCGCGTCAAAACCATCAAAACAGGGAATGACGACTTTGACAAGCGCTTCAACCTGACAAGCGGCAATGAAGCGGCTGCCCTTCGTATTCTGACCCCCAAACGGATCGAACGCGTCCTGACGCTGGCGGACGCCTCCTTTGGAAAATTCGCCGTAAATCTCAATCCGGACGGGAAGCTCTATCTTGCCGTTCACAGCGGGCATGGCTTTTTTGATAGCGGCAAGGGGCGCGAAGATCCCGCGCGGCTGCGGGCGCGCTTCACCCGCGAGCTGAAGTGGTTTACGGATATGATCGACGCATTCCGCGGCGTGTAAGGGAGGGTGAGCAATATGCCTCTTTGGCTTGCTGTGGTGCTGCTGATTCTGACTGGCGCCGGCCTTGCTCTGTACCGCAGATATTTGCGCGGCAACAAAACCGCATGCATTCTCTGTACGCTCTTCTGCGTGCTGTTGGCGCTGGCCTGCATCGTTTATATCGGGCTGACTCTTCTCTTTGTCGATGCAGTGCAGAATCAGCCGCCGGCATTGTGATCTTCCGCCGCTCGCACCACGCATCAAAGCAGCACTGTTTTCGGCTGTTAACAGCCGAAAACGGTGCTGCTTTTTGTATTCTTGCAATGCTCTTTTCTAACGTTTCCCCGTTTTGGCTTGTTCGTACACAAAAAAAGGGAAAAACATCGTTGAACCCTCGGGACAAATCTGCCATAATAGATGCAATACGAACATATAAAAAGGCAGTTTTTACTATGAAACATATTTGCATCGGCATCCTTGCCCACGTCGACTCCGGAAAAACGACCCTCTCCGAGGGGCTTTTATATGCTTCCGGCGCGCTGCGGAAGCTCGGGCGCGTGGACCATGGCGACGCTTTTCTCGATACCGATGCGCTCGAGCGCGAGCGCGGCATCACGATCTTTGCAAAGCAGGCCATGCTCACCGTGGGCGAGCGCGAGTTCACGCTGCTCGATACGCCGGGACACGTTGACTTTTCCGCCGAGATGGAGCGCACGCTGTCGGTGCTTGACTACGCGGTGCTCGTCATCAGCGGCAGCGACGGCGTGCAGAGCCATACGCGCACGCTCTGGCGCCTGCTGGCGCGCTACGAGGTGCCGACGTTTCTCTTCATCAACAAGATGGATCTTGCGGGAACAGACAAAAGCGCCCTGATGGAACGGCTCACGCAAACGCTGAGCGCGGAATGCGTCGATTTTTCCGCGCCGCCGCAGGAGCGTGACGAAGCGCTTGCCCTGTGTGATGAAGCGGCGCTTGAATCGCTTTTGGAGCGCGGCTCGATCGACGATTCCCTGATCTCCGAAATGATCAAAAGCCGCAAGGTTTTCCCCTGCTTTTTCGGCTCGGCGCTCAAGATGGACGGTGTGGAGGATTTTCTCTCCGCGCTTGCGCGTTTCACGGTCGCGCCGGAATATCCCAGCGAATTTGGCGCGAAGGTCTTTAAGATCTCGCGCGACGCGCAGGGCGGGAGGCTCACGTGGCTCAAGGTCACAGGCGGAGCGCTGCGCGTGAAAGCACCGCTTTCGTATCGCGCGCAGAATCAGGACTATCAGGAAAAAGCCGATCAGCTGCGCCTCTATTCGGGCATCAAGTTCCGCACGCTCGAGAAAGCGGACGCTGGCAGTGTCGTCGCTGTCACGGGCCTCAGCCACAGCTATGTCGGACTCGGTCTCGGCACAGAGGCTGAGGCGTCCGCGCCGCTTTTGCAGCCGGTTTTGACCTATCAGCTTGTCCTGCCGGACGGCGCAGACGCGCACAGCGCGCTCACGAAGCTGCGAGAACTGGAGGAAGAGGACCCAATGCTGCGCATCGTCTGGGACGAACGCTACGGCCAGATCCACGTACAGCTCATGGGCAAGATCCAGCTTGAGATCCTGCGCCGCCGTATTCTCGACCGCTTCGGCCTCGCCGTGACCTTTGGCGAGGGCAGCATCGTTTACCGCGAGACCATCGCATCTCCGGTGCTTGGCATGGGGCACTTCGAGCCTCTGCGCCACTATGCAGAGGTGCAGCTTCTTATCGAGCCGCTTCCGCGCGGGACGGGTATCCAGCTTGCGTCAAGCCTTGCAACAGATGCGCTCGATCTCAACTGGCAGAGGCTCATCTTTACGCATCTTTTGGAGCGAGAGCACGCTGGCGTGCTGACCGGCTCGGCGCTGACAGATGTGCGCTTCACGCTCGTCGCAGGCCGGGCGCACTTAAAGCACACCGAGGGCGGCGACTTCCGCCAGGCGACCTACCGCGCCGTGCGGCAGGGGCTCATGCAGGCGGAAAGCCTGCTTCTTGAACCTTACTATGACTTCCGCCTTGAAGTTCCCGCCGAGTGCGTCGGCCGCGCGATGACCGACCTCCAGAACATGGGCGGCACCGTCGAACCGCCGCAGAACGAGGGGGAAAACGCCGTACTCACGGGCTATGCGCCGGTGCGCACGCTGCGCGACT
>OJKY01002245.1_pt1 | contig 10222 bp, 8 predicted proteins | sample 1596571 | NCBI WGS metagenome assembly OJKY01 (sample SAMEA4350170, study PRJEB24818) | metagenome | biome: human; feature: gut; material: faeces | place: Denmark | collected 2013-09
CTGGGGCTACTATGATTTAGCGACAGCGTACCAGTCCATGCACGTCAACTATTGAAACCGCCGTGTACCGAACGGTACGCACGGTGGTGTGAGAGGACGGCGGTTAGTCACCGCCTCCTACTCGATTGCATTTCATGTTGCCTCAACCAAACATCCGGAACGATCTTCAGGGAAGGCTATCTCTTCTGACTGTAATAACCCTAAATCTGCTGAAAAAGTCAACAAAACTCAGTATAATTCACGGGTCGGATGAAGAAAAATGTGGTATAATTTCCAAAGAGTTTTACAAGGGAGGAATTGACAAGCTATGAAAATGAAACACAACAGATCTCAGAAACGTTTGATAACACAATTGTCATTATGGCTGGCACTGCTATTGACATTTACCGGCTGTGCGGAAAGCACCGTCACGCCGCAGGATAATACCTATACGATAGAGCAGCCGGCGACGATCCCCTACGAATTGCTGGAGGCATCGGAGACTGCAGCATCGGAACCTGAATCCGGACAGCCACAGGAAAACGCTTCGGATACACAAGAATCGCAGCAGGTCACATCTGCAACAGATGCTTCGACAGGAGAGGGCACGTCAGCATTTTCCCTCCGGGAGATTCCGGCATACTCCGGCACACCTTATACAGAAGTCAATGGCAACAAACCTTATTTCACAGAAGCAGATCTGACTACACAGTCCTTCGAGACATACAGCGAGCTGGATAGCCTGGGGCGCTGTGGCGTGGCATATGCCAACGTGGGACAGGATCTGATGCCGACAGAACCGAGAGGGGAGATCGGAGCTGTGAAGCCTACCGGCTGGCATCTGGTGAAATACGATAACGTGGACGGAAAATACCTATACAATCGCTGCCACCTGATCGCTTACATGCTGGCAGCGGAAAACGCCAACCCGCAGAACCTGATCACCGGAACCAGATATCTGAATACACAGGGAATGCTTCCCTTTGAGACGAAAGTCTGCGATTATATCAAAAATACAGGGAATCATGTCCTGTACCGTGTCACTCCCATATTTGACGGGGATAACCTGCTGGCAGACGGTGTCCTCATGGAAGCCTATTCTGTGGAAGATGTCGGAGAGGGAATCCAATTCTGTGTATATGCCTACAATGTGCAGCCGGGGATCGGTATTGATTATGCTACCGGGGATAACTGGGCAGAGAGCAACGCGGCATCCCAGGAAGCGGCAGCACCCATTGTGATAGAAACACCGACACAACAACCCCAGACAGACACTACGGTGCAGATCACACCGGAACCGTCAGTGCCACAGGAATCACAGGAAACTACCTATGTGCTGAATACCAACACCATGAAATTCCACTATCCGTCCTGCTCCAGCGTGGATCAGATGAAGGAGAAAAACAAAGAGATATATACCGGCAACAGAGAAGATATCATCAATATGGGATATATGCCCTGTAAGCGGTGTAATCCTTAATCGGCAAGTGAATTAGATATAGCAGAAAAGGACCTTCGAGATATTGATAACAGCCTCGAAGGTCCTTATTATTTGCTTAGTAAAGATAAGAATATGATTTGCGTCAATAGTTTTCGTATACTTGCAAACATTCTGCAAATGCTATAGACTAAGACTAGTTTCTATATCTATTTGAATCAGAATAAAGGAGTATATGTTATGTGTACAGCGGCAACTTATAGATCACAGGATTTTTATTTCGGCAGAACTTTTGATTATGAATTTAACTATGGGGAAGAGGTAACGGTAACACCACGCAATTATCCTTTTCCGCTACGGCATCAGAATGCCCTGACGGAGCATTATGCCATGATCGGCATTGCTCATATGGCAGGGGATTATCCTTTGTACTATGATGCAGTGAATGAGAAAGGACTCGGCATGGCGGGACTGAATTTCCCGGGAAATGCAGTATACAGCAAAGTGCAGACAGGTAAGGACAACATCGCCCAGTTTGAGTTCATCCCCTGGATTCTGGGGCAGTGTGCCAATGTGCAGGAAGCCAGAGTATTGTTATCCCATATCAATCTGGTGGATACGCCCTTTAATGAAAAATATCCGGTTTCTCCACTGCACTGGATTCTGGCAGACAAGGAAGAGGCCATTACGATTGAGTCTGTGCAGGAGGGACTGAAGATCTATGACAACCCGGTGGGAGTATTGACGAACAATCCCCTGTTTCCAATCCAGATGTTTCGTTTGAACGATTATATGTCCCTGTCTTCCGAATCACCGACAAACCGTTTTTCCGCAGATCTGAAGCTGAAGCCGTACAGCAGAGGCATGGGAGCCATGGGACTGCCCGGGGATCTGTCTTCTGCATCCCGTTTTGTACGGGTGGCATTCACGAAGATGAATTCCCTGTCCGGATTGTCTGAGTCGGAGAGCGTCAGCCAGTTTTTCCATATTCTGGGGAGCGTGGATCAGACCAGAGGATGCTGTCAGCTGGACAAAGGGGAGTATGAGATCACTATCTACACTTCCTGCTGCAATGCAGACAGAGGAATTTACTATTATACGACCTATGAAAATCATCAGATTACTGCAGTAGATATGTACCGGGAGAATCTGGACAGTGATCGTCCTGTCCATTACCCGCTGGTACAGGGAGAACATATTTTATTGCAGAATGCTGCAGCAGGAAGCGCGGAGGAAAACCAGTAATGGATGTACAGAAAGAACAGGAACAGCAAAACCGGACGGATCATGTAGTGTCCGGATTTGCATTCTATTCAGAGAAAGATGCCAGACTGGCAGAGCAGGAGAGACAGAAGATTGCTTATCTGGATAAGCGGATCGATCGGACAAATCTGGAGTCCGTACTGGTTATTTATAAAAAAGCATTGGATGACAGGGTGTTCCGCACTCCGGTAGGTTTGGAATACCTCAGGGAATTGCAGGGAGAACTGAAAGCAGAGCAGGATCTGTTGGGAGAAGAGATTCCGCCTATCCCTCTGTGGACGAACTTTGCGGACACCAGGGAAAAAACGTCTCCTGCCAGAAGAAGAATCAAACCGGCACCGGAAGAAAATAAAAATACGACGTTCCGGCTGTCTCTTATTATGAATATTGTGATGGTCATTGCAATTATTGCAATGTTTATCATCACGCTGAATTCCGATCAGCCCAATGTCCTGAATTATGAAAGAAATCTGCAGAACAAATATGCCACCTGGGAGCAGGAACTGACCCAGAGGGAGCAGACGGTACGGGAAAAGGAAAGAGAATTACATATAGAGACCGAAGTTTCACAAAATTGACATATTTACACGTTATAGTGTAAATATTCAGGAAAGCCTCGAAGAGGCGATTTTGCGAATGGGGCTGAATAGTTACTATCTCAAGATAGGAAGGTGAGGGTGTATGGACAGACTGAAAGTACTGGTAGTAGATGATGAGAGCAGAATGCGTAAGCTGGTCCGGGATTTCCTGGTAAAGAGCAATTTTGATGTGCTGCAAGCCGGTGACGGTGAGGAAGCACTGGATATTTTTTATAAAGAAAAAGATATTGCACTGATCATTCTGGATGTGATGATGCCGAAGATGGACGGCTGGCAGGTGTGCCGGGAGATCCGGGTGAACTCCAAAGTACCGATCATCATGCTGACAGCCCGCGGAGATGAGAGAGACGAACTGCAGGGATTTCAGCTGGGAGTGGACGAGTATATTTCCAAGCCCTTCAGTCCCAAGATTCTGGTGGCCCGAGTGGAAGCAATCCTGCGCAGAACAAATCAGCTGGGACAGGAAGAGGCTCTGACCTGCGGCGGCATTACCGTGGATAAGGCGGCACACCGCGTGATCATTGATGGAAAAGATGTGGATCTAAGTTACAAGGAATTTGAACTCCTGACCTATTTTATGGAAAATAAAGGCATTGCCCTGTCCAGAGAAAAGATCCTGAACAATGTGTGGAACTATGATTATTTTGGGGATGCCCGTACCATAGACACACATGTGAAAAAACTGCGCAGCAAACTGGGCGAGGAAGGCAATCTCATAAAGACCATATGGGGCATGGGGTACAAGATGGATGAAACAGCGGAATAAACAACAAAAGAGAAAAGTACATTCTATCAGGGGACAGTTTGCCTGGATCTTTATCGGCCTGATGATCGGTACGATCCTGCTGTGCCTGATGATCAACTATTTATTTCTGGGAAAAGTCTATATGCAGAGCAAACTGGATGTTATTCATGATGCTTACGGAACCATCAAGCAGGCAGCGGAGAGCGACAGCTATGACACGGAAGAATTTGCCAGAGAACTGGATGATGTGTGCAGAAGCTACAACATGACGGTATGCGTTATGGATGTGAATTCCAATATGAAATATGTGTCCATCAACGGCGGTGAGAGACTGGAAAACCGCCTGATCGGTTATGTATTTGGACTCAGCATACCTTTCAATGACCAGAGGGTGATCGAGAACGGCGATGATTATGTGATCAAGAGAACCGGACAGGAGGACAAGGAATATCTGGAAATCTACGGAAGACTGAATACCGGCATTTCTTTTATTATGCAGACACCTCTTTCCAGTATTCAGGAGAGTGCAAAGATCGCCAACCGCTTCTATGCCCTTGCAGGATGTCTGGGAGCAATGGCGGGTGGTATTATTATCTGGTTCGTCTCCCGAAGTGTGACCAAGCCGATCCTGGAACTGAATAATATTTCGAAACGGATGGTACAGCTGGATTTTGAGGCAAAATATCAGGGGAAGGCACATAATGAGATCGATCTGTTGGGAGAGAATATCAATAAGTTGTCCGATTCCCTGGAGAAAACCATTTCGGAACTGAAGACAGCGAACAATGAATTGCAACGGGACGTGGAGAAAAAAGAAGCCATTGACGAAATGCGCAAGGAATTTCTGGCCAATGTATCCCACGAACTCAAGACCCCCATTGCGCTGATTCAGGGTTATGCGGAAGGGCTGCAGGAGGAGATCAATGACGATCCCGAGAGCAGGCAGTTCTATTGTGATGTCATCGTGGACGAAGCAGCGAAGATGAACAACATGGTGAAAAAGCTTCTGACCCTGAACCAGCTGGAATTTGGTAATGATGTGGTGGCCATGGAGCGGTTCGACCTTACGGCGCTGGTGAAAAATTATATCCAGTCAGCGGCAATTCTGACAAAACAGCATGAGATTACTGTGCGGATGGAAGAGTATCCGCCGATCTATGCATGGGCGGATGAATTTAAAATAGAAGAAGTGTTCATGAACTTTTTCTCCAATGCGGTCAATCATTGTGAAGATGATAAGATCATCGAAGTGAAAATGGAACAAAAGGACGGCAAAGTACGGGTATCTGTATTCAATACAGGCAAACCGATCCCGGAGGACTCTATTCACCATATCTGGGAGAAGTTCTACAAGGTGGATAAGGCCAGAACCAGAGAATACGGAGGCAGCGGTGTGGGATTGTCTATCGTGAAGGCCATCATGGAATCCATGAACCAGCAATTCGGTGTGAACAATTACAACAACGGCGTGGAATTCTGGTTTGAGTTAGAGACAAAATAGTAAATATAAAGGATATATTTTTATATGAGGGAAGAACAGATACAGGAGGCACCGGTAAAGGTACTGTTAGTCGGTGTGGATGTCGGTGAAGAACCGGATTTTGAGCGTTCCATGGAGGAACTGGCAAGTCTGGCGGAAGCTGCGGAAAAAGAAGTGGCCGGTCAGATTGTACAACGGCTGGATCATGTCAATAAAGCGTTATATATCGGCACCGGAAAAGTGACAGAGGTGCGCAGGCTGGCAGAAGAATGCGGGGCACAGGGGATTGTGTTTGATAATTCTCTGACACCTTCACAGGTAAGAAATCTGGGAAATGAACTGGAACTGCCGATCATCGACCGGACGAATCTGATCCTGGATATATTTGCCATCCGGGCCCAGACAAGAGAGGCAAAATTACAAGTGGAGACAGCCAGACTGCAATATATGCTGCCGAGACTGGTAGGAATGTATGATGCACTGAGCAGACAGGGCGGTGCCAGTGGCAGCATGAGTAATAAGGGCACCGGTGAGAAAAAGCTGGAACTGGACAGGCGTAAGATCGAGCATCGTATCACAGAACTGAAAAAGGAACTGGAAGATGTGGGACGTACCAGAGAGGTGCAGCGGAAAAAGAGGCAGCAGTCCCGTATCCCGCAGGTGGCTCTGGTAGGATATACCAATGCGGGAAAGTCTACAATTCTGAACCGTATGGTAGAGCAGTTCGGCGAATTGCCGGATAAAACGGTCATGGAAAAGGATATGCTGTTTGCTACACTGGAGACCAGTGTCCGCAGTGTGGATACCGGACATAATAAGCCCTTTTTCCTGACGGATACGGTTGGATTTATCAACAAGCTGCCCCACGGACTGGTAAAAGCCTTCCGCTCTACACTGGAAGAGGTGAAGTATGCGGATCTGCTGATCCAGGTGGTGGATTTCAGCGATGAAAATTACAGACAGCAGATGCAGGTAACAGCAGATACTTTAAAAGAGCTGGGAGCAGGTGACATTCCGCAGATCATAGTGTATAATAAGGTAGACAAATGTGGGATGGAACCACTGCCGCAAAAGAGACAGGACAACTGGTATCTGGCGGCAGGACAGAATATCGGTATCCGTGAACTGGCAGAGGCTGTTGAACAGAAAGTCTATGCGGATAATGCAGAGTGCGTATTTCTGATCCCGTACAGTGCAGGAAATGTGGCTTCCTATCTGATGGAACAGGCGCAGATACTTTCCAGAGAGTATAGGGAGGACGGTATTCTGATCCATGCGGACTGCCATAGACAGGATATGGACAGATACAGAGAGTATATAGTGTCATAAGATCACAGAAATTACAATGAGGGAAGGATAAAAGATGGAGACCAATACACAACAGGAACGAGCAAAGAGACTGGAACAACAGGCAAGAGAATACCTGATGCAGTCCAATGATCCGATATTTACCAGGTATTTACAGCAATTACTTCCAAGAATACAGAGACAGCCGGAATATGTAGAACAGCTACAGGCAGAACTGGATAAAAGCGTGGAATTCTGGTACCAGAGACAGCAGATCAATGCAAACAGAGGCGGAGAAACCGGAGCGGAGTCATCTGTGCCGCAGCAGAGTGTACCACAGGAGGCAGCCGCCGGAGAACAGCAGACAGCCGGGCAATCACAGACACAGCCAGTGGGGCAGTTTACCATGCAACAGGTGCAGGCACCGGTGACGCAGGCTCCGGCACAGAAGAAGCAGAATGCGGAATATCTGGTCGCAACCATTGCATTGTCGGTGGTTGGCGGAATCTTTATTCTGACCGCACTGGTATTGCTTGGTATGTATTTTATGAACGGCTGGATCAAAGGTATTTCTTTATATGCAGTTTCCCTGGGAGTGGTATTGATCGCAGAATTACTGATCCACAGAAAGCTTCCGAAACTGGCCCGGATCTTTTCGGCTATCGGCATAGCGGCGTTATATCTGTCGACCATGATCAATACGATTTCCCTACATAATTTCGGTATGCTTCCTGCAGCGGTGATCATTGCAGTGATCACAGTGGGCACGGTTTTACTGAGCAGAAAAAGGGATTCCCTGATACACAGAATGCTGGGAATCGCAGCATGCTGGCTTTGTGCGTATCCGCTTTTCGGTTCTTCATTGCTTTCGGAGCCGGAAGGCCTGCTGGTGCTGGCATTGATTCTGTTACTGAGTGTACTGAGCATCTGTGTGCCGGTAAGAAGATATCATACGGCTTCGCAGTTGATACAACTTGTCAGCACTACGATCCTTTTCCCGGTAACGGTATCCTGTGTGATCAGTACACAGGGAATGCCGGTCTGGGTGACAGCAGCTGCATTTGGAACCTTTTTCCTGATCGCACATCTGATCCTGGTAGTGCAGAGCAATTACATACTAAAAGAAAAACAGGCGGGCCATGCAGTGAATGAAAACGGCTTGCTGGCAATCTATATAGCATTTCTTCTGGTAGCCGGAATTACAACCGGTACGGCGATGAACAATTATTGGGGAAGAGCGGAGAACGACGCGTATATCGGAATCATCGCCCTGACGGGAATGGCGTTTGTAGTCGCGGTTCTTGCGGGAATTGCCATACGTGGAACGTGGAAAAAATGGCTGCCCTGTTACTTTTTCAGTTTTGTTGCGGTATGTGCCTTTTCTGTAATAGAAAGTAACTGGCCGATACTCATATGCCTGACAGCGTTGCTTTTACTGACGAAGATACTGACCCGTTTTGCGGAAGGCGGACTGAGGGCACTGGATGTGATCGTTACATCACTGTACTGTATTGAACTTCTGGCAAACGGAAAGGAAATACCGTATGCATACCTGCTCCTTGCGGGAACCATCCTCAGTATGTTCCTGGTCTATGGATGGACAACGATACAGGAGCTCCTGCTTACTTTTTCCCTGGCATTTTTTGCAGCGGCCAATTTGATGCCGATGCTAAAGCTGCCGGCTTTTGCGGGGATCCTGTTTGTAAGTATATTGCTGTTTAATAATGTGAAATATATGCGCGGGAAAAACATCCTGGTATTTAATGTATCTGTAATGGTGGGGCAGATCGGAGCGTTGATCGCTCTGGCAAATCCGGTGTACCGGAACTCTTATCTTACTTATCTGTGCATGTTTGTGTTTGTACTGGCTTATCTGGTACTGACATTGCAGGAGAGATACTATAAGAAGTTTAAACACAGAGAACTGATCATTGTGATCTTTCTGACCTATATGGCACTGATCGTTAAGACCAATGTTCCCGTGATCAATAGTGTTCTGATTATGCTGATTGCGCTGGTAAGTGTAACACTGGGCTTTTTGAAAAAAGATAAGCCGGTAAGAATATATGGACTAGTGCTTTCTTTGTGCACTTGTGGTAAAATAGCATTATATGATTACTGGGGAGCACCGGTATTGCAGAAAACGGTCCTTTTCTTTGCAGTGGGTGTGATCGCACTGGCGATTGCCGGGATTTATATCGTACTTGAGAAAAATACAGGAAACAATGGAAAAACAGACAGGGAAGGATAGAAGAATGACAGAAAACAAAAAGAGGATTGTATGCGGAGCGTTATTGTGTGTAATGGCGCTTGGCATGACAGCCTGCGGAAATGAAATTCCGGATCTGACAGAAGCGGAATCACAAAGAGTCGGAGAATATGCGGCGGTAACGCTCTTAAAATATGATGCGAATCACCGGAGCCGTCTCGTGGACCCGGAAATCGTCATTGCAAAACTGGAAAAAGACGCGGCCAGGGAAACCGGAAGACAGGAGAATGCACAGACGGAAGAGAAGCCTGCGGAATCGACTGCTTCAGAAGCCCAGGCACCTACCGCACAGGAGGATATTACCACCAGTCTGGAGGATTTCTTCGGACTTGCGGAGGGAGTGACCTTGACATACAGAGATTACCAGATAGCAGACTCTTATCCGGAGGACGGATCTGCAGAGGATTATTTTGCGTTGGATGCATCCACCGGGAAAAAGCTTCTGATATTGAACTTTGAACTGACCAACGGAACAGACCAGGAGGAGAATGTTGATTTCCTGAGTACCGCATCCAGATACATCATTACTGTAAATGACGGCACACGTGGAAATGCATTGACCACAATGCTGCCCAATGACATGTCTACGTATGTGGAAACCATGGCTCCCGGTGAGACACAGGGATTGGTCCTGCTACTGGAAGTAAATGAAGATATGGCAAATGGGATACAAAACATTTCTCTTCGTCTCAAAAATACATCAAATGAATATACAATTCAACTTTTATAGGCATATATACTGTAAATTATGAGAAAAAGAGAAAAGACAATAAGATCCAAAATGACAAAAAAGCCCATGATTATGGGCTTTTTTACTGTTTTTGCAAAATTGTTTGAAAAATATGCAAAATAATGTTGACAAGTGGGGTACAGGGTGATATACTCAGATTCGTTGTTGAGGCAGCGCCGAGACAACACAACAGCTAGAAAGAAACTTGAAAAGATTTAAAAAAAGTTGTTGACAAAGTCTGACAGATATGTTAACATAAATATCTGTCACGGAAAACAAAGTTTTCCAAGACGAAAAAAGATTTCAAAAAAGTTGTTGACAAACGAAAGCGGTTATGATAAGATATCAGAGTTGCCGCTGAGAACAACAGCAACGAATGAACAAGCTCTTGCAAAGCAAGAGGTTATGATCTTTGACAAATAAACAGTAATG
>OJKY01002254.1_pt1 | contig 10203 bp, 7 predicted proteins | sample 1596571 | NCBI WGS metagenome assembly OJKY01 (sample SAMEA4350170, study PRJEB24818) | metagenome | biome: human; feature: gut; material: faeces | place: Denmark | collected 2013-09
CTTCCTCCCATTCCGTGATAGGATAGCCACATAGGCAATTTTAGAAAATGATAGAGGCGCGGGGCTTCAGGAGTATCGGTTGACATAAGGTCGGAACCAGTCAGCCGGGAAAGGGAAGACCGCCGAAGGGATTCATCCGTTCCGAAGGATGGGTTTCTGGGCTGCCGCAGAATATGCGTCAGACTGTCACAGGACTGTGGAGAGCTATCATAGGTCGAAGGGGAAGTTCGGACCGTGAGTACAGTCGGGAAGTATGTGCTCACGGTCTTTTTTTCGACTGTTTTCGAGGGAAGGAGATTTTAAAAATGGATTATGTACCTGTTATGTATGCTACCTTTTGGGCGTTGGTGCCGCCTGTAGTAGCGATTGTTCTGGCTCTGATTACCAAGGAGGTGTATTCCTCACTGTTTCTTGGCATCCTGGTGGGAGGCCTGTTCTACTCGGGCTTCAGCTTCGAGGGAACCGTGCTTCACATCTTTGAGGATGGAATCGTAGGCGTTCTGTCCGACAGCTACAATGTGGGAATTCTGGTGTTCCTGGTTATCCTGGGAGCCATTGTGTCACTGATGAACCGGGCCGGAGGCTCGGCGGCCCGGGGGGGGGGGAGCAGGTGTTTGGCTGGCCGGGCATTGGCAGCCTGCGCTTTGGCCTCGATGTCGGCGGAAATCTCAATGCCCGTCTTGGCAATGTCCAATTTCACATTTTTCATCATATCGCTAAATTAATTTGGTTGTCAGTTCCTGCATGCACCTGCGCGCCGAGGCGCCCTCGTAGAGCACCCGGTAAACCATGTCGGCGATGGGCATGTCGACCCGGTGGCGGAAGTTGATGTGGCGGATACAGTCGGCCGCGAAATAACCCTCGGCGACCATCGTCATCTCGTTCAGGGCGCTCTTGACGGTACAGCCGTGGCCGATGAGCAGTCCCAGCCGCCGGTTGCGGCTGTAAACAGAATAGCAGGTCACCAGCAAATCGCCCAGGTAGGCCGAGACCTGCGTGTCGCGCTCGGCGGGATAGCTCTCCTCCAGAAAACGGGTCATCTCGCCTGCCGAATTGGCGATCAGCACGGCGAGGAAGTTGTCGCCGTAGCCCAGCCCCACGGCAAGGCCGACCGAAAGGGCGTAGATGTTTTTCAGAATAGCGGCGTATTCGATGCCGTAAAGGTCGGTGGAGTAGCTGAACCGGACATTGTCGCCGGCGAAATGTCCGCCGATGCGCCGCGCGTTTTCGGGATCGGTGCAGACGACCGTGAGGTACGAGAGCTTGCCGCGCGAGACCTCCTCGGCGTGCGAAGGCCCGGTCACCAGCCCGATCTGTTTATACGACAGTCCGTAATGGTCGTGGATGTACTCCACGACGGTCTGATAGTCGCCCGGGACGATGCCCTTGATGGCCGAAACGACGAATTTGTCACGGAGCGGAACGGTCAGCGGGGCAAGGAAATCCTTGAGGTAGGCCGAAGGGACGGCGAGGATCACGATGTCGGCGTCGCGCACCACGGCGTCGAGGTCGGAAGACGGGGCGATGCGGCTGCGGTCGAACTCCAAATCGCTCAGATAGCGGGGATTGCGTCCTTCCGTGCACAGCGATTCGAGCACCTCGGGATTGCGGACATACCACCCTACGCGCCGGCCGTTGGCCGCAAGCAGTCCGACGATGGCCGTCGCCCAGCTTCCATAGCCGATGACCGCGCAGCGGGCTTCGGTTCCGATTTTATATTCCATGCGGAGATTCAGTTTTTCCAGCACAAATGTAATTAAAAAAAATTAGAATAAAATACAAAAATTTCCGGGGCTTTTTGCTACCTTTGTCGGGATATGTCATCCGCCGGAACCCGAAGCGGTGTTGCGGGCACGTATCGGATTGAGAATAAAGCATTTCACGAAATAGAACAGTTGGGTGTAGGAATATGGGAATTTTTTCACTGACACAGGAGCTGGCCATCGACCTCGGAACGGCCAACACGCTGATAATTTACAACGGCAAGGTCGTCGTCGACGAACCTTCGATCGTGGCCTTGGACGTCCACACGGGCAAACTCGTGGCCATCGGCCAGCAGGCCCGCCAGATGCACGAGAAGACCAACCCGAACATCAAGACCATCCGTCCGCTCAAGGACGGCGTGATCGCCGACTTCAACGCCACGGAGCTGATGCTGCGCGGCATGATCAAGAAGGTCAAGACCTCGGGCAGCCTCTTCGCCCCCTCGCTGCGCATGGTGATCTGCATTCCCTCCGGCTCGACCAACGTCGAAATACGCGCCGTGCGCGACTCGGCCGAACACGCCGGAGGCCGCGAAGTCTACATGATCTACGAACCGATGGCCGCGGCGCTCGGCGCGGGACTCGACGTCGAAGCCCCCGAAGGCAACATGGTCATCGACATCGGCGGCGGCACGTCGGAGATCGCCTGCATCTCGCTGGGCGGCATCGTCTGCTCGGAGTCGATCAACACGGCGGGCGACGTCTTCACCAACGACATCCAGAGCTACGTCCGCCAGCAGCACAACATCCGCATCGGCGAACGCACGGCCGAGGCGATCAAATGCTCGATCGGCGCCGCCGTTTCGGACCTGGAGCAGGAACCCGAGGATTTCGTCGTGACGGGTCCCAACATGCTGACCGCCCTGCCCCAGACCGTGTCGCTCTCGTACAGCGAGATCGCCTACGCGCTGGAGAAGTCGCTCACGAAGATCGACGCGGCGCTGATGAAGGTGCTGGAATCCATGCCGCCCGAGCTGTACGCCGACATCGTGAAGAACGGCATCTATCTGGCCGGCGGCGGTGCGCTGATCAAGGGACTCGACCGGAGGCTGAACGAAAAGACCGGCATTCCGTTCCACATCGCCGAAGACCCGCTGCGGGCCATCGCCCGCGGAACGGGAATCGCCCTGAAGAATATCAACCGGTTCTCCTTTTTAATGAAGTGATTCTTGTGATAACGGTCGTCTTCCGCACTTCGTTTGCCGTCCGGTACCAGTCATATACGAAAACCGGCAAAGGCCGATCGGGTAATATTTTGAGTGAAACGATTGCGGGCTTCGGTCCGCAATCTTAAATTAAGGAAGAAACTTTGCGCAAACTGTTCGAGTTCATACGAAGCGTCTACGTCGTGGTGCTGTTCGTGGCGCTGGAGGTCGCGGCCATCAGCTACTACGCCCATTCCACCCACTACACCCAGGCCCGGCTGCTCGCACGGTCGAACCAGGTGGCGGGAGGCGTGCACGGATTCTTCGCGGGCATCAGGCGCTACTTCACCCTCGGACGCGAAAACCGGCTGCTGCTGGGCCGCGTCGCACAGCTCGAAGAGCGGCTCGCCCAGTACGAGGAGGCCGAGACCAACGCGCGGCTCGACAGCTACATGCAGGACATCGGCGAATCGAAATACCGCTTCGCGACGGCATCGGTCGTGGCCAACACGGTCAACCGGGCGCAGAACCTCATCACGCTCAACCGCGGACGCCAGGACGGCGTGGTCGAAGAGATGGCCGTACTCTCGCCCGACGGCGCGATGGCCGGCTACGTCGTCGACTGCACGGAACGCTACGCCGTGGCGATGTCGGTGCTCAACACCTCGTTCCGGGCCAGCGGCAAGCTCGCCGACGCCGAATATTACGGCTCGATCTACTGGGACGGACTGGACCAGAACGTGGTGATCCTCGGCGAGCTGTCGAAATACGCCGACCCGAAGCCCGGACAGGAGGTCGTGACGACCGGATTCTCGCAGTATTTCCCCGCCGACGTGCTGATCGGCTGGGTCGAGAGCGCCTCGCTCAACGAGACCCGCACGGCCTACACGGTACGGGTGCGGCTCGCGGCCGAAATGTCGCGGCTGAACGAAGTCGTGCTGGTCGGCAACCGCGACTTCTACGAAATCCGCAACCTGCAGCAAAGCGAACAAATCGAACAACATACCCGGCCCGACTAAATGTATCGCACACTACCATATCTCGGACTTTTCGCGGCGGCGGTGCTGCTTCAGGTTTTCCTGTTCGACAACCTGACCATCAGCATCTACCTCAACCCGCTCGTATACATCGTCTTCATCGCCCTGCTGCCTCTCGACACGCCGCCCGCGGCCGTGCTGGGCGCAGGACTGGCGCTGGGCGTCACGATGGACTTCGCCATGGGCGCGGCGGGAATCAACACGATCGCGACCCTGCTGATCGCCTTCCTGCGCCCGACCCTCGCCGGCATGATCTGCGGCCGCGATAACGTCCGCGAAGGAGGCATCCCCTCGTCGGCACGCCTGGGCGAACGGAAATTCATCACCTACCTCGTGGCGCTGACGCTCGTGCACCACGCCGTATTCTTTTCACTGGAGGCCCTTTCGTGGACCCACGCGCTCCACACGCTGCTGCGCATCGTCGTCAGCACGGCGGTATCGGCGGCCTTCATCTGGATCATCGCCCGCATCTTCACCGCCAAAATCCCCGTGCGCATATGAGAAACTCCGAGAGTTTCATGCGGATGCGCACGCTGCAGGTCGTCGTCCTGCTGATCTTCGCGCTGATCGTCGGGCGGCTGGCCTACATCCAGCTCTTCGATTCGCGCTACGACGACCTGGCACGCGCCAACGTGCTGCGCCACGTCGTGCAGTACCCGCCGCGCGGCGAGGTGTTCGACCGTAACGGCGAATATCTGGTGCAGAGCCGCGAGTGTTACGACCTGATGGTCATTTCCAGCGAAATCGGCAAACAGGGCTTCGACACGGCCCGCATGTGCGACGTGCTGGGACTTTCGCGCGCACGGCTCGAACGCGAACTGGACAACGCGCGGATGCGTCCGCGCGCGCCGCGGCTGATCATGAACTACATCTCCAAGGAGGACAAACTGCGCTTCGACGAGTGCAACTTCCGGGGATTCTACACCGTCTACCGCACCGTGCGCCGGTATCCCCGCGAGGTGGGCGGCAACCTGCTGGGGTATGTGAGCGAGGTAAATCCCGACTACCTGAAGCGCAATCCCGAGTACAAGACCGGCGACTACGTAGGGATGAACGGTGTGGAGTCGGCCTACGAGCCGCAGCTCCGGGGCCGCAAGGGTGTCCGGATCCAGGAGATCGACACCCACGGGGCGATCAAGGGTTCCTACATGAACGGCCGCTACGACTCGGTTCCCGAGCCGGGGCGCTATCTGGTGAGCACCATCGACGCCCGCCTGCAGCTGCTGGGCGAGGAGCTGATGCGCGGCAAGGTGGGGGCCGCGGTGGCCATCGAACCTGCGACGGGCGAAATCCTGATGATGGTCTCCTCGCCGACGTACGATCCCGACGAACTGGTGGGACGCGATCGGGGCAACAACTACATGAAGATGCTCTACAACAAGCGCAAGCCACTGTTCAACCGCGCGGTGAAGGCCAAATATCCCCCGGGATCGACCTTCAAGCTGGTGCAGGGGCTGATCGGCCTGCAGGAAGGGGTGCTCCGACCTTCGGACCTGCACTCCTGCCACATGGGCTACCAGGCGGGCCGCCTGAAGATGGCCTGCCATGCCCACGCCTCGCCGCTGGATCTGCGCTTCGCGGTGGCGACCTCGTGCAACGCCTATTTCTGCTACGTTTTCCGCGACATCCTCGACAATCCCAAATACGGAAGCGTGAAGGAGGGCTACGACGTCTGGAAACAATACGTCGAGAGCTTCGGATTCGGCCGCAAGCTGGGTTCGGACTTCCTCGACGAGGGCAACGGATACGTGCCCGACCGCGCCTACTACGACCGCCAGTACCGGGGTTCGTGGAACTCACTGACGGTGCTGTCGCTCTCGATCGGGCAGGACGCACTGGGCTGCACGCCGTTGCAGCTGGCCAACCTGGCGTGCATCGTAGCCAATCGCGGCTACTACTACATCCCGCACATCGTGAAGAAGGTCGAAGGGCAGGACTCGCTCGACGCGCGTTTCTACGAACGCCACTACACGATGGTAGAACCGAAGCACTTCGAACCCATCGTCGAGGGCATGTGGCGGGGCGTGAACGTCGGGGGAACCTCGACCCGCGCCCGGCTCGACGGATTGGACGTCTGCGGCAAAACCGGAACGGCCGAAAACCCGCGCGGCCGCGACCACTCGACGTTCCTCTCGTTCGCCCCGAAGGACAACCCGAAAATCGCCATCTCGGTCTACGTCGAGAACGGCGGATTCGGCGCCTCGGCGGCCCTGCCGATCGCCAGCCTCCTGGAGGAGTATTACCTCACGGACACGATCCGCAGGCCCGAACTGCTGCAATACATCAAGGACATGAACATCTATTATCCCGCTTATGACAAGTAACCGGCATAACGGCATCTTTTACGGCGTGGACGGCTGGACCGTCCTGCTCTACGTGCTGATCGTCGTGGCGGGATGGATCTCAATTACCTCGGCGTCGTACGATGAGGGCGCAGCCGACCTGCTCTCCTTCTCGCACTTCTACATGAAGCAGCTGATGTGGATCGGCGTGGCGTGGGTCACGGCGATCATCGTCCTGCTGCTCGACGAGAGGTTCTACCACATGTTCGCCTACCCGGCCTATCTGGGCGGCATCGCGCTGCTCGTGGCCGCGCTGCTGTTCGGCCGCGAGGTCAACGGCGCGAAGGCGTGGTTCGAGTTCGGGTCGTTCCGCGTGCAGCCCGTGGAGTTCGCCAAGATCGCCACGGCCCTGGCCCTGGCCCGCGTGATGAGCGAATACTCCTTCTCGATCAACCGCGCCAACGACCTCTTCAAAGTCGCCGTGGTGATCTGCATCCCGCTCTTCATCATCATCCTGCAAAACGACACCGGGTCGGGCATCGTGCTGGGTTCATTCCTTTTCGTGCTCTACCGCGAAGGACTGAACAAATGGCTCTGTATTCCGGTGCTGCTGATCGCCGCACTGTTCATCGTCTCGTTCCTCCTCTCGCCGATGACGCTGCTCGTGACGCTGATCCTGGTCTGCACGCTCTCCGAGGCGATGATGAACGGCCAGTGGCGCTCGCGCCTCGTGTTCCTGGCCGCAGTGATGCTGTCGAGCATCCTGCTGTGCCTCGTGATGGCGCTGATCGCCCCCGGAACGCTCGACCTCTACCACAGCCTGCTCACGATGACCCTTGCGGCGGTGGTCTTCGCCGCCGCATACGCCTACCGCTCGAACATGGCGAACATCTTCATCACGCTGGGACTGTTCGTCGGTTCGCTCATCTTCCTGCCCACCACCGACTACATCTTCAACTCGATCCTCAAACAGCATCAGCGCGACCGCATATTGAGCTTCCTGGGCATCATCAGCGACCCGCTCGGAACCGACTACAACGTCAACCAGGCGAAAATCGCCATCGGCTCGGGCAACTTCTGGGGCAAGGGTTTCCTCGAAGGAACCCAGATCAAATACGGATTCGTCCCCGAAAAGCACACCGACTTCATCTTCTGCACCGTGGGCGAGGAGTGGGGATTCGTCGGTGCGGTCGTGGTGCTGACGCTCCTGTGCTTGCTGATCCTGCGCCTGATGCGCATGGGCGAACGGCAGCAGGAGCCGTTCGGACGCATCTACTGTTACTGCGTGGCGGCGATCCTGCTGTTCCACGTGCTGGTCAACGTGGGCATGACCATCGGCCTGATGCCCGTGATGGGCATTCCGCTGCCGTTCATGAGCTACGGAGGCTCGTCGCTCATCGCCTTCACGATCCTGCTGTTCATCGCCGTGCGGCTCGACGCCTCGACACGACAATTTTCCGTGCACAAACTATAATACCCGATGATTCGCTACAACCCCAAAGGACTGACTTCCCCGCAAATCGACGAAAGCCGCCTGCGTCACGGCGACAACGTCATCACCCCGCCGAAGGACGATTCGGCCTGGCGCCTGCTGCTGGAAAAATTCCGCGACCCGATCATCCGCATCCTCCTGCTGGCCGCCGTGCTGTCGCTGGCCATCGGATTCGTCCACAAGGACTTCACCGAATCCGTGGGCATCATCTGCGCCATCATCCTGGCCACCTGCGTCGGCTTCTGGTTCGAATGGGACGCCCAGCGGCGTTTCCGGAGGCTCAACCAGGTCAACGACGACATTCCCGTGAAGGTGATGCGCGACGGCTCGATCCGCGAAATCCCGCGCCGCGACGTGGTCACGGGCGACGTGGTCTACATCGAGAGCGGCGAGACGATCCCCGCCGACGGCGAACTGGTCGAGGCCGTATCGCTGAAAATCAACGAATCGACGCTCACGGGCGAACCCGAGGTGGACAAGACGGTCAACGAAGCCGACTTCGACCCCGAGGCGACCTACCCCTCGAACGCGGTGCTGCGCGGCACGACCGTGGCGGACGGTTACGGCGTGATGGTCGTAACGGCCGTGGGCGATGCGACCGAGGCCGGGCGCGTCACGGAGCAGTCGACCGTGCAGAGCGAAGAACAGACGCCCCTCGACCGTCAACTGACGCGCCTCTCGCGCCTGATCGGCAGACTGGGCATCCTCCTCTCGGCGCTGATCTTCTGCGTGATGCTCGGCAAGGCGATCTTCGCGGGAGGGCTGCTCGAAAGCGACTGGCTGACCATCTCGCAGCACGTCCTGCAGATCTTCATGGTCTCGGTGGCCATCATCGTCATGGCCGTGCCCGAAGGACTTCCGATGTCGATCACGCTGTCGCTGGCGATGTCCATGCGGCGGATGCTGAAAACCAACAACCTCGTGCGCAAAATGCACGCCTGCGAGACGATGGGCGCCGTGACGGTCATCTGCACCGACAAGACCGGCACACTGACCCAAAACCGCATGCACGTGCAGGAACTGATCCGCTACGACACGCTTCCCGCACGGGAATTCGCCGAGGTCGTGGCCCTGAACACCACGGCGTTCCTCGACGCCGAAGGCCATATCATCGGCAACCCCACGGAAGGGGCGCTCCTCCAATGGCTGCATGAACACGGAGAGGACTACGAATGCCTGCGCGCCGAAGCGAAGATCGTCGACCGGCTGACCTTCTCGACCGAACGCAAATACATGGCGACGATCGTCGAGAGCGGCGTCTCGGGCCGCCGCATCCTTTCGGTGAAGGGCGCCCCGGAGATCGTGCGCACGATGTGCGCCCCGGACGGAAAGGACGCGCAGGTCGCCGAACAGCTCCTCGGATTCCAGAGCCGCGCCATGCGCACGCTGGCCGTGGCATGGGCCGAAACCGCATCGGACGACTGTCTCGAAGCGGTCAAGGCGGGCGGGCTGCATTTCGCGGCGGTGGCCGCCATCTCGGACCCTGTGCGCGAGGACGTTCCGGCGGCCGTCACGCGCTGTCTGGAGGCGGGAATCGGCATCAAGATCGTCACGGGCGACACCCCGGCCACGGCGCGCGAGATCGCCCGTCAGATCGGGCTGTGGGACGACGCCGCGGACGGCGACCGCAACCACATCACCGGCACGGAGTTCGCCGCCATGAGCGACGAAGAACTGCTGGAACGCGTGCAGGAGCTGAAGATCATGTCCCGGGCCAGGCCGCTGGACAAGCAGCGCCTCGTCAGGCTGTTGCAGCAGCGCGGCGAGGTGGTGGCCGTGACGGGCGACGGCACGAACGACGCCCCGGCGCTCAATTTCGCCAACGTAGGTCTCTCGATGGGTTCGGGAACCTCCGTGGCCAAGGACGCCTCGGACATCACGCTGCTGGACGACTCGTTCGCCTCGATCGCCACGGCCGTCATGTGGGGCCGCTCGCTCTACCGCAATATCCAGCGTTTCGTGCTGTTCCAGCTGACGATCAACTTCGCGGCCATCACCATCTGCTTCATCGGCGCGGTGTTCGGAACCGAGATGCCGCTGACCGTGGTGCAGATTCTCTGGGTGAACATCATCATGGACACCTTCGCGGCGATGGCCATGGCCTCGCTGCCGCCCAGCCCCGAAGTGATGCGCGACAAACCGCGCCCGAGAGACGAATTCATCATCACCCCCGCCATGGCCCGCACCCTCTTCACATGCGGCACGGCGATGGTGGTCGTACTGCTGGGAATGCTCTTCCGGTGGACGATCCTGCAGGGCGGACTCACGGTGGAACAGCTGACCGTGTTCTTCTCGACGTTCGTCTTCCTCCAGTTCTGGAACATGTTCAACGCCAAGGGATTCGAGACACGCCATTCGGTCTTCACATGTCTCGCCGGCTGCCGCGAATTCTTCCTGATCCTCGCGGCGATCGGCGTGGGGCAGGTGCTGATCGTGGAGTTCGGAGGTGAGGTGTTCCGCACCGAACCGCTCTCGTGGATGCAA
>OJKY01002256.1_pt1 | contig 10194 bp, 9 predicted proteins | sample 1596571 | NCBI WGS metagenome assembly OJKY01 (sample SAMEA4350170, study PRJEB24818) | metagenome | biome: human; feature: gut; material: faeces | place: Denmark | collected 2013-09
GCGTGAGTTGGAAAAGCTCCAAAATATCAAGAAATCTATGCTTGAAAAGATGTTCGTGTGACATCAATTTAGCAGGAAGGAGGAAATCGAATGACATTCCAAAAAGAAGCGGACTTTGAGGAAGCCCTGATTAAAGTCTTGGCGGATAAAGGCTGGGAAAAAGAAGTTATCAAGAACCCAACCGAGCAAGACCTCATCCGAAATTGGGCAAAGATCCTGTATGATAACAACCGTGGAATTGACCGCTTGAATAACTATCCTCTTACGGATGGCGAAATGCAGCAGATCATCGAGCAGATCACGGAACTTAGAACCCCGTTGAAACTCAATGGCTTTATCAACGGAAAAACTGTGTCCATCAAGCGTGATAACCCTGATGATAAGCTCCATTTTGGCACTGAAATCAGCTTGAAAATATATGATCGCAGGGAAATCGCCGCTGGACAGAGCCGGTATCAGATCGTACAGCAACCAGTCTTTCCGAGCAAGTCAAAAATGCTGAATGATCGTCGTGGCGATTTGATGCTGCTCATCAATGGTATGCCGGTCATACATATTGAGCTGAAGCGCAGCGGTGTCCCCGTCAGTCAAGCATATAATCAGATTGAGAAATACTCATTTGAGGGCGTTTTTACCGGATTGTTCTCGCTCGTTCAGGTGTTTGTTGCAATGAACCCTGAAGAAACTCGTTATTTTGCGAATCCCGGACCTGACGGAAAGTTCAATACGGATTACTATTTCCATTGGGCTGACTTCAATAATGAGCCTATCAACGATTGGAAAGCTATCGCCTCCTCGCTGCTGTCCATCCCTATGGCGCACCAGCTCATTGGTTTTTATACTGTTGCCGACAATGCTGACGGTGTTCTGAAGGTAATGCGAAGCTACCAGTATTACGCAGCCAGCGCAATTTCCGATGTTGTGTCTAAAACGAAGTGGGATAGCGGTAAGCAGCGTGGCGGCTACATTTGGCACACTACCGGCTCAGGTAAGACGATGACGAGCTTTAAGTCTGCTCAGTTGATTGCAAACTCCAATGATGCTGATAAGGTTATTTTCCTTACCGACCGTATTGAGTTAGGAACGCAGTCGCTCAAGGAATATCGGGCATTTGCGGACGAGAACGAAACCGTGCAGGCAACAGAGAACACATATGTCCTTTTGACTAAGCTGAAAAGCAACGCAACGGCAGATACCCTAATTGTTACCTCTATTCAGAAGATGAGCAATATCCGAGATGAGGACGGAGGACTTAATGCAAGCGATATTGAAATAATCAACGGCAAACGGCTTGTTTTTATTGTTGACGAGGCTCATCGTTCAACTTTTGGAGATATGCTATCCATCATCAAGGAAACATTTCCCAATGCCATCTTCTTTGGCTTTACCGGCACACCGGTGTTTGAGGAGAATGCAAAGAAAAACAATGCCCAAACAGATGTTTTTGGCAATGAACTCCATAGATATAGCATCGCTGATGGTATCAGGGATAAGAATGTGCTTGGATTTGACCCTTATAAAGTCCTGACTTTCCGTGATAAGGATGTCCGCAAGGTGGTTGCTTTGGAAAAAGCAAAAGCAGCAACCGAAGAAGAAGCAATCAGCAATCCCCAAAAGGCAAAAATATTCTATGAGTATATGGACTCATCCACCGTCAAGATGGCGGGCTTCTTGGGCGATGACGGAAAGTGGGTCAAGGGCATTGAAGATTATCTTCCAAAGACTCAGTACCTTTCCTCGGAGCATCAAAGCAAGGTTGTTGAGGATATTCAGGAAAATTGGCTTACCTTGAGCCACAACGGGAAATTCCACGCAATCTTTGCAACGAGCAGCATCCCCGAAGCAATAGACTACTATCGACTGCTGAAGGCTGCAATGCCGAAACTTAGGATCAGTTGCCTTTTTGACCCCAATATCAGCAATGAAGATGGTGACTACAAAGAATACAGAGGGCAGCCGATTGCTTTCTATAAAGAGCAAGGCTTAATCGAAATTCTTACTGACTATAATATGATGTTTGGTCAGGATTTTTCGATTGCTACACACGCTCGCTTCAAAAAAGACCTTTCTCTACGCCTTGCCCACAAAGAGCAATATAAGCGGGTCGAAAGAGAGCCTGAGAAGCAGCTCGACCTCCTGATTGTAGTGGATCAGATGCTTACCGGCTTTGACTCTAAGTGGGTCAACACGCTGTATATGGACAAGATACTGGAGTATGAGAACATCATTCAGGCATTTTCCAGAACCAACAGACTTTTCGGACCCGATAAGCCTTTTGGCATCATCAGATATTATCGCAAGCCGCATACGATGGAGCAGAATGTGAGCAAAGCTGTTAAGCTCTATTCCGGCGATAGACCGATAGGTCTGTTCGTTGAAAAACTGTCTTACAACCTCGGAAAGCTCAACGCTGTGTTTGATGATATTGCCTATTTGTTCAAGAATGCTGGTATCCCTGACTTTGAAAAGCTGCCTGCGGACGGAACCGTAAGAGCTAAGTTCGCCTCGCTGTTTAGAGATTTCAACGGATACCTTGAAGCTGCTAAAATCCAAGGATTTAGGTGGGACAAACACACCTACTCATTCAAGGACGAGGAAAGCGGTAATTCGATTGAAATTACAATGGAGTTCGATGAGAACGCATTTTTGATTTTGGCACAGCGTTATAAAGAGCTTTCCGCTGCTTCTCCCGATGATCCCGGATCACAAGACATAGATATACCATACGATCTTGTTGGATACCTGACTGAAATTGACACAGGGGTTATTGATGCCGATTATATGAACAGTCGTTTCGATAAGTACCTCAAATTGATTCGACAGGAAGGTTCTTCCGAGGAATCTATTGAGCAAGCAAAGGCAGAACTTCACAAGACTTTTGCTGCCCTAACGCAAGAGGAGCAGAAATACGCAAATATCTTTCTGCACGACATTGAGCGAGGCGATGTCATTGCCGAGGACGGAAAAACGCTTCGTGACTACATCACGGAGTATCAGTTTAGAGCAAAAGATGACCAAATTCACCGTTTTGCAACCATCTTCGGTCTTGATGAGGATAAACTCAGGAATATGATGGGGCTTAACCTGAATGAAGCGACTATCAATGAGTTTGGCAGGTTTGACGAGCTGAAAAAGAGCGTTGATAAGACCAAAGCAAAAGCGTTCTTTGAAGCATATGAACAAACCAAGTTGATTCCACCCAAGGTCAATATGAAAACGGATCAGCTTTTGCGGCAGTTTATTCTTACCGGTGGATTTGAGGTTGATATGCCGTAATGAGTGCCATCACCGCTAAAGCAAGCCGAAAAATGAAAAAATATGCGGTCTTAACAAGAGAGCCAAGGTGTTTCCTTGGCTCTTTTGATTTTTCTTGGGAACAGCGTAAGGCTATTGATATAGCTGACTACTCGAAGGGAAATGGCTACTCAAAAGGCGATTTGACTGATGCCGGAACCCCAATTATTCTGTATGGCAGACTTTACACCAAGTACCAGTTTGCAATCAGTGAAGTGGACACTTTTGCATTTCCCCGAAATGGTGCGGTTTATAGTCAAGGAAACGAAGTCATAGTCCCGGCATCAGGGGAAACCGCAGAGGATATTGCACGAGCGTCAGCCGTTGAAAAATCAGGGGTTTTGCTGGGTGGCGACCTTAATATCCTCAGACCATTTGATTTTATAAACCCATTGTTTTTAGCTCTTGCTATCTCCAATGGAGAACCGCAAAAGGAACTTGCTAAAAAGGCACAAGGAAAGTCTGTCGTTCATATCCATAACACTGATATTCAAGAGGTGACGATAGCTTATCCTTCAAGAACAGAGCAAGACCGAATTGTCAGCGTTTTTCGCCAGCTTGACAACCTTATCACCCTTCATCAGCGTAAATGTGCATTATTATTCAGTCCTTTTCAGGCTCTTATCTCTATGATGTTCACCACTTCAACATTTTCTTGGGAACAGCGTAAGGTTGGCGATTTGCTCATAGAGCGTAACCAGCAAGCACCAATGAGCGACGAATATCCTCTTATGGCATTCATAGCAAATGAAGGTGTTGCCCCTAAAGGTGAGCGTTATGACCGAAGTGCCTTAGTTACGGACACGGTAAACAAGCTGTATAAGAAAACAGAGAAAGGCGATTTCATATATAGCTCTAACAACCTCGAAACCGGCTCAATAGGTCTGAATAAGTACGGAAAAGCCTGCATTTCACCGGTATATAGCATTTTTGAGCCTACTGGAATTGCTGACTCGGATTTTTTGGGAAGAAGATTAGTCAGAAAAGACTTTATAAATGCTATGGTCAAATGGCGTCAAGGTGTTATCTATGGACAATGGCGAATACACGAGTCTGATTTTCTGAAAATTGAAATACCTGTACCTTCAGTCGAGGAACAACGGAAGATCGGTGCTTATTTAGACCAACTCGACAACCTTATCACCCTTCATCAGCGTAAGCCATTTTTAATGAAATGGAGGAATTCTGATGCTAACAGAAACCAAACGAACAGACTTGTTCTGTGAATATTATGCAAAATGGATTACGGTGTATAAGAAGGGTGCAATCAGAAAGGTGACGATGGATAAGTACCTGATGACACAGAAATGGCTCGTTAAGCTCGTCCCGAATCTGAGAGTATGTGATATGAACCGGATCGCTTATCAGCAGTTGTTGAATGACTATGCTGAGTTCCACGAGCGCCAAACCACGATGGATTTCCACCACCAGCTCAAGGGCGCTATACTTGACGCCGTTGATGAGGGCTTGATTGAAAGAGATCCTACTCGCAAGGCAATCATCAAGGGGAAGCCACCGGTTGCTAAGAAAATTAAGTATCTCAATCAGTTTGAGCTACACACGCTGCTGATCTCGCTTGACCTGAAGGATAAGGTGAATTGGGACTACTTTATCCTGTTGGTAGCAAAGACGGGGATGCGCTTTTCTGAAGCACTGGCTCTTACCCCGAAAGACTTCGACTTTGCCCATCAAACACTGTCCATAAGCAAGACTTGGGACTACAAGGGAAAGGGCGGCTTCCAGCCTACGAAAAATAAGTCGTCTGTGCGGAAAATTCAAATTGACTGGCAAACCGTCATTCAATTTTCTGAATTGGTAAAGCACCTTCCCGAAGATAAGCCCATCTTTGTCAACTCCACTGTCTATAATTCGACGGTGAACGACATTCTCGGCAGGCATTGCAAAGCCTGTAACATCCCTGTCATCTCTATCCACGGATTACGGCATACACACGCCTCTTTGCTGTTATTTACGGGCGTTTCCATTGCGAGCGTTGCCCGCCGCCTTGGACATTCAAGTATGACCACTACGCAAAAAACCTATCTGCACATCATTCAGGAACTTGAAAACAAAGACATCGACTTGGTGATGCGCTCTCTTTCGGGTTTGAGCTAAAAAACTAAACCGGCTTGCGCTGATTAAAGGTGATAAAAAAGATGCCATCCGAAAGGGTGGCATCTTAGTTATTTGTCGTATCTTAGAAAATCGTTACAGTGTTCCTGCTGGCGCAAACGGTAGCCCTGAGAAATCAGCGTATCGGCTTTTAGAGCGACAAGGTTAATATCTGAATTCAATGTCCGTGCGATTTGCTGCGTGTCGTATCCTCTTTCCGCAAGTTCAAGGAAGTCCTCATCTGATAGGGAAATTTGTGCGGCAAAGAGATTGGCTTCGTACTCCATACGGTTGTCTCGCATATTGAAGATCTCAAACTCTTTGAAGCCCCCGACTTTCGTGGCTTCCTCCCGGTGTAAAGCATCGTGTCCTAATTCGTGAAGTAGCACGATGTTCTCCATAACCGGATGCAGATCATTTTTGACAAAGATGAAGCGATTACGCATCAAGACCTTATATGCTCCACGCTGTTCATTGAACGGATAATACATTACCTCGATTCCTAAGTCCCTTGCTATTCTGAGAGGATCACGGGTTCCGCATTGAGCAACGATGGAGTTTGCTTTTTGTACGATTTCCGAAGTGCTTACATACATCGGCTTCACCCCTTTTCAGTTTGTTCCTGTTTCCATTCTAACACACAATGTGTCCCATAAACGGGACTCAGTCCTGCTTGCCCTTAGAACGGTACTTCTTTGGGGTGTACTTTTTGTTTTTCTCTTTCGCAAGCCAATAGGCATCCATAATGGCTTGCATCATAACATCCATATCATCCTGTGCCAACTCACCGCCGGTAAACAAACCGGTTACTTCATCTGTGAGCTGTTGCGCTTGTTTGGCACCTCGTGCGCCGTACTGCTCCGCAGCCTGAGCAACGAGCATACCATCCGTACCGAGAAGCTGATCCACGGAAATATTAAGTGCCTTTGCCAGCTTCTCCGCTGCATCCAAGCGAGGACGAGAGGTTCCGCATTCGTATCTCTGTATGGTACGGGGGGAAACACCGGAAACCTTTGCAAGCTGCTCCTGCGTCATATCATTTTTTTCTCTCAGCTCTTTTAATCTGTCGCTGAACTTCATTATCAATTCCCTCCATAAGATTTCTATTTTTAGCAACACGACACTTTTTTCGTCACTTCTTATTGACACGACATTGGTGTCGTGCTATAATCTGAATCACAACAACGACATTTCTGTCGTGTTCATATGATACAACACGACACTTTGGTTTGTCAAGAGGTTTCGCAGAATTTCCAAGAAATAAGGTGATTTAGTTGAGCAGATCAATACTGCATTGTGATATGAATAACTTCTATGCCAGCGTTGAATGTATGCTCGACCCAGCTTTGAGAAAGTATCCGGTCGCTGTCTGCGGCTCGGTGGAAGAAAGACACGGTATAGTCCTCGCCAAAAACTATGCCGCCAAAGCATTTGATGTAAAAACAGGCGATGCAGTGTGGCAAGCGAAGCAGAAGTGCAGAAACCTTGTTGTTGTGCCTCCGCACTTTGAGGAGTACATCAAATATTCCAAGCTGGCAAGAAGCGTTTACAGCCGCTATACCGATCAGGTCGAGCCTTACGGAATGGACGAGTGTTGGTTGGATGTGAGTGGTACAGAGAACATCTTCGGTTCACCCGAAAAGGTGGCAAACGACATACGGGAAACAATCAAGTTTGAACTTGGGCTGACAATTTCCGTCGGGGTGTCTTTCAATAAAATATTTGCCAAGCTCGGCTCGGATATGAAAAAGCCGGATGCTGTGACGGTCATACCGAAAGACACTTTCCGAGACAAAATATGGGGACTCCCCGCAGCGGACTTGCTCGGTGTGGGACGGGCAACGCAGCGTGTATTAGATAGCTATTGCATTAGAACCATTGGCGATTTAGCTAAGACCGATCCTGACTTTCTGAACCGACGGCTCGGTAAAAACGGAATTGCCCTTTGGCAGTATGCAAACGGTAATGACCGATCCCGTGTTATGAACGCCGACTTTGTTTCTCCGGTTAAGAGCGTGGGACACGGAATTACTACCATCGAAGATTTGGAGAACGACGAGCAGGTGTGGCCCGTCTTTCTCGAATTGACGCAGGACATCGGACATAAACTCCGTGTCCACAAAAAGTGTGCGGATGGAGTCGCCATTCACATACGGGACAACACACTTTTTTCAAAGCAATGGCAAACGGCATTGGATATGCCTACACAATCCCCAATGCTGATTGCAAAAGCAGCTTTTGCACTCTTTGAAAAAAGATACGACTGGAGGAACCCGATTCGCTCAGTCACGATTCAGGCAATCAACTTGGTGCCACAGGACACGCCCCGACAAGTCGATTTGTTTATGAACATCGAAAAGATTGAGAAAGCAGAAAGGCTCGACCAGTGCATTGAAACCATTCGCCAGCGGTTCGGCAAGAACAGCATCCGCAACGGTATTCTTTTTCAAAACCTCCGGATGCCGAGTGAAAAGCCTGAGATTACTATGCCGACCGGGGTGCTTTGTTAAGGAGGTCAGTATGATTAGTACAAGCAGTAACAAGATTGATGAAATTGTTGTGCCCGATGAGATCGAAACCTATGTTTCGATGCCGTCCTGTTTGTTGCAGGGGTGTAGCAATAATCTGATTATTTTCCGTGCAGATGGAGGGAACCATTTCACTCACTACGGCATTTATGAGGGGATGTTTCTTATCTTTGATGTCAGCAAGGACTTCAAGGACGGACGCCTTTCCTGCTATCTGAACAATTCCGGCGATGATCGTCCTAAGTTCAAAGTTTCTGACAAGCCATTGGATGGCTATCGCCATTTGGGTAGGCTGGTTGCCAGTATGAAGAATTATGAGGTGTAAGGATGGAAGAAGAACGGCGCAAGGTATATGTGGAAGTCGATGTTACCCATAAGACGGATGGAACGGCTCGACCCCGAAAAATCAAATTTGAAGATGGTGAGGTCTACGAGATCGACCGTGTAAGGCACTGCTGTCGTGCGGCATCGACCAAGGTCGGTGGAACAGGGCTTCGTTATACGGTGATGATATGCGGCACGGAAACCTTCCTTTTCGATGAAGAAAACGGAAAGTGGTTTGTAGAAGGCAAGAAAAGAGCAGTTCTCTAAGGATGCCACCATTCATCAGCCCTGAGAGCGTCAAGGAACTTAATGAGGTGATGTGCGTGACAAAAGATAATTGGACACCTATACCGATGTATTGCTCTAACTGCGGAGCATTGCTCTACGGATATAGAAATGATGAGGGGAAAATCAAGTATGAGTGTAAAAGGTGCGGAACCGTAGCGGTTCGAGTCCAAAAAGGACGCCGACACGACAAGATTGACCTTTATGCCCCGGAAGGGCAAATCCGATACTATTGATCGGCTAAAAACTGAATACGGCAAAACGACGGAATGGTTGAGGTGAAACAGACTGCGTAATTCCATCTCCAGGTCACTTGCTTTGAACACTTCGGTTGGTTAAACCAAACTTGCTATGCAGATATGAGAGGCCACCGACAAGACAGTAAGCCATAGGCTTACCCTGTCTTGCCGGTGGCTTCTTTTTTTCGGCAAGAACAACCGACCAAGGGCTTCCGGCAGAGAAATCTCTGAAAGGAAGCCTTTTTCGATGCTAAATAAGTGGCTCTGCTATATCGCTGAATATCCGTGATCTCCGAATTTTGAACCCGAAAACCAAATTCAAAATTCAAAGGAGATTACGGTAATGAGAAAAATATACCTTGTCAAAAAGAACCCCGAACTGCCCGCTGACGGCAATAACTGGCTCGTAATGAATAGCTTCGAGTTTAGGAACTTCATTCAGACCCCGGAAGGGCAGAAACGAAGAGATCGCTTTGGGCAGTTAGACGCTTGCTCTGTTGACGATGTGATCATCATCGCAGAATGTGGAACCGAAACCGCAAAGCAGTGGCGATCTGAAAAGGATAGACACGATTATCTTGTGTCAATCGAGAATCAGTCCGGAATGACGGTGTTTTCCTATAACACACAGACAACCACAGAAGATGATATGTCTGGCGAGGAATTGCTGGTGGATCAAGATTGTTCCGTCATTGATGCCATTCTCAAAAAGGAGGAGAAAAGCACCCTCTACGCAGCCGTGGCAAAATTGTCACCTGCCGAAATTAACTTGATGACCAGTTTATATCTTTGTGATGACCCCATAGGACAGCGAGAATATGCACGGCGCCACGGAGTAGCTGTAACGACAATTAATCATCAACTGACTGTTGCCCTGAAAAAACTCAAAAAAATGCTCCCAAATTAAAATTTGCTTCGTACAAATCGAAAAAAATTTCCCAGTTGGTTAGTAGAGGGCAAAAAAACGAACAGATAGGAGCATAGATAATGAAACAGGTAATGATGATCAAATTCGACTCACCGAAATGGAGAATGATTGATGAGTATAAGGTTGCTAACCCGTTTATTGAAGGCGGCTTTCGGCAGGTCAAGGATGTCGTTGATTTGCGTGTGTTTGATCTGCTGAATATTAGTCGCATCAATAATAACAGGGCTGAAGAAATGCTTCTTTGTATTTACCATCTTCTCCAGCCGGACAGACGGATCGACGAAGGTATTTATAACGATGAGATTGACCAGTATTTCTCGTATCGGGAATGGAAAAAGAAACACCAGCCTTTAAGTGGAGTGACCGTAAGGGAAATCCTCACAACTGAAGATCTGAATGAGGGTGCTTTACTTCGGATTTTTGATGGAGTCACCGCTGCTTTCTACAAATCCGATGAGTACAACAGTCGAGAATATCGTTATTC
>OJKY01002262.1_pt1 | contig 10160 bp, 7 predicted proteins | sample 1596571 | NCBI WGS metagenome assembly OJKY01 (sample SAMEA4350170, study PRJEB24818) | metagenome | biome: human; feature: gut; material: faeces | place: Denmark | collected 2013-09
TCACGGCTTCGCCGTGCCACCTCCCCTAGCGAGGGGAGGCTGAGAGGAAAAGCTATTATAATTGCTTCTTGTGACGTGCTGAACTGTGGGCGGCGTGTCCTACGATAAAAATAACCGTCCCGCACCACAGGCGGGGCAGAATGGACAGAGACATGAATATTTTGTACATCCTCGGTGTACCTCTCGGCTATGTGATGGAGTGGATCTACAACCTCATCCCGAACTACGGCTGGGACATCATCATCTTCACCATCGTCATCCGCCTGCTCAGCATCCCTCTGCAGCTCAACCAGCAGAAGAGCATGGCCAAGATGTCCGCTTTCCAGCCGATGATCGCCGACATCCAGAAAAAGTACAAGGACAAGCCCGAAAAGCAGCAGGAAGAGCTGCTCAAGCTCCAGCAGGAGTACGGCTATAAGCCCACCGCCGGCTGTATGCCCATGCTGGTCAACTTCCTCGTCATGTTCGGCGTCATCGAGGTCGTGTACCGCCCGTTGCAGCGCATCTTCCACATCGGCGCCGACGCCATCACCGCCGCAGGCGATGCCATGACCGCTCTGGGCATCAGCTTCACTCAGGTGACCCGCGACACCAATATCATCGCACAGGTGCTGGCCGGTGAGTCCACCGTCACCTCTGTGTTCACCGCAGACCAGCTGAACACCATCACTGAGTTCGGCCAGCACATGGACTTCTTCGGCATCGACCTGACCCGTGTGCCGCAGTACAGCCTGGCAGCAGACAACCTGCCCCTGCTGATCTTCCCCATCCTGGCTGTCGTCACCATGTTCATCTCCACCCACATCAGCATGAAGGCCTCCGGCCAGGAGATGCAGGGCAGCATGAAGCTGACCATGTATATGATGCCTTTGATGTACGTCTTCTTCTGCTTTACCGTTCCCTGCGCATTCTCTCTGTACTACGTCATTTCCAACATCGTGATGACCGTCCAGACCCAGGTCATGCGCAAGATCTATGACCCCGAGAAGATGAAGGAGCAGGTCAAGGCCGAGATCGCTTCCCGCAAGAAGGAAGAGAAGCGCGGCGTGAAGAGCACCACCATCAAGGTTCAGGACGAGAAGACCGGTGAGGTCGTGGAAAAGAACATCTCCGCCAGCGAGATGAACAAGCGCCGCCTCGAGTATGCCCGCCAGCAGGATGCTGAGCGCTACAAGGACGAGCGCACTGTCCCGCTGAGCGAGCTGCAGAACAAAAAGGAGGATTGACGGTTATGATCCGTACGCAGGAAGCGACCGGCAAGACGGTCGATGAAGCACGCACCAACGCCTGCGCTCTGCTGGGCGTGGAAAAGGACGACATCAACGTTAGCTACGAAGTGCTGGAAATGCCCCAGAAGACCGGTTTTCTGGGCCTGAAGCTCACTCCCGCCAAGGTCCGCGTCAGCGTCGAGCTGCCGGACGAGCCTGTGGCAGCTCCTGCTGCCCCCGTTGAGGAGTCCACTCCCGTTGTGGAGGAGAAGGCTGCTCCTGTGGCGGCTGAGCCTGTCGTCGAAGAGACTGCCCCTGAAGCTCCCGCTGCTGTGGAAGAGCCTGCTGCTCCCGCTGAGGAAGCTGCCCCTGCCGAAGAGCAGGCTGCTCCCGCCGCAGAGGGCGAAGAGGTGGAAGTCCCCATCAACATCGAGGAGAACGCCAAGGTCAAGGCCGCTGTGGACTACCTGAAGGATGTCATCGAGAAGATGGGCGTACAGGACGTCAAGTTCAGCGCTGTGCAGAAGGGTGAGGCTACCATCATCCGTCTGGACGGCGAGAAGATGGGCGCCCTCATCGGCCGCCGCGGCGAGACGATGGAGAGCCTGTCCTATCTGGCAAGCCTCGTGGCAAACCGCCTCGAGGGCGACTACATCAAGCTGGGCCTCGACGTGGCCGGCTACCGCGACAAGCGCGAGAGCGACCTGACCGCACTGGCGCAGCGCATCGGTGCCAAGGTGCGCCGCACTGGCCGCAGCTTTGCCATGGAGCCCATGAACCCCTACGAGCGCCGCATCATCCACTCTGCCATCGGCAAGATGGAGGGCGTCCGCAGCGAGAGCAAGGGCGAGGGCCGTGACCGCCGTGTGGTCATCTACTCCACCGACCCCAACGCTGTGGCTGAGAGCGCAAATGCACGTCCCCGCGGACCCCGCGGCGGTCATGACCGCAACGGCAATGGCCGCAGCGGCGGCTATCATCGCGGCGGCGAGCGCCGTGGTGACCGGAATGGCCGTGGCCCGCGCAATGGCGGCGGCCGTGGCGGCTACCGCTCCAATGTGCCTGAGCGCACCTACACCCCGCGCGATGCCGAGAATGCTGCTCCTGTGGCACCCAAGCGCACCGAGCGTGTGGATGACTTCGCGGATCTGAGCTTCGGCAAGATCGAGCTGTAAAAGCTGAATGATAAGACCCTCTCCCGCATGGCGGAAGCCGTGCAGGGGAGGGTCTTTTTTGTGCGAGGAACACTATAAATTTACACATCTTTTGCATGAAGATGGTTTACGATGAAAAGCGAATCTGAAAAAATAATTTAGGAAGAAAAGTCGTTCTTATCGGAAAATTGGAGAATATGCCCAATTCCGGAAGAAATTTTTCTCCTACTTGCACATTGTAAAACAATGTCGGCAAGCCTTATACTAGAGCTACAAATGCTTCGGAGTGTATACCAAGCAAAAAAGAGAGGAATTATTATGGAACAGAATAAGATTTCCCGCCGTAATTTCCTGCGCGTGGCCGGTGCATCGGCTACCGCCGCCGCAATGGGCGGTCTGGTCCCGGCTGCTTCCGCTGCCGGCATCAAAGACCTGTGGAGCATGGACCTGCAGATCCTTGCCACCAGCGATACCCACGGTAAGTTTGACCCCTGGGATTACGCCGCCAACAAGGCCGACGCCTCCGGCAGCGTGGCCCAGCAGGCAACTGCCATCAAGGAGAACCGCACCAAGACCACGCTGGTCGTGGATGCAGGCGACACCATTCAGGCAAACTCCGCTGAGCTGTTCCTGAACGACGATGTCCACCCCATGATCGCTGCTCAGAACGCCATCGGCTACGATGTCTACGTCACCGGCAACCATGAGTACAACTATGGCATGGCCACGCTGGAAAAGGTGCTCTCCCAGCAGAAGGCCAAGGTGCTGACAGGCAACGTCTACAGCCCCGAAGGCAAGCCTCTGGCTGACGGCTACACCATCATCAACAAGGGCGGCGTCAAGATCGGCGTCATCGGTATGGTCACTCCCAACATCACCCGCTGGGACGCCAAGAACCTCGAGGGCTGGACTGTTACCAACCCGGTGGACGAGAGCCGCAAGATCATTGATAAGATCAAGAACGATGTGGATGTCATCATCGGCGTTATGCATATGGATGTTGACAATGAGTATGGCGTCTATGGCTCCGGCGTCACCGACCTGGCAAATGCCTGCCCTGAGTTCGATGTCATCGTCGCCGCTCACGGCCACAAGAGCATCCCCAACAAGATGATCAACGGCGTGCTGGTGGTCGAGAACAAGAATGCAGGCGCCACTGTCTCCGACATCCACGTCTATCTGGAGCGCGGCCTGAACGGCAAGTGGAAGGTGAAGGACCGTACCTCTGAGAACCTGACCATCAAGGACTACGCTCCCGACCCCGAGCTGACCGCTCTGCTGGCAGAGTACGACCAGCGCGCTAAGGACGACGCCGTGACCCCCATCGGCCAGCTGGTCGGCGGTGATCTGGCCCCCGAAAACGAGATCGACTGCCTGCCGCAGGCCATGGTGCAGGATACCGCTCTGCTGGACTTCATCAACGAGGTACAGATGTACTACACCGACGCTCAGGTGGCCGCAACGGCTCTGACCTCCATGACTTCCCAGATGCGCGAGGGTACCATCCGCAAGTGCGACATGGCAAGCATCTACACCTACCAGAACACCCTGTACAAGCTGCAGATGAACGGCTGGCAGCTGCGTCAGTTCATGGAGTGGTCTGCTGCCTTCTTCAAGACCTGGGAGCCGGGCGATGTGACCATCGCATTCGACTCTTCCGTCCGCTACTACCTGTACGATGCCTTTGCAGGCGTCAAGTATGACCTCGACATCTCCAAGCAGCCCGGCAACCGCATCCAGAACCTGACCTGGATGGATGGCCGTCCGGTGGAGGACGATGACAGCTTCGTGGTGGCCGTCAACAACTACCGTGCCACCACCCAGCTGCTGACTTATGCTGACATCTTCAAGGAGGGTGACGAGCTGCCCAAGCTGCTGGAGATCGACGTGCGCGGCGATGTGGGCGGCGTCCGCGAACTGCTGGGCGAGTACATCCGCACCGTCAAGGGCGGCACCATCGAGCCGCACGTGGACAACAACTGGAAGCTCGTGGGCAACAACTGGAACGCTGCTGACCACGAGAAGGCCGTCAAGCTGCTGCGCGAGGGCAAGCTGGCCCTGTCGGAGAACGCCGACAGCCGCACCCTGCCTGGCAAGGCCATCACCACGGCCGATATTGCCGCATTCTGATTTTTCTTTCATACGCAACGGGGTGTGCAGTCTTTCAGGGGCTGCACACCCTTTTTTGCTGCACAATAAAGTGAAGGACCAATGGGTAATATAGCTAAATTTAATTACCGCTTTTTAGCATATCATAGAAAATAAACGCTGGGATGCGCTGGATGTTTTCTTTTTGGGAGCTTCATGATAAAATAAGAAAAACCCGCAGAATAAAGGGGAAAGTGCGCCCTCGTGCAGTGCGGGGACGAATGCGGTTTGAAAAGAGGATGGCTATGGAAGCATTGCGAAAGCTGCTGTATGCGGAGATGTCACGGGAGGAGTACAAAGCCTGTCTGCCGGATATACAGCGCTCCAACCGCCAACGTGTGACGGCCTACCTGGGGATAGCCTGTGCGTTTCTTACAGTTTTATGGATACTGTCTGGGGCTCTGGAATTTTTGCGGCCCAATATGCCGGCCTATATGATAGCGCTGGCCGTGTGCATGGGCCTGCAGGCGGTCAACCGGACATTCCCGAGAAAAAACGGCCTGCTGCTGACCTGGCTGATGTACGCCTTTGAGGCTTTGCTCTATGTGCTGGGCATCTATCTGGGCATCCATCCTTCTCCCGATACTCCTACGGTGAGCTTTATTGCGTTCTTGCTGGCAGTGCCGCTGCTCTTTGTCATGCGGCCCATCCAGCATATCTTGAATGTCGTCTTTTTCGATGGTGTTTTCATCCTGACCTGCTTTTTGTTCAAGAGTAAAGAGACGCTCCCAGTTGATATTCTGGACGGCATGGTGTTTGGTGCGGTGTCCTGCATCATATCCACCTTCATCATGCTTTCGATGCACGAAAATTTTTCCATCCGGCACAAGCTGCTGGGCATCGCGGAGACGGACTTGAACGTCGGTCTGAAAAACCGCAACGCCTACGAGAGCCAGATGCACGACTACCCGATGCACTGCAGCAGCACGCTGAGCTGTGTTTATCTGGACGTGAACGGCCTGCATGAGCTGAACAACACCCGGGGCCACGCGGCAGGCGACGAGATGCTCAAGACCGTGGCAGCCAAGGTGCGGGACATCTTCGGCGAAGAGTACAGCTACCGTGTGGGCGGCGATGAGTTCGTGGCCTTTGCGATGGACAAGAGCGCCGAAGAGATGCGCGCGCTCATCCACAAGCTGGTGCAGGAGGTGGACGAGGCCGGTTACTCGGTGGCCGTGGGTACAGCGACTCACAGCGCGGGCGGCATCGACATGGAAGTCCTTGTCAAATCGGCTGAAACACGGATGTATCTGGCAAAGGAAGAGCACTATCGCCTTGCCGGGAAGACCCGAGAATAAAATGCAAAAGCGGTACGCTGCCGGACTCTCCGGCGGTGTGCCGCTTTTTTGCGCAGCATATTTCTTTTTTTGGCGGTTCGTGGTAGAATATACTGTATTCATCTGCGCATAAGGAGGGGAGAAGATGCAGCATTCGACCATTGCGGCCATTGCTACCGCTCCGGGTGCGGGCGGCATCGCCATCGTGCGGCTGTCCGGCCCGGAAAGCTATGAAGTGGCAGCGAAGGTGTTCCGTCCGGCCAACCCAGCCAAAAAAGTCGCGGAGGCCAAAGGCTATACGGCCATGTTCGGTGCGTTCGTGGAGGGGGAAGAGGCTTTCGATGAGGGCGTGGCGCTGTTTTTCCGCGCGCCCCACAGCTACACCGGCGAGGATGTGGTAGAGCTTTCCTGCCACGGCGGCAGTGCAGTCGCCCGGCGACTGGTGGAAGCCTGCATTGCGGCGGGCGCGTCGCCTGCCGCTCCCGGCGAGTACACCCGCCGCGCTTTCCTGAACGGCAAGCTCAGTCTGACCCAGGCCGAAGCTGTCATGGACATCATCTCCGCCGATGGCCGACAGGGGGCCGCGCTGGCAAATGCCTCCCTGAACGGTGCGCTGGCCCGGAAGATAGCGGCCCAGAAAGATGCTCTGACGGCCTTGCAGGCCCACCTGGCCGCCTGGGTGGATTTCCCTGAGGAAGATGTCCCGGAACTGAGCCAGAGCCACTTGTGCGAGGTCTTAGGCGGGGTAGAGCAGGAGCTGGACGCCCTCATCCAGAGCTACGATGCAGGCGCTGTCCTCCGCGAGGGCGTGGACTGTGCCATCGTGGGCAAGCCCAATGCGGGCAAATCCACCCTGCTCAATCTGCTGGCCGGATTTGACCGGGCCATTGTCACGCCGGTGGCCGGAACCACTCGCGACGTGGTGGAGCAGGCTGTTCAGCTGGGCGACGTCCGGCTGAATCTCTTCGATACCGCCGGTCTGCGTCAGACGGAAGACGAGATAGAAGCCGAAGGTATCCGCCGCAGCTGGAAGAAGCTGGACGAGGCGGGGCTTATCCTCGCCGTCTTCGACGGCTCGGAGCGCCCGACCCGGGAAGACATGGAGCTGGCTCAGCGCTGCGCGGGTCGTCCGGCCATCGCGCTGGTCAATAAAGAGGACAAGCCCACCCGGTTCGACGCCGAGCTCATCGCACCCTATTTTGCGATGGTGCTGCCGGTCTGCTGTCAGGAAGAAGGGGCGCGGAAGGTCATCGCGGCGGCGGTAGCCCGCCTGCTGGGGACCAACCAAATCGACCCCCACGCCGCCAGCCTCTCGGGGCAGCGGCAGCTTTCTGCCGCCACCCGCGCTCGGGATGCCGTAGCCGGAGCGCTGGACGCCGCGCAGGGGCTCGGGCTGGACGCTGTGTCAGTCTGCGTGGACGACGCGCTGGATGCACTTTGTGAGCTGACAGGGGAGAACGCCTCGGAGGCGGTCATCAATGAGGTGTTTGAGAGATTCTGCGTGGGGAAGTAAGGACAGTATCGTTGCGCGCCTGTGCGCGGGGCAGAGCGCTTTTACGTTAAGTGGAATTGTTCTCTTTTGATGTCAAAAGAGAACCAGAAAACCACCAGCGATTTCGACGCGCTGGATCCACGAGAAAGGGGCTGCTCGCCCCTTTCAGACCCCAAAGGAGAAGTCGAAACGGAAAAAAGCTAGCCGCTTCGCTAAACGCTTTTTTCTCGTTTCTCCGATTTACGGCTTCGCCGAAGATTTTATGTTGCAAATAGAGGAAAGTATGAACCATTTAGGAGACTACGACGTTATCGTCATCGGTGCCGGACATGCGGGCATTGAGGCGGCCCATGCTGCCGCGATGCTGGGCGCAAAGACGGCGGTGTTCACGATGAGCTTGGACGCCATCGGCAATATGCCCTGCAACCCCAGCATCGGCGGAACGGCAAAAGGCACGCTGGTACGCGAATTGGATGCTCTTGGCGGTGTGATGGGCCTTGCGGCAGATGCCACCTATTTACAGAGCCGGATGCTCAACAAGGGCAAAGGCCCCGCTGTCCACGCTCTGCGCGTCCAGACCGACCGCAAGCGCTATCATGAATATATGAAGCACGCCCTTGAGCTGACGCCGGGGCTGGCTATCCATCAGGCGGAAATCATTTCCATCGAGGTGGAGGACGGCCATGTGAAGGGCGTCGTCACCCAGCTGAACGGGGAGTATGGCGCAAAGTGCGTGGTCATCGCCACCGGCACCAACCTCGGCGGAAAAATTTTTGTGGGCGATGCATGGTACGCCTCCGGCCCCGACGGGATGCACGCGGCCAACGCCCTCACCGAGAGCCTGAAGGCCGCCGGTCTGCCGCTGCGCCGTTTTAAGACCGGTACGCCTGCCCGCGTGCATCGGCGGAGCATCGACTTCTCTAAGCTGGAATGCCAGCCCGGCGACCCGGACAATGAGCTGCAGCCCTTCAGCTTTATGACCGATGCACCCATGCACAACAAGGTGGAGTGCTGGATCGCCTATACCAACCCCGAGACCCACAGGATCATTCTGGATAACATCCAGCGCAGCCCGCTCTACGGCGGCATGATCGAGGGCGTTGGCCCGCGCTACTGCCCCTCCATCGAGGACAAGGTGGTGCGCTTTGCGGGCAAGGACCGCCACCCCATCTTTGTGGAGCCCTGCGGCGAGAACACCGAAGAGATGTATCTGCAGGGTGCGTCCAGCAGCCTGCCGGAGGATGTGCAGAATGCCTTCTACCGCAGCATCAAAGGGTTTGAGAACATTGAGATCATGCGCCCGGCCTACGCCATCGAGTACGACTGCGTGGACCCCACCAGTCTGGAAGCCACGCTGGAAAGCAAGGTGGTGCGGGGACTGTACGGCGCGGGTCAGTTCAACGGCACCTCCGGCTACGAGGAAGCCGCCGCGCAGGGCCTGCTGGCCGGTCTGAACGCTGCCCGGAACGCATTGGGCGAAAGCCAGCTCATCCTGCCCAGGCAGTCGAGCTATCTCGGCACACTGGTCGATGACCTTGTGACCAAGGGCGTCATGGACCCCTACCGGATGATGACCAGCCGCAGCGAGTACCGCCTGACCCTCCGTCAGGACAACGCCGACACTCGGTTGACGCCCATCGGCAGGGAATACGGCCTCGTGCAGGATGACCGCTGGACAAAGTACCAGCAGACGCAGGCTGTGTTGGACGCAGAGCGCCACCGTCTGCATGATGCCCATCTGCGCACGGCGGACCTGCGCGCCGCGATGGAAGCAGCGGGCCTCGCCCCGGCCGCAGAGGGCGGCATTGCCGAAGAGCTGCTGCGCCGGCCGGAAATCGACTATCCGCTCATCGCGGGCATGATCGGCTGGGGTGAGGGCATCACGCCCATGCTGGCTGAGCGTCTGGAAACTGAAATCAAGTACGCGGGTTACATTGCCCGGCAGGACCGGATGATACACGAGGTGGCCCGCCACGAGAAGACCCTCATCCCGGAGGATTTCTCTTACACAGAGCTCACCGGCCTGACATTGGAAGCCCGCGAGAAGCTGGCCCGCATCCGCCCGAAAAACTTGGGGCAGGCGGGACGCATTCCCGGCGTGTCGCCGTCGGATGTGGCACAGCTGAGTATTGCTTTAGTTGCGCAAGATAAGACGTAACACCATCGGCAAAGCCGTAAATCGGAGAAACGAGAAAAATGCGTTTAGCGAAGCGGCTAGCTTTTTTCCGTTTCGACTTCTTCTTTGGGGTCTGAAAGGGGCGAGCAGCCCTTTTCCCGTGCCCGCGCCTCGGAAAAGCGGTGCTTTTCTGGTTCTCTTTTGGCACGCAAAAGAGAACATAGCACTTAATGAAAAAGCGACCTGACCCGCGCACAGGCGCGAGCACGATTGATAGATGAGGAAAACCAATGGAAAAATTAGAGTTATATGAGGGCCGTCCTGCAGACTGCACCGGGCGGCTGGAAAAAGAAGTCCGCACTTACGACTTGCTGGACCGCCTCGGCATCCAGTTCTGGCGCACCGACCATGCATGGATGCACGCCGACACCATGGAAGCCTGCAAGGACATCGACGCTGTTTTGGGCGCGATGGTCTGTAAGAACCTGTTCCTCTGCAACCGGCAGAAGACGAACTTCTACCTGCTGATGATGCCGGGCGACAAGCCTTTCAAGACCAAAGAGCTTTCCGGTCAGCTGGGCATTGCCCGTCTGAGCTTTGCGTCGCCGGAAGACATGGAAAAGTACCTCGACTGTACACCTGGTTCTTCGTCCATCATGGGCCTGGCCAACGACACGGAAAACCACGTTCAGCTGCTGATGGACGAAGACTTGAAGGCGGGGGAGTACCTTCTGTCTGCTTGACACAGCCGTTGCTTGGCGGCCG
>OJKY01002273.1_pt1 | contig 10121 bp, 8 predicted proteins | sample 1596571 | NCBI WGS metagenome assembly OJKY01 (sample SAMEA4350170, study PRJEB24818) | metagenome | biome: human; feature: gut; material: faeces | place: Denmark | collected 2013-09
ATCATTGAGAGATATATCAAAAATCAACGGCTGAATTAACATTCGGCCGTCCGCTATCCATCCCCGCGCTTACGCACGGGGAATTCCGCGGAATTCGTTAAAGATGTTTCCTCGTGATCGTTATCTGAATCAACTCATTTTTTTTTAATGGTACGGAACTGATCCGCGTGATAACAGGGATGAGACGTTCCGGAAAGAGTTCTTTGCTGAAACTCTACAGAGATTGGCTGGTTAATGAGAAGAAAATCGAGGAAAAAAATATCGTCTATATCAACTTCGAGTCTCTTAAATACGCTAACCTCACTGATTGCCAAGCACTCTATCAGTATGTTTGCGGAATCTCTGCTCAAGTTGAATCTAAGTTGTATTTGCTTTTCGATGAGATTCAGAATGTTAAAGAGTGGGAGAAGGCTGTCAATGCCTTGCGAGTCGATTGTGACTGCGAGATTGTTCTGACCGGCTCAAATGCGAGGCTTCTCTCTGGGGAATTGGCAACACTCTTAGCCGGACGCTATGTGGAAATCCAAATGTTTCCGCTTTCCTTCGACGAGTTCTTAGAATTCAGAAAAGATAGTGCCGATGACATCCATAAATCCTTCGATGCCTTTCTGAAGTTCGGCGGCTTGCCGGGTCTTCATGAACTGCGGGCGTCTCCTCAAGCAACCACACAATATCTGAATGATGTGTTCAGTTCTGTTTTGCTGAAAGACGTCGTCTCTCGAAATAACATCCGCGATACTGAACTATTGAATCGAATCATCCAATTCATTTTTGATAATGTCGGAAGTACCTTTTCTGCTAAAACCATCTCAGACTTCTTGAAGAGCCAAGGACGTAAGTTGGGTGTTGAGACAATCTACAACTATCTAGATTATTTGGAGAACGCTTTCGTCATAGAGCGCGTGAAACGCTTTGACATCAAAGGTAAGAAGTATCTTGAGACGCAGGAAAAGATCTACGCCGCGGACGTGGGGATCAGAAATTCTGTTCTAGGATATCGCCGGCATCTTAGAGAACCTCGTCTACCTCAATCTGAGGCAAAAAGGTTTTCTCGTCTTCGTAGGAAAGAATGGAACATTAGAGGTAAATTTTATGACCTCTAAGGACGAGGCGGTTCTTTACCTCCAAGTCTGCTGCCAATTAGCACCGGAAAATTTAGAGCGAGAAATAGCACTGCTCAAGCAGATCAAAGACAACTACCCGAAACTCGTACTCACTTTGTCAGATTTGATGACAGGAGACATTGAGGGCATCAAGGTAAGAAATCTTGTGGATTTCTTGGCAGAACCGATAGCAAACTTCTAAAAAATTCCGAATGCCGCATTTATAGCTGCTGTTGGACGTATTCCTAGGAGAGAAGAAATTTTCCATTCTCTCTGAGGTTTTGTCATCTGGACGAACAGAGCGCTCAGGTCTGGAAAAACCGCTGTAGGAAAAATCTCCGGCATCAATTAGCCTTCACGGCCTTTGTACGTTGCGAGACATTCTGATCAACGAGTTGATTTCTCAGAATTTTTCTTAGTTCAATAATTGCTTCGGGCGTTTCCTGGACGGAATGGCCGGAAACGATGACTTTCTCACTGGCCGCACCGTCCAAATGAGAACTCCAGTAAGGTACGATTCCGTCAGAAGACTCTTCCAATGGACCTTCAGGGTTTTCTCGTCCGATGATGGAGTAGTACGTCACATTTCGAGATATTGGGAGTTTGGCCAAAACACGAATCGTAGGATCCTTGGCAGACAAGTTGTCCACGCCCGTCATGTTAATTTCTCGCGGTAAGTCCTGACCAAATATCATCAGCGTCATTTCTCCAAGCTTATTCACGATTGAGAGCGGCAGCTTGACAAAGGATGCGAGGTATCTCGCCCAGCTTGCGTCAGCGTAAGGAGTTCCTTGATGAGGAGCCGCTAAAAATATTGCGGTTGATACGCCTTGGAGGGGTTTGAACCGAAGAATACTCTTGAATTTCGGATCCATTTGGTTGATTTTTTCAGATGCCTGAGGATATTTCTGCTCTAGGGCATCGATGATCGTGTTGCCTGAGTCGGAAACGAGGAGTCTCGTGAGGATCCCACCCATGCTATGTCCGATAAGCGTGATGTCTTTACTGGCCGGATTTGTACGTGACGGATCAAAATGATCAATGGTTCGATTGATTGCCTGCGCAATCTCCTGGCGGTTGATTAGGAGCGGAATGTTTGTGGGATAGTAGACTTGCCAAATCTGGTAATTATCGCGAAGCAGTTTGTCTCCCATAATTTCATTAGCCGTGTTGACCCATGCCTCCGGACTGCTGGCCAAGCCGTGGATGAGAATGATGGTCCTAAGGTCCTTGCGATAAGGACGCATCAGATAGACGGTAGGCTTATCGATGATGTTTCCGTGTCCGAAAATCGTGCTGAGAGAGTTAGAGGCAAAGTCGGAGTTGGCAAGCCAAAGACCATAAGCGCCGCTGAAATTGGCCGACAACGGAACGGCGGTTTTTCCGATTTTGACGCTCTGCACAAATGACGGATCATACGTTGAGACAACGACATCGTCGGCGGAAAGAATTTGATTCAGAGATTTTCCCGGAAACGATATCATTGCCGTAACCGAAGAATAAGGCATTAGACGCCAAGGCTGATCTTTTTCCTTTGCCGATCCTTCAGTGGAGAGCACCATACGGGCGCCGAGGCCGTCTGCTGAGTATTGATTCTTAAGACCCTTAAAAGAAAGGACGGTGTCGGGAATCAACTCTTTAACCGTTTCAGTATTTTCCGATAGTTGTTCAGGATTTTTTATATAGATGTTCCATCTGCCTTCGCGAACAGGAAAATCCGTTAGAGTTTTACCTTTATTTGCTCTATAGAGCTGCTCGATGACATTCTGTACCGCAAAGTTGTAGTAGTCCTTCACCTGGGTTTGCCGATCTTCTAAGGCACGGTCGCTGATTTTTCTGCCGGAGAAAAACAGATAAGCGTAAGAATATTTAGCCGTCTGTATATAGTCGTTCAGCAGTTCGGCGTTAAGTTTTTGCTCGTCTTGATATTCGCCAGCATCCTTAAGGAGCTGGGCATCCTTTTGTGCGCGCATTGCTTTGAAGAGCCACATTTCTGCCAATGCAGAAATTTTGGACTCGTTGTCCGTGACAGAACTTTCACCAACCGAGTTAATACAGTACTGCATTCTGTTTTCGCAGTCCGTAAGCCCCAGCGCTGTGAGAACCGTGTTGGTTGGGTCGCTCAGCCGTCCCTGAGAGATGACGTCGCCGCGGCGCTGAACCAAATACTCCTCACTGTTAATGTTAGAGACTGTCACGGATGCGCAGCCGGACAGAAGAAGTATGGGCAAGAGGAGAGCACAGAGGGTTTTCATCAGAAATAGGTGTTAGCAGAGTGAGTAATAATCAGAGGCCGAAGTAGGAACAGAAGAACAAATTTTGATACAGCGATGATTGCGAAGTCAAAGCACCATTTCATTTAGCAACGGCTTTTAGGAAACTCCGAGCGGCTTGGAGATTAGAAAAACTCGGAGAAGAAGGAAAAAATAAACGGCGCCCGCTGCAAAACAGGTGCCGTTTCTTCAAGCTATTCAGGACTTATGAACTTTGAAAGTTCAAACCTTTTTGCCAATTACTGGTAAATGTCCAAGCCGATGTAATGCTGATACGGATGATCGCAGGCAGGGCATTTAACAGGAGGTTCTGTACCTTCATAGATATAACCGCAAACCAGGCACTGCCAAAGAATCGGTTTTTCTCTCTTCCAGATGGTTCCCTTCTGAAGCTGGTCAAGATAGGTCTGGAAACGATCGAGATGGTGCTGTTCGATCTGAGCGATTGCTCTGAAGTGAGAGGCGATGACAGGAAAGCCTTCCTTGTCGGCGACATCGGCATAGGCTTGATATGCCTTAACGCCTTCGAATCTTTCTTCGTCGATGGCGATCTTAAGATTGTCTTCGGTGGAACCAATGGCTACGGAATCAGTCGGGACTTCGGCAACAAGCTTACCGCCGGGCAAGAAGCCTAAAAAGATCTTGGCGTGACGGAGTTCGTTCGCGGCTGTTTCGTTAAATGCATATCCGATCGGGAAGAAACTTTCTTTCACAGCTTTCTGTGCATAGAAAGTGTACCGAGCGTAGGACTGGGATTCATTCAAATAAGAAGTTGCGAGGTTCTTCTCAGTCTGTGTACCTGCAACGCTTTTTGTTTCAGCCATTTCTATATCCTCATTTATGAATGGGTTAGAAGAAACCCTAATGAATAGCGTTACTGTACCTTCTCGTGAGAAGTAAAGGGAGGAGGGCGCCTCAATTTAAGTAAATCGGCCTCTTTTAGCGTCAATACAACATTTCTGAAGCAAAAACTCACAATTTAAATGAAGAAGAATGAGAAGAGGGACTCTTGGGAAAGAGAAATTTAACTTAAAAATTTCTTTTAAAAACAAAAGGATAAAAAATAATGATTAAGAGAGAAGAATAAGGCTGTCCTCAAGACCGAAAGAGGGGATAAAAAGTTATGAAAATTAGTGGTAAACGCTCATATGAAAAGAAAAAAATCTCCGTATAGTGGCCCGTTGAATGTGTGGCTGCTTCATAAGCCCGTGTGTTAAGACAAGACACGTCATTTCGATTTACTCGAAACTTGTTCAGAAGGATTTACCACCCTTCGAATATCTTCTCATTTTTTGGCGAACCGCCGTGTTCGCCAAAATTCGGGGACAGAGCGGGACGTCGAATTTTCTTTAAAAGGAATAATCCGATGGAACTTACTACCCACAAACTTCGTATCAGCCAAAGCACGGTGAACACTATCCTTTCTCGTGCTCAAGGCCATTACAAAAGTATTCTTCTGTCCGCCGGTGCGGATGAAATGATCTTCCAAACCAAGAATCTGGAATGTCCCTGGTGCGCGGGTGTGGATCGTTTCTCTTACACCGACAAGTTTGGGAAAGGCGACAGTTTCTGCCGTCACTGCGGTTATCACAGCGGAGTCGATCTTCTGATGAAAATCAAGAACTTCGGTTACGTTGACGCTCTGCGTTTTATGGCCCGCTATCTCAATCTTCCGATACATGAAGAGAAAACCTACAGAGTCACAAAAACACGTGAGCAGCCTTCTCCGGTAGAAGAAGTGTGGGCTGCTTCTCATGCCTTGGACGAGAAAGATAGTGCATACGCCTATCTCCGAAGCCGAGGCTTGAAAAAGTGTTTTCCGGCAGCGCTCCGTGCCTCGAATCGTCTGCGTTATGCGCAGCTTTCCGAGGACGAACGGTCATGGGATCACTCCTTCTATGAAGGACTCGTGGCCGAGATCGTTAACTCTGAAGGACACCGAGTCAGTCTCCACCGGACTTATCTGGACAAGGGCCGAAAGGCTCCCGTTAAGGCGGTAAAGAAAGTACTCGGCAAGGAGCTCTCGGGGTGTGCCGTTCGTCTGGCCGAAACAGACGAATCCGGCGTGCTCGGATTAGCCGAGGGAATTGAAACGGCGCTGTCTGCGTCGGAACTCTTCGGAGTTCCGGTCTGGTCGGTGGTTGCTGCGTTTAATTTCCGCAACTTTGTACCGCCGAAGTCGGTCCGCAGAATCATCATCTTCGGTGATTCGGACAAGAACTTTATCGGTCAAAGGGAGGCTTATGCGGGCGCCACTGAAATCAAGCAGCGGCATCCCGACATTGAGGTCGAAGTCCGTCTGCCCGAGCAATCGGGATGTGACTGGAATGACGTTCTCATGGCTCAAAACCAAACAAGCCTCGATGCACAGGCTTGTTTGTCAAAAACATAGTGTGCATCGTTTTTTACTTAACCCTGCGGGGCCTTTGTGCCCCTGCGGGGCGTACGAGGCTCCGTTTTTTTATTTGGAGCTTTGTATGACACAGGTGTTAAACGAATTTGTCTCGCTGGAATCTTTCGGATTTATGCAGGACGGATCACTTTTAGGATACCGATTAGAGGATATTGAACCGGAACTTCGGTGCCTGATTCCTCGCTTGGATCCTTCCTATGTTTTTGAAAAGGACGCTTTGTCGATCATGAGCGCCTGGTTTGAAATCGGATCGGGTGAGCCGCTGTTTATCAGCGGCCCGCACGGCTCGGGCAAAACCAGCTTTGTGAACCAGTACTGCGCCCGAGTGAATGCGCCGGTGATTTCGATCACCGCGCGCGCCCGCTTGGACCGTACGGATCTCATCGGCGGCTACGTCATTGATAAGGACAAAAGCATGCGCTTTGCCGACGGCCCGCTCACGCGGGCTTGGCGGCACGGCTGTGTGTTTCTTGTCAATGAGATGTCGGCAGCGCCGCCGGATCTTTGGCTGTCGGTCAATGAACTCTTGGAAGGTTCTCCGCTTTATATCCCGGAGACAGGAGAAGTGATTCATCCGCATCCGAGAACCCGCATTGTCATGACCGACAATCTGCGGGGTCTGACGGAAGATTACGGCTCACGCTATGTGGGGCGGTTTAGTCAGGATCCGGCGGTGCTCGACCGCTTTTGGAAAATGCGCATGGACTACATGGGCGAAGAGGCCGAAGTTTCTTTATTAGAAGCGACAACTCCTCAGCTTGAAGTCCGAGGCATGTCCTTTGAAGCGTGGCGGAAAGAATTTTCTGTTCGTTTGAGAAGGGCGGCCGATAGAGTGCGTCAGGCTTACTGCCGTCAGACGGAGGACGGAGCCGTTGCGGAAGCAACGATTTCGACCCGAGTCTTGCTGCGGTTCAGAGACTTGCTTCTTCTGAGCTATCGATCTCCGGTGATGAAGAATGAGCCTCGAGCGGCTTTAAGGCGTGCGATGAAAATCGCGCTGACGGACTGTTTGGAAGACGCCGGTGCATTGGCGGTCGAAAAATTGGTCGAGTTAGAAATCGGCGACATCGGCAAGCATATTGCCTAGCGGCTGTTTTCTAACGGACCGATCGTTCTTTTAATACCGAGATGATTTCGGTCATCTCAACCCATCGTTATTCGAGGGCCATTGAAGCCCTCGGATGACGGGCCACGGGGCCCTCTTTTTTATTTAAGGAGGCCTTATGGCTGATTTGTTTGGTAACCGCGGTTTTTGGCAAGACAGCGGTTGTGTATCAACCGAAAAGAAAGAAGGCAAAACGGAAGATTCCGATCTGGTGCTGATTTGTTTTCAGATCAGTGTCTGGAGCGGGACGACGACCGAGCAGACCTCGATTGAGGAAGGCGCGGAGTTTATGAAGCGCCGACGAATCATTCCCGGCGTGATGCTGAAACCTTTTCTTGACTTCAGGGCGCGTGCCAAGGCTTTGTGTCAGGAGATGGGCGAACCTTATCTCAACGGTTTCGTGATGCGAAGGCAGGATGCTGCCGTCGCAGAGCGGGCCCTGAGTGTTCGGAGAAAAGAATTCTGCCGGCGGCGCGACGAGGTTTTTGCGCCGGCCTATGAAGACATTCTTGCTCAGAGGCTCGAAGGTATCATTCCTCCGGGATGTTCGAAGGATGCCGTTTTTCCTCCGACGAATTTTGTTCTGCGTCGGATCAGCTTTGAGTTTGATGTGTTTGTTTTGGCCGCCCACGGCACGGGCAAGCGAAGCTCAAAGGATGCTTTTCTGGACGGCTTGGCCGAGCGTTTTGCCGATGAGACTGATCTCATCTGTGCGGCGCTTGAATCTGCCAACGTCACGGAAGCGATTGTCTGTCGGGTCAGAACGCTTTATGAACGGGTTCGTTCCTGGAGCTGTTCTCAAACCCGATTTGCGCTTGCTTCCGCCGCACTGGAAGAAGCGCTTGCGGAAGGCGGCCGGACTCATGTCTGGTGCCGAAACAAGAAGCTGTTTGTTCAGTGCCTGGAGAACGCTCGGGAAGCATTTGCGCAAGCGGGTGCAGCCCACGAGCAGAACACGACGGAAGAGGCCGAGCTTCTTGTGACCGTTCCTTCTGTTGAGGAAAGGCGCGAGGTGCTTACCGGTGCAGCGGGCATGATTGCTCGCGGCCGATCGCTTTTTCCTTTCGGTTAACCGACTTCCTGTTCAGTGTCTCAAGGCGAAAGCCTTGGGGCACGGTTCCGGAGTATTTTTAGGAAATTCATTTTGTCTCAGACAACGATCGCGTTACCCGCTGTATTGAAAGCGGTAAACGGCATTTTGACTTCTCTTTCTGCGGGAAAAGAAATCAAAGTGGTATTTGCCGGCACGCCATGTACGGACGGCAAGACCGTTTATTTAGGAGAGCCGCTGCTGCAGTCTCAGGACGCTCTTGATGCTTACTTATCGCATGGAACCCATGAGATTCACCACGTTTTATACAGTGACTTTGATGAAGTAGCTTCGCTCGGCGGCCTGCATTCGCTCGTTAATGCTCTGGAAGACGTTCGCATCGATGCCATCGGATATAAAAAGTATCCGGGCGGCTATCTTTGGCGCAATGAACACTTTTCTAAGATGGCTCGAGCGGGACAGCTTCCGAATATCAGCGAACATACTTCTCCGGGCGCGCTTCTTTGTCTCACGTGCTATTGGTGCATGACCGCACTGATGCTGGAATATGACTGTTCAAAGCATTATTCGGAAGAAGCAAAGAATGCTTTTGTGCAGAGATTCGGACAGGAGCTTTTTGCGCGGACTATGAAAAAGGCTGAAGAAGCGGTCAGAAGTGCTAATACGGCTGAGGTCATTCAATGCGCTCGAGAGATTGCTCAAATGTTCAGTCAGGCGATTTCTCAAAAGGTGTTTTCTGAAGAAGGACAGAGCGGCTCTGACAATGCGGGCGCCGGCTCTTCATCAACAGGATCAGCGGCTTCTTCTGAAGGAAAGGGCAAAGCAAAAAGGTCTAAGAAAGACAGTCAAAAGTCCGAGGACTTTGATGCGCTGTTCGAAGACGATGATCTTAAGGACGCGGATATCCATCGCGTCATGGAAGAGGACTACAAAACCTATCGAGGAGCGACTGGCGAGAATCCGACCGGAAAAGCAGCGGTTTGGCCGACGGTCAGAAGTGAGCTGAGTCCTCGGGTTGATCCGGAGTTCAAGGCGGAAGCAGAAAAGCTTCTTCGAGGCGGCTCGCAGCAATTTCATCGATTTCTGCAGGGACTTAGTTTCCAGCCCACGCGTTATGCGAGAAGCGGCAGAGATTTGGAACCCAAGAAGCTGAGCCGGCTATATGTCGGTGACACCAGAGTGTTTCGATGCGAAGAATCGGTGCTTCGTCCGTCTGTTGCGATGTGTGTGCTTTTAGACCGAAGCGGTTCGATGACGCGCGAAGACATGAGAACGGGATCTTTGTGTGCTCAGGCCATTGCAGGAATGGCTGATTCCGTGAGCGGCTGCCGAAGCTCGGTTTATGCTTTTCCGGGCGTTGAACGTCAGACGCTTTTAGAGGTCAAACGTTTTGATGAGCCCGTTGCGTCCTGTTTGGAACGCTTTTGCGCTTTAAGGCCTTTCGGCTATACACCAGTCAGACAATCCATCAATTCAGCGGCGGCTCAGCTTGTTAGTCGAAGAGAGTCCCGCAAAATTATCTTTTTGATCACGGACGGATTGTGTTCCGATGCCGAACTTCTAACTGACATTGAGCAAGATTTGAAACGCGCCGGTATTGAGATTGTCTGCTTGGGCATCGGAGATGATATTCCGAAGATTTTTAGTATTCAGTCGGACATCAAGCATTCTCGTCAAATGAAAGAGGCGGCTTATAAGCTTCTTGAAGAGACGTTTAGAAGAAGACATTGATCTTTAGCCGCATGGTCGTCGTGAAGATTTTTGCAATACCAAGTTTGAGCGGCTGTGTTAATTCGGCCTCGGAAGGATAATTAAGGAGGGAGATCCGTAGAGTTTCTCTTCTCGGATGATTTCTTTCTTCTTGAAGGAATCTAAAATTTTCAGGGGATTGTTCGTTGTTAGAAATTCAGCTTCCGAAATGCATTGAGGCGCGGCTGTGTCGGTTTGCTAAAGAAACGGGTCGCTCAGAGACTGCTTTAGTCAAAGAAGCTCTGGATCATTATTTAGATGATCTGGAGGACATCTATTTTTCTGACAAGGTAGTACAACGGAACCTCTGCACAAAAGGTGGGTGATATGCTATAATTAGCACACTACCGAAAAGTGTGACTATGAAGATTAAAGCCCCCACATTCGCTGATTTATTTGCAGAAACCTCACCGCAGCTGGGCGGTGC
>OJKY01002274.1_pt1 | contig 10119 bp, 5 predicted proteins | sample 1596571 | NCBI WGS metagenome assembly OJKY01 (sample SAMEA4350170, study PRJEB24818) | metagenome | biome: human; feature: gut; material: faeces | place: Denmark | collected 2013-09
AGCAGATGTAAACATTCGAATGATCTCTACATCTGAGATCCGTGTTACTGTGCTTGTAAACCAGGAAGATATGGTGAAAGCAATGAATGCAGCACATGAAGAATTTGAGATGTAAATTTTAATTTGCTGGTTTGACGACGGAAATTATTGGTGGAATATTATAAAAAGGGTTATCTGTCTGCGACGCGCTCTCGCTCGACTCACACGCAGCTGTACTAAGCTCCTGAATGGTCTAACGACCATCCACTCACTAAGTGCAGGCGTGTTCCTACGGTCTCAGACAGATAACCCTTTTTATAATATTCAAATAATTTACGTAATCGAAACCACTACCGAATGTGTATGGAGAATGATCTTGGATGTAAATTAGTTTTTTCAAGACAGAAGATAAGTGTTTATTATACTCCTAAACATCCCAACAAATCGGTGTTCGTAAGTTTCTTTCATCTTCTGTCAACAAATACAAAAATTATCAACAAATCACAATTTTATCTTGGTGTTAATTCTACATACATATCTTTGTACTGTCTTGCACTTGTCTCCCATGATACATCTTTATTCATATCACGGATCACCATATCATCCCAGCTTGCTCTATTTTCAAAGTAGCATGTCTTTGCTCTATTGATCGTATCATACAGAAGTCCGCTTTCATATCGATCAAATGTAAAGCCGTTACCTGTATTATCAAACATGTTATATGGCCAAACAGTATCTCTAAGTCCTCCTGTCTCTCTGACAATTGGAATCGCACCATATCTCATAGCAATCAATTGTGTTAGTCCGCATGGCTCGAATCTTGATGGAACTAAAAGTGCATCGCATCCGGAATAAATATTGTGGGCAACATTCTCATCGTAAGCAATATAGGCACAGAAACTTCCTTTATATTGATTCTCGTAAGAACGGAAAGCTTCTTCATACCAGGAATCACCTGTACCAAGGACAACTACCTGTGTATTTCCATCCATAACACCTGGAATTACGTCATTGACCAGATCAAGTCCTTTTTGGTTCGTAAGACGAGAAATCAATCCGATCACCATCTTGTGTTCGTCGACCTCTAATCCTAAAGATTCCTGTAGTGCTTTCTTATTCTTCTTTTTATTTTCGATTGCTGTCTTTGCATCATAATTTGCTTTTAACAACTTGTCTGTAGATGGATTCCAGATGTTGATATCAATACCATTTACAATTCCTCTGATCTTATTCTGGTGATATCTTAAGTGCTCTGCAAGTCCTTCTCCATATTCTTCTGTCTGAATCTCTCCAGCGTATGTGTTACTTACCGTTGTAAGTCTATTGCAATAAGTGATTCCACCTTTTAACATATTCGCATCCAACCAGTTCTGAGTCAGGCAGTCTTTGTTGAATACATAATCCGGAAGTCCTGACCAGTATTGGATCATTTTTCTGTCGTAGATACCTTGGAATTTTAGGTTATGTATCGTAAGTACTGCACTTGCACGTCCTACATTTGTATCTGCAAAACATGTTCTTAGATAAAGTGGTACCAACGCTGCCTGCCAGTCGTGGCAGCTGACGACGTCCGGCTGAAGCTCCAGATAGTTCATTGCTGCGAGGACGGCCTTGCTGAAATAGGCATAGCGTTCACCGTCGTCGGCAAAGCCGTAAACGCCGCCGCGGTTGAAATAGTGCTCGTTGTCGATGAAATAGATCTGGAGCTTCTTGCGGCGGGTCTTGAGGTGGAAAATGCCGACATATTCCCGCCGCCAGGCCAGCGGCACGTCAAACGCGCCTAGAAATTCTGTCTGCCACTTGCCGGAATACTTGATCTGACTGTAATATGGGATAAAGAGGCTGACATAGGTGTTCTTCTGCTGAGAAAGCGCAAGCGGAAGGGCCTGCATCACGTCACCGAGGCCGCCGGTCTTGACGAACGGCGCGGCCTCAGAGGCAACTACTGCGATTTTCATACGGTATCTCCTTTGTCGACCACAAGCGGGTGGTCAATTGAGCCGAGCAGCTTCGTGCCCGGGCGAATGGTGACATTTTTATCAAGGATGCAGTACCGGATCGATGCGCCCGCGCCGATCTTGCTTCCCTGCATGATGATCGAATCGCGAACCTCCGCGCCGTCTTCAATGTCGACCTCACGGAAGATCACGGAGTTTTCCGCCTTGCCGAACAGGTGGCAGCCGTCGGCGATCAGGCAGTTCGCTGCCTGTCCATGGTAGCCGAAGAGCGTCGGAACGGCGTCGCGGACCTTGGTATAGATGGGAATCTCGCTGCGGAAGAGACTGCGGCGCACATCGGGTTCGAGCAGCTTCATGTTGTTGACAAAATACTCGTCCACGCTCTGGTTGAACAGCGCGACGTTATGGAACGGATAGACATTGACCTTCAGGTTGCCAGCATTGTACTCGGGCAGAATGAAATCCCGTTCCAGATGGTACTTCCCATGCGGGACCATCTCGCGGATGACCTGAATGAGCTTGTCGCGGCGCATGATGAACATACTCATGCCGACCAGATAATCCTCCGGCGCGCAGTAGTCAACAGCCAGATCGACGATCTTACCGTCGTCTCCGAGCTTGACGGCCAGCGGCTGACGGGTCTTGCCGTTGGCGCGGCCCGCCTTGGCAATAACTGTGATATCGCAGCCGGAGGCGATGTGCTCATCCAGAACTGCCGCAAAATTGATCGCGCACAGAACAGTCGTATCGGACAGCACGACATACTCCGCATCGCAGCGGCCGAGAACCGGCATGGCGGTCTGGAGCGCTTCGAGCTTGCCGCGGTAGGCTCCGGTATGGCCGGTGGCATACGGAGGCAGGAAGCGGACGCCCTCGCCCAGCTTGAGGTCCCATTCCTCGCAGTTGCCGAGGTGGTCCATCAGTGACTGGTAGTTATATTTTGTGACAATGCCGATGTTGCTGATCTTGGAGTTTGCCATGTTGGACAGGGCAAAGTCGATCTGGCGGTAGCGGCTGCCGAACGGGATGGAGGCCGAGGTTCGCTCACGGGTCAGCTCACCCATGTTGTTGTCGTAGATATTGGAGAAAATAATGCCCATTGCTTCCATGTTCGTATCCCCCTCTCTCTTATACGATCGCGCCGGCATCGATCACGGTGCCTTCGGCGATGGTCTTGTCCTTGCCGATCACGCTGATCTTCCGTTCCTCGCCCTCAACATAATCGCCCACGCGGGCGCCGGCCTTGATATGGCAGCCCTCGGCGATGATGGCGCTGCGGATGACTGCGCCGTTTTCAATGGTCACATCCGGCATGATAACGCTGTCGGAGATCTCCACGCCCTTGCCGACCGTGCAGCCTGTGGAGATGATGGAGTGCGTGATGCAGCCTTCAATGTTGCAGCCCTCGGCGACGAAGCTCTCGCGGATCTCGGCAGACCGCGCGATATAGCTCGACGGCATGGCCTGATTTCTGGCGTAAATCTTATGACCAGCGGTGCCGTAAATATCAAACGCCGGATGCTTGCCGAGCAGATCCATGTTGGCCTCCCAGAGACTGGAGATCGTGCCGACATCTTTCCAATAGCCCTCAAAACGATAGGCGAAAAGCTTATGGCCCGCATTCAGAATGGCGGGGATGATATTTTTGCCGAAGTCATTTTCGCTGGTGCGGTCAGCCTCGTCCGCCTCCAGGAACGCCTTCAGCACGCTCCATTTGAAGACGTAGATGCCCATGGACGCATTCGTGCTCTTGGGCTTTTTTGGCTTCTCTTCAAATTCATAGATGGAGCCGTCCTCGCGGGTATTCATAATGCCAAAGCGGGAGGCTTCCTTGAGCGGAACCTCGCGCACGGCGATGGTGCAGTCGGAATCGCGCTGCTCATGGAAGCGGAGCATGGCGGCATAGTCCATCTTGTAAATATGGTCGCCGGACAGGATCAGCACGTTATCAGGGTTATAGCGCTCGATAAAGGGGATGTTCTGATAGATCGCGTTGGCTGTGCCCTTGTACCATTCGGAATTCTTGCTCTTGGCATAGGGCGGCAGGACCTGCACGCCGCCGTGCGAGGAGTTCAGACCCCACGGCTGGCCGTTGCCGATGTACTCATTGAGCTCCAGCGGCTGATACTGCGTCAGGATGCCGACCGTATCGATCTTGGAGTTTACGCAGTTGGAAAGCGGGAAATCGATAATGCGGTACTTGCCGCCGAACGGGACGGCAGGCTTGGCCGTGTTTTCCGTCAGAACCATCAAACGGCTGCCCTGACCACCTGCCAGGAGCATGGCGACACAACGTTTTTTCTGAAATTGCATAGCTGGATCTCCTCCTGTTTTTTTCCTTTGTTCCTGTTTTATTTCTCCGGTTTATTTCTGATATGCTTATAAAAGCAAACGCTCATCGGCGGGACACGGAACACGCCGCTGTAGGCGTATTCGCCCTGCGGCTGCTTGTCCTTTTCTGCGTGAACGGGCGCGGGCTGGAAATCGTATCCGCCGAACTGTGCGTCGTCGGTGTTGAGGACAGGTTGATACCATCCGGCCTTCGGCAGCGGCAGGCGGTAGCTCTCCCGCAGCACCGGGCAGAAATTGCACACGGCGATCAGCTCCTGTCCCTTGCGGCTGATGCGGCGGAAAGCAACGATGGAATTGTCGCGGTCGTCGCAGGAGAGCCAGCGGAAGCCGTCCCAGTCGGAATCGTTTTCCCAGAAGCAGCGGTTCTCAAGATAGAAATGGTTGAGCGTGCGGACGAAATGCTGCATTTTCTGGTGCTTTTCATAGCCGAGCAGCAGCCAGTCGAGCCCCTGCGTATAATTCCACTCGATGAACTGTGCGAATTCATTGCCCATGAAATTGAGCTTCTTGCCGGGGTGCGCGATCTGATAGGCGAAAAACGTGCGCAGATTGTTGAATTTATCGTCGTAATTGCCCGGCATTTTATTGACGAGCGAGCATTTGCCGTGCACGACCTCATCGTGGCTGAGCGGCAGAATAAAATTCTCGGAATAGGCATACGTCATGGAGAACGTCAGCGCGTTATGGTCGCCCTTTCTCCACAGCGGATCGAGCGACATATATTGGAGCATATCGTTCATCCAGCCCATGTTCCATTTGAACAGGAAGCCGAGGCCTCCGTCGTAATCCGGCTTGGTGATCAGCGGAAAGGCTGTGGATTCCTCAGCGATCATCATGACCGCAGGATTGGCCTGGAACGCAGCCTCGTTGAGCCTGCGCAAAAACTCAATCGCTTCGAGATTTTCCCGGCCCCCAAATTTGTTGGGCTTGAACTGTCTGCGATTATAGTCCAGATACAGCATGGACGCAACTGCATCGACTCGAATTCCGTCGACGTGAAAATAACGGAGCCAGTAGCAGGCATTGGAGATGAGGAAGGACTGCACCTCGGGCTTGCCATAATCGTAGATACGGGTCATCCAGTCCGGGTGCTCGTTCATCATCGGGTCGGAAAGCTCGTAGCAGCAGGTCCCGTCAAACTCAAACAGGCCGTTTTCGTCCTTCGGGAAGTGCGCAGGCACCCAGTCGAGGATGACGCCGATCCCGGCCTTATGGCAGGTGTCGACAAATTGCATGAGCTGCTTCGGCGTCCCGTAGCGGTGGGTCGGGGCGAAATAGCAGGTGATCTGATAGCCCCACGAGGGGTCGTAGGGATATTCCATGATGGGCAGCAGCTCGATATGCGTATAGCCCATATCCTTGACATAGGGAACCAGCTCCGCCGCAAGCTCCTCATAATTGAGATAGCTGCCGTCTTCATGCCGTTTCCACGAGCCTGCGTGGACCTCGTAGATATTGACCGGACGTTTGATCGCGGACTGCTTTGCGGTGCGGGCACGATAGAGCGCGTCATGCCACTCGAAGCCGTCCGGCGGATCGATCATGCTGGAGGTGTCCGGCAGCGCGCAGCAGCGGTTTGCGTAGGGATCGGTCTTGTAGACTATGCGGCCGTCCGGGCCGGTCACGCAGTATTTATAGGCTTGTCCTGTCTTCGCATAGACGGAGACGGCCTCCCATACGCCCTCCGAGATCTTCCGCATGGGAAGATCCTCCGTATTCCAGAAATTAAAGTCGCCGACGACGCTTATGGACTGCGCGTGCGGCGCCCAGACGCGGAACACAAATCCCTCGCCGTCCTCGCGCGCGTGACAGCCGAGAAATTCACAGGCGTCTGCCGCAGGGCCGGAATGGAACCGTTTTAAAAATGCTGCCAGCTTCTGCATGCTGAGCTCCTCTCTTTCTTTTGAAACCGCCCTAGGGCGATATATAAAATCCGTGGATCTTATTCCAATCCTATTATACCGTTTTGTATGCTGCAATGCAAGTGAAATCCGGCCTTTCCGCGCCGGTTCGTCTACATTTGGAAAAATCCTCAAAAATCACGCCGGACTCTTGACTTCATCGACAAACTGTGTTAAAGTTTGATATAATGAATGCCATGACGAAACCAAGTACGCCCCGATCCATCCTGTCCAGAGAGCTGCCGTTTGGTGCAAGGCAGCACAGGCATCCGGGCGGAATACCTTTCCGAGCAGCTTCCTGAACGCGGTCTGTCCGCAAGTAGGCGAAGACGGGTGCGCCCGATACCGCGCAGTGGGCATGATCGTGCCCGTTGAGGCCGCGCAGGCGGTAAATAGAGGTGGTACCACGGGAGCTTCTCGTCCTCTGCACTTTTTCAGAATGTGCAGCGGGCGTTTTCTTTTATCTGCGATCCGCTGCAAGGGAGGATTTTGTATGGTCATTACTGATTTTCTGGAACAGAACGCAAGACTTTACGGGTCTGACATTGCGCTGGTCGAGGTCAATCCGTCGGAAGAGCGCGACAGCGCCGTTACCTGGCGCGAGGCGAGTCTGATCGCCGAGGCGCAGCCCGACGCGCCGTACCGGCGGGAGCTTTCATGGCGGGATTTTGACCGCCGGGCCAACCGGTTTGCAAACTTCCTTCTGAGCCGGAACGTCCGGCGCGGCACGAAGGTCGGCATTCTGCTGATGAACTGTCTGGAATGGCTGCCGATTTATTTCGGCATTCTCAAGGCCGGGTGCATCGCCGTTCCGCTCAACTTCCGGTATGCGTCCGATGAAATTTCCTACTGCCTTGATCTGGCAGATGTGGAGGTGCTGGTCTTCGGGCCGGAATTTGTTTCACGGCTCGACCCGATTCAGGCAGGCCTGACGCGGGTAAGACTCCGGCTGTTTGTGGGCCGGAACGTGCCGGACTACGCCGAGGACTGCCGCAGACTGATGGGCTTCTGTTCGTCTAGCGTCCCGCCCATCGCGCTGGACGAAGACGACGACGCGGCGATCTACTTCTCATCCGGCACGACCGGCTTCCCGAAGGCGATCCTGCACCGGCACAGAGCGCTTGTCTGCTCCTGCGTGACCGAACAGCACCACCATGGGCAGACAAAGGACGACGTGTTCCTATGCATTCCGCCGCTCTATCACACGGGCGCGAAAATGCACTGGTTCGGGAGCCTCATTTCCGGCGGAAAGGCCGTGCTTCTGCGCGGCGTGAAGCCGGAGTGGATCCTGCGGACGGTCACGGAAGAAAAATGCACCATCGTCTGGCTGCTGGTCCCCTGGGCGCAGGATATTCTGGACGCCATTGAATCCGGGCGCGTTAATCTCGACCATTATCTGCTCGACCAGTGGCGGCTCATGCACATCGGCGCGCAGCCGGTCCCGCCCAGCCTCATCAAGCGCTGGCTCAAATACTTCCCGCACCACAAATACGACACAAACTACGGCCTCAGCGAGTCCATCGGCCCCGGCTGTGTGCATCTTGGCGTGGACAACATCGAAAAAATCGGCGCGATCGGCAAGGCCGGCTATCTCTGGCAGACGCGCATCCTTGACGAGCGAGGGAACGATGTTGCGCCCGGCGAGATCGGTGAGCTTGCCGTCAAGGGACCCGGCGTCATGAAATGCTATTATAAAAACCCGGAGGCGACTGCCGAGATCCTGCACGGAGACTGGCTCTGGACGGGCGACATGGCCCGTGAGGACAAGGACGGGTTCATTTATCTGGTTGACCGCAAGAAGGACGTCATCATTTCCGGCGGCGAAAATCTCTATCCCGTACAAATCGAAGATTTCCTGCGCAGAAATGAGAAAATCAAGGACGTGGCAGTGATCGGCCTGCCGGATCAGCGGTTGGGCGAGATTGCAGCGGCAATTATTGAGCTGAAGGACGGCGCAGACTGCACGGAGACGGAAATTCAGGACTTCTGCCGGGAGCTGCCGCGCTATAAGCGCCCGCGCCGCGTGATCTTCGCAAAAGTCCCGCGCAACCCGACGGGGAAAATCGAAAAGCCCGTTCTGCGGCAGATCTACTGCGGCGGAAGACTTGTCGAGGAGCAGACAAAGGCATAACCTTCCCAAGCTTGACGAATGCAGTCGAAATGATTAAAATATAATGATAATTTTCATGCGGCTGAGCCGCGAACAGGAGGAATCTCGATGAAAACCCTGATGCTCGGCAACGAGGCTGCCGCGCGCGGCCTGTACGAGGCCGGATGCAGCTTTGTCTCCAGCTATCCCGGCACACCCAGCACGGAGATCACGGAATGCGCTGCCAAATATCCGGAAATTTACGCAGAATGGGCGCCTAACGAAAAGGTAGCGATGGAGGCTGCGTTCGGCGCAAGTCTGGCAGGCTACCGCAGCTTCTGCGGCATGAAGCACGTCGGCTTGAACGTTGCGGCAGACCCGCTGTTTACGCTGTCCTATACCGGTGTGCGCGGCGGACTTGTCATCGGCGTGGCGGACGACGCAGGTATGCACTCGTCGCAGAACGAGCAGGATTCGCGCCATTACGCCATTGCGGCAAAACTGCCGATGCTTGAGCCGTCGGACGCGGCGGAATCGCTGGCGTTCGCAAAGCTGGCGTATGAGATATCCGAAAAATTTGACACGCCGGTGCTTCTCAAAATGTGCACCCGCGTTGCGCACGCGCAGAGCGTGGTGGAGCCGTCTGAGCGGCAGGCATTCACGCCTGTTCCCTATGAAAAGAATATTGCCAAATTTGTGATGATGCCTGCCTGCGCCAAGGCGCGGCACCCCATTGTGGAGCAGCGGACGCTTGCCTTGCAGGCATGGGCCGAGACAGCGGAGATCAACCGCATGGAGGACGGGGCCGACCATTCGATTGGCCTGATCGCGTCCTCGACCAGCTATCAGTACATCAAAGAGGTCTGCGGCGACCGGTACCCTGTTCTGAAGCTTGGCATGGTCAATCCCCTGCCGGTGAAAAAAATTCAGGCGTTCGCCAAAAACGTTGAGAAAGTTATTGTCGTCGAAGAGCTGGACGGGATCATTGAGGCGCATTGCCGTGCCATCGGCGTACAGAACGTCACCGGCAAGGAGCTGTTCGGCTGCATCGGCGAATTCAGCCAGAATTACATAGCAGAAAAGCTCGGTATGCCTGTCCATTCTGGAAAGAAACTGGACGAAGCCGTTCCAGCCCGTCCGCCGGTCATGTGCGCGGGCTGTCCGCACAGGGGTCTGTTCTATACGCTGAAAAAGAACAAGCTGACAGTGCTGGGCGATATCGGCTGCTATACGCTGGGCGCTGCCACGCCGCTTGCCGCCATCGACACGACCATCTGTATGGGCGCGTCCGTTTCAGGTCTGCACGGGTTCAACAAAGCCTCCAGCGAAAAGAACGCAGCGAACACCGTCGCCGTCATCGGCGATTCGACGTTCATGCACTCTGGCGTGACAGGACTGATCAACATTGCGTATAACGAATCGACCTCGACCGTTATCATCCTCGACAACTCCATCACCGGCATGACCGGCCACCAGCAGAACCCGACGACGGGCTTCAATCTCAAGGGCGACCCCTGCACAAAGATCGATCTGGAGGCGCTGTGCCATGCCGTCGGCATCCGGCGCGTGCAGGTCGTCGACCCGTATGATCTTGCTGCCTGCGACAAGGCGGTCAAGGAGGAGCTGGCAGCAGACGAGCCGTCGGTCATTATCTCCCGCCGTCCGTGCGCGCTGCTCAAATACGTCAGACACCCCGGCCCCATCGAGGCAAAGCCCGAAAAATGCGTAGGCTGCAAATCCTGCATGAAGCTCGGCTGTCCGGCCATCAGCGTGATGGGCGGAAAAGTGCAGATCGACAACACCCTCTGCACAGGCTGCGGCCTGTGCCGCCAGCTGTGCC
>OJKY01002275.1_pt1 | contig 10118 bp, 4 predicted proteins | sample 1596571 | NCBI WGS metagenome assembly OJKY01 (sample SAMEA4350170, study PRJEB24818) | metagenome | biome: human; feature: gut; material: faeces | place: Denmark | collected 2013-09
CCCATATAGCTTTCCGGCGCCGTAACGACGACCTTCATGATGGGCTCGAGGAGCGTCGGGCCGGCCTTCTGGCAGGCCTCCTTGAATGCCATGCTGCCGCAGATCTTAAACGCCATCTCGGACGAGTCGCCCTCGTGATACGAGCCGTCGAGCAGCGTGACTTTCACGTCCACGACCTCGTAGCCCGCAAGCACGCCGGCCTGCATCGCGCCCTGGATGCCCTGATCCACACAGGGGATAAACTCTTTCGGGATCGCACCGCCGGTGATCTGGTTGATGAACTCGTAACCCTTGCCGGGCTCGTTGGGTTCCACCATGAGCTTGACGTGTGCAAACTGGCCTTTGCCGCCGGTCTGGCGCGCGTAGCGCGTGTCCACCGTAGCGGCCTTGGTGATGGTCTCCTTGTAAGAGACCTGAGGTCTGCCGACATTCGCCTCGACGCGGAACTCACGCAGAAGGCGATCGACGATGATCTCCAGATGGAGCTCGCCCATGCCGGCGATGATGGTCTGGCCCGTTTCCTCGTCCGTGTAGGCCTTGAAGGTGGGGTCTTCCTCGGCAAGCTTGCCGAGGGCGATGTCCATCTTCTCCTGCCCGGCCTTGGTCTTGGGCTCGATTGCTACGCGGATGACCGGTTCCGGGAACTCCATCGACTCGAGCACGATCGGGTACTTTTCGTCGCAGAGCGTGTCGCCGGTCGTCGTATTCTTGAGACCGACCGCCGCCGCAATATCACCGGAATAGACCTGCGTGATATCCTCGCGGTGGTTGGCATGCATCAAAAGGATGCGGCCCAGACGCTCGCGCTGGCCCTTGGTGGAGTTCAGGACGGATTTGCCGGCTTCGATCGTGCCGGAATAGACACGGAAGAACGCCAGACGGCCGACGTAGGGGTCGGTCATGATCTTGAAGGCCAGAGCAGAGAACGGCTCGGAATCGTCCGCGGAGCGGTGCTCGACCTCATCCGTCTTGGGCACCGTGCCGGTGATCGGCGGGATGTCCAGCGGGGACGGCATATAATCGACGATGGCGTCCAGCAGCTTCTGCACGCCCTTGTTCTTATAGGACGTGCCGCACACGATCGGGACGAACTTGACCTGCGTCGTGGCCTTGCGGATGGCCGCCTTGATCATTTCGGTGGGGATTTCCTCACCTTCCAGATACATCTCCATGATCTCGTCGTCGAAATCGGCGACGGCCTCAAGGAGCTGCGTGCGGTACTCTTCGGCCTCGGCGCGCATGTCCTCGGGGATCTCCTCGACGCGCATATCCTTGCCAAGATCGTCGTAGTAGACGTCCGCCTTCATCTCGAGCAGGTCGATGATGCCGCGGAAGTCCGCCTCGGAGCCGATCGGCAGCTGGATCGGAACAGCGTTGCAGCGCAGGCGCTCGTGCACCATGTCGACAACGTTGTAGAAATTTGCGCCCATGATATCCATCTTGTTGATGTAGATCATGCGGGGAACATTGTAATGGTCAGCCTGTCTCCAGACCGTCTCGGACTGCGGCTCAACGCCGCCCTTGGCACAAAGGACCGTCACGCAGCCGTCGAGCACGCGCAGGCTGCGCTCGACCTCAACGGTGAAGTCGACGTGGCCCGGGGTGTCGATGATATTGATGCGGTTGCCCTTCCAGAAGCAAGTGGTCGCAGCGCTCGTGATCGTGATGCCGCGCTCCTGCTCCTGCGCCATCCAGTCCATGGTGGCGGTGCCTTCATGGGTCTCACCGAGCTTGTGGTTGACGCCCGTGTAGAACAGAATGCGTTCCGTCGTGGTCGTCTTACCGGCGTCGATGTGCGCCATGATGCCAATGTTTCTTGTGTTTTCAAGGGAATATTGTCTGGGCATAATTGATAGCTCCTAGTCGGAAGATTACCAGCGGAAGTGCGCGAACGCCTTGTTGGACTCGGCCATCTTGTGCGTGTCTTCGCGCTTCTTCACAGCAGCGCCGGTGTTGTTGCAGGCATCCATGATCTCGCCTGCGAGGCGCTCCTTCATGGTCTTTTCGCTGCGCTTGCGGGCATAGCCGGTCGGGCAGCGCAGGTCGAGCGTCTGGCGTCTCTCAGGACGCATGTCCATAGGAACCTGGTAGGTCGCACCGCCGACGCGGCGGGCCTTGACTTCGAGGCTCGGCATGAAGTTATTCATGGCTTCGGTAAACGCATCGAGCGGTTCCTTGCCAGTCTTTTCCTTGATGATGTCAAAAGCATCGTACACGACCTTCTGAGCAACACCCTTTTTGCCGTCGAGCATCACGCTGTTGATGAGCTTGGTCACCAGAACGCTGTTGTACATCGGATCCGGCAAAATTTCTCTTTTGGGAACGTTACCTCTTCTGGGCACTATACTTCCCTCCTTCATTAAAAAATGACTTCACAGGTACTCGAAGATGCGGTGCATCTCCGTCTGCGCCCCGAGGTTAACGAATACATATATATCAGTTAACAACAGGGCAAAATTTGCTGTTGGAACTTACTTCTTTCCTGCCTTCGGCCGCTTGGCACCGTACTTGGAACGGGCCTGCATACGTCCGGAAACGCCCTGCGTATCGAGCGTGCCGCGGATGATGTGGTAACGAACGCCTGGAAGGTCCTTGACACGGCCGCCGCGGATCATAACTACAGAGTGCTCCTGCAGGTTGTGACCAACGCCGGGAATGTAAGCGGAAACCTCGTAACCGTTCGTCAGACGCACACGGGCGATCTTACGAAGCGCAGAGTTCGGCTTCTTCGGGGTGGTGGTACGAACAGCGGTGCAGACACCTCTCTTCTGAGGAGAAGACAGATCGGTCGCACGGTTCTTCAGCGTGTTGACACCCTTCTGCAGAGCAGGAGCGGTGGACTTGTAGGTCGACTGTTCTCTTCCCTTTCTTACCAGCTGGTTAAAAGTAGGCATATTGTTCCTCCTTTCTCGGATTGTGGCTGCTTTGCAGCATCATGTATTTTATCCCGAAATATCAAAGATATTCCGTTGGGACCAGAAAAAAGCGCATTTCAGCGCAAAAGTGCGGCGCAGGCTGCGCCGACATGGATCCCGCAGAGCCTTCCGAGCTCCTTCATCGTCGCGATCTCGACAAGCTCAACGCCGGCGTCGCGGCACTGCTCGACGAGCGGCTCGCGGAGGATGGGGTCGGCGTCGGCGGCCACATAGGCGGTTTGTACACGCCCGGCCTTCAGCGCTTTGCGCAGCTGCTTCGTACCGATCACCTTTCGGTTGCTTGTCAACCGTTCCGGCATCCAGACACCTCCATGGAAAATACGCGCAGGCAGACCCACGCAAATATGGATTATAGCAGAAATCACAAAGCGCGTCAATAAAAAAACGCGCAAAAAGAAAATATTTTTTTGATTTTCCCTTGAAATTGCAATGCTTTTCGGACTTTGGCAGAATGCACAGAGACAGATGTACGCGGCAGGCAGAGCAAACGTCAGGCGCGGCAGATGCCGCGCCTCAGCGGAGCGAAAAAGTCTTTTCGCCCCGCTGAGGCAGTTTTTCGAACTTTAAAAAAGTTCAAAAAACTGGTTGATTGAACGCGAAGGGGGCTCTTTGCCCCCTTCACTCTTCCCCAGCTGTTCTGTTATCCAACTCTTTTCATGGTTTTTAACAGTCTCAGAGCAAACGTCAGGCGCGGCAGATGCCGCGCCTGACTGGCTTGAAATTTTACAGCTTCTCGTCGTCGATCATTTCCTCGGTCACAATGGATTCCGGGGTGGTGAGCGTATCGAAGTCGCGGTAGGCCTTGAGGCCGGAGCCCGCGGGGATGAGCTTGCCGATGATGACGTTTTCCTTCAGACCGATCAGATGGTCGACCTTGCCCTTGATGGCCGCGTCGGTCAGAACCTTCGTCGTCTCCTGGAAGGAGGCAGCGGAGAGCCAGGACTCGGTGGCAAGGGACGCCTTGGTGATGCCCATGAGGATGAGACTGTCGGTCGCAGGCTTGAGGTCCGTCTCGCCGGCGTCAATGCGCGCCTGTACGGCGGCGTTGGCGTCTTCGAACTCGAATATATCGACGACCGTGCCGGACAGCAGGTTCGTGTCGCCCGGCTCCTCGACCTTGACCTTGCGCATCATCTGGCGGATGATGACCTCGATGTGCTTTTCGTTGATGTCGACGCCCTGCTGACGGTACACGGCGAGAACGCCCTGCGTCAGATAGTCCTGCACGGCCTCAACGCCGGAAATGCGCAGCACGTCATGCGGGTTCAGCGCGCCGTCGGTGATGGGTTCGCCCTTGCGCACGCGCTTGCCGTGCTCGACCTTCAGGCCGACGGAATACGGCACCTGATACTGCTTGACCTCGCCGTCGTCAGCGGTGATGGTGATGTTGCGCAGCGCCGTGCGGTGCGAATCGTCGACGTCGACGACGCCGTCGATCTCGGAGATCTGCGCCATCTTCTTCGGCTTTCTGGCCTCAAACAATTCCTCAACACGGGGAAGACCCTGCGTGATATCGTCGCCCGCGACACCGCCGGTGTGGAAGGTACGCATGGTCAGCTGCGTGCCCGGTTCGCCGATGGACTGCGCAGCGATGATGCCGACGGCCTCGCCCAGATTGACAAGCTCGCTCGTGGCAAGGTTCATGCCGTAGCAGCGTGCGCACACGCCGGAACGGGCCTTGCAGCCGAGGACGGAGCGGACGTACACGCGGTCGATGCCGTGGGCCGTAAACTTGGCGGCGTCCTCCTCGCGGAGCATGACGTCCTTGGAGTGCAGCAGCTCGCCCGTCTTCGGGTCGGTGATATCGTAGACCGGGTAACGGCCGCGGATACGGTTGCCGAAGGAGTCGATGAGCTGGCCCTTCTCATAATAGTCGCCCTTCCAGCTGCCGTTGATGGAGCCGCAGTCGTTCTCGCGGATGATGACGTCCTGGCAGACGTCGACCATGCGGCGGGTCAGATAGCCGGAGTCAGCGGTACGGAGCGCCGTATCGGTCATGCCCTTTCGAGCGCCTCGGGAGGAGATGAAGTATTCCAGAGCGGACAGGCCCTCACGGAAGTTCGCCTTAATCGGAATTTCGATCGTGCGGCCGTTCGTATCTGCCATCAGGCCGCGCATACCGGCCAGCTGACGGATCTGGTTCATGCTGCCTCGCGCGCCGGAGTCCGCCATCATAAAAATCGGGTTAAAGCGCTTGAGGTTCGACTGCAGCGCGTCGGTGACGTCCTTGATGGACTTCTCCCACTGCTGGACGGTCAGACGGTAGCGCTCGTCGTTGGTGATGAAGCCGCGCTTGTACTGGCGGTCGATCTTGACGACCTCCTTCTCGGCCTCATGGATGAGCTCATACTTCTTCTCCGGGATCTCCATATCGGCGATGGAAACGGTGATGGAGGCTCTGGTGGAGTATTTATAGCCGAGGGCCTTGACCTTGTCGAGCATTTCGGTCGACTGCGTGAAGCCGTTGATGCGGATACACTTGTCGATGATCTTGCCGAGCTGCTTCTTGCCGACGACGAAGTCGATCTCCAGCGGGAACAGATCATCGACCGTCTCGCGCTTCTTGAAGCCGAGGTTCTGCGGGATCGCGTCGTTGATGATCAGACGGCCCACAGTCGCGTCGTTGATGCGGTGTTCCTTTTTGCCGTCGATCTCAAGCTCTTTCCAGACCTTGATGGGATCGTGCATGGCGATCATGCCGTCGGCGTAGGCCATCATGGCCTCGTCCTCGTCATGATAATACTTGAAGTATTCCTTCGGACGGATATCGCCCGCCTCGTGCGCCTGCTGGGCATATGCACCGACGGTGCGGATATAGATATGGTTCTCTTCCTTGATATCGGCCTCGGAATCCCAGATATTCCAGACGTAGATGACCTCGTCCGGCTGAATTTCGCCCGCGTTCAGGGCTGCAGCAGCCTGCGCAAGCGTCTGATAGGAGCCGGGAATCGTCTCCGGGCGGTCCGTCTCGTTTTCGAGCAGCGCGCCGCGGGTGCGCAGATAATACTGGTAATCCTCGGATTCGGGATCGTCCCAGATGTTCCTGATCCAGATGGGCTTCTCATACGGCAGCTTGCCGCATTCGAGCAGCGGGAAGATCTCGTGAATGGTGTCATACGCGTCGACGTCATAGCGCTGGTACGTCAGATAATACGTGCCGAGGATCATGTCCTGCGTCGGGACCGTGACCGGCTTGCCGTCCTGCGGACGCAGCAGGTTGTTGGCCGAGAGCATGAGGATACGGGCCTCCGCCTGCGCTTCTGCGGACAGCGGAACGTGAATGGCCATCTGGTCGCCGTCAAAGTCCGCGTTGAACGCGGTGCAGCACAGCGGATGGAGCTTGAGCGCGCGGCCCTCGACCAGAACCGGCTCAAACGCCTGAATGCCGAGGCGGTGCAGCGTCGGGGCACGGTTGAGCATGACCGGACGGTCCTTGATGATGTCTTCCAGAGCATCCCAGACCTCATCCTTGCCCTTGTCGATCATCTTCTTGGCGGACTTGATGTTGTTGGCAAGACCGTCCTCGACGAGCTTCTTCATGACGAACGGGCGGAACAGCTCGATGGCCATTTCCTTCGGCACGCCGCACTGATACAGCTTCAGTTCCGGGCCGACGACGATAACGGAACGGCCGGAATAGTCGACGCGCTTGCCGAGCAGGTTCTGACGGAAGCGGCCCTGCTTGCCTTTGAGCATATCGCTGAGGGACTTGAGCGCACGGTTATTGGCGCCCGTGACGGCTCTTCCGCGGCGGCCGTTGTCGATCAGAGCGTCGACGGCCTCCTGCAGCATACGCTTTTCATTGCGGACGATGATGTCCGGCGCCTGCAGCTGAATGAGCCGCTTCAGGCGGTTATTGCGGTTGATGACGCGGCGGTAGAGGTCGTTGAGGTCGGAGGTCGCGAAGCGGCCGCCGTCCAGCTGGACCATCGGGCGCAGCTCCGGCGGAATGACCGGCAGCACGTCCATGACCATCCACGTCGGATCGTTGCCGGACATCCGGAACGACTCGACGACCTCAAGGCGCTTGATGATGCGCAGCTTCTTCTGGCCGGAGGCGTCCTTCAGCTCGTTTTTCAGCTGCTCGGAGAGCTCCTCCAGATCGATCTGCTGCAGAAGCTCCTTCACGGCTTCGGCGCCCATGCCGGCCTTGAAATCGTCCTCATATTTCTCGCGCATATCGCGGTACTCTTTTTCGGACAGGATCTGGTTCTTGGCCAGCGGGCAGTCGCCGGGATCGGTGACGATATAGTTTGCAAAGTACAGGACCTTTTCGAGAATGCGGGGGCTGATATCCAGAAGCAGACCCATGCGGGACGGGATGCCCTTGAAATACCAGATGTGGCTGCACGGAGCGGCAAGCTCGATATGGCCCATGCGCTCACGGCGGACCTTGGCGCGCGTGACCTCGACGCCGCAGCGGTCGCAGATCTTGCCCTTGTAGCGGATCTTCTTATACTTGCCGCAGTGGCACTCCCAGTCCTTCGTCGGACCAAAGATGCGTTCGCAGTACAGACCGTCGCGCTCGGGCTTCAGGGTGCGGTAGTTGATGGTTTCCGGCTTCTTGACCTCTCCGTAGGACCATTCGCGGATCTTATCCGGGGAAGCAATACCGATCTGGATTGCGCTGAATGTTGCATGACTCATTGTATTGCCGCCTCCTTCTTATACGTTCTCCGAATCATCGGAGTCCATGGTGTAGCTGTCGTTCAGCAGGCCGAAGACGTTGTCCTCGTCCTGGATCTCAAAGCCCGCGTCAGCCGCCTCGTCGGCGTCGACGTCCTTGCCGTTCGGCAGATCGTCATCCATCGTGATCTCGTCGTCGGGCAGCACCTTGCCGCCTGCGCCGTAGATGGAATCATCGTCATCGTCGTCCTTGAGGTCGACCTCTTCGCCGTCCTCGCCGAGGATCTTGACGTCCAGGCACAGGGACTGCAGCTCCTTGACGAGAACCTTGAACGATTCGGGCACGCCCGGGGTCGGGACGTTGTGGCCCTTGACGATGGCTTCATACGTCTTGACACGGCCCGTCACATCGTCGGACTTGACCGTGAGGATCTCCTGCAGCGTATACGCCGCGCCGTAGGCCTCGAGGGCCCAGACTTCCATTTCGCCGAAGCGCTGGCCGCCGAACTGCGCCTTGCCGCCGAGCGGCTGCTGCGTGACGAGGGAGTACGGGCCGGTGGAACGGGCGTGGATCTTATCGTCGACCAGATGGTGGAGCTTGAGGTAGTACGGGTAGCCGACCGTGACGCGCTGGTCAAACGGTTCGCCCGTGCGGCCGTCATAGAGAACGGTCTTGCCGTCCTCGGCGACGCCGCCCTGCTTGAGCAGTTCGCGGATCTCCTTTTCGTTTGCGCCGTTGAAGATCGGGGTCGCGACCTTCCAGCCCAGCGCGTGGGCCGCGTAGCCCAGATGGACCTCCAGAACCTGACCGATGTTCATACGGGACGGAACGCCCAGCGGGTTCAGAACGATATCGAGCGGAGTGCCGTCGGGCAGGAAGGGCATATCCTCCTGCGGCAGAATGCGGGAAACAACGCCCTTGTTGCCGTGGCGGCCTGCCATCTTATCGCCGACGGAGATCTTTCTCTTCTGGGCGATGTAAACTCTTACCACCTCATTGACGCCGGGGGAAAGCTCGTCGCTGTTTTCTGGGGTGAACACCTTGATGTCCACCACGATGCCGTACTCGCCGTGCGGCACCTTCAGCGAGGTATCGCGCACCTCTCTCGCCTTCTCGCCAAAGATGGCGCGCAGCAGGCGTTCCTCGGCGTTCAGCTCGGTCTCGCCCTTGGGGGTCACCTTACCGACAAGGATATCGCCGGAGTGTACCTCGGCGCCGACATGGATGATGCCTCGCTCATCCAGAGCGCCCAGCATATCATCGCCGACATTGGGGATCTCACGGGTGATCTCCTCCGGGCCCAGCTTGGTATCACGGGCTTCAGTCTCATATTCCTCGATGTGGATGGAGGTGAACAGGTCGTCCCGCACCAGCTTTTCGTTGATGAGAACGGCGTCCTCGTAGTTGTAGCCCTCCCAGGTCATAAAGCCGATGAGCATATTCCTGCCCAAAGAAACCTCGCCGTTGGCGGTGGCGGGGCCGTCGGCCAGCACATCGCCCTTCTTCACTTCCTCGCCCTTTACCACAATGGGCCGCTGGTTGATGCAGGTGCCCTGGTTGGAACGCAGCATCTTTACCAGCTCATATTCATGCTCCACGCCTTCCGCATCGGTCACAATGATGCGATCAGCATCGACATAGCTTACATGGCCGTCTTCCTTGGCAACCACTACTACGCCGCAGTCGTGGGCCGCCTTGTACTCCATACCGGTGCCGACATAGGGGGACTCGGTCTTGATGAGCGGGACGGCCTGACGCTGCATGTTGGCGCCCATCAGGGCACGGTTGGCATCGTCGTTCTCCAGGAAGGGGATCATAGCGGTGGCAACGGAAACCACCATCTTGGGGGAAACATCCATGTAGTCCACCTTGTCGCGGGGAACCTCCTGGACGCTGTCGCGGTACCGGACGGAAACCTTTTCGTTGACAAAATGGCCGTTTTCATCCAGCGGCTCATTGGCCTGCGCCACGATGTATTCATCTTCCACATCGGCGGTCATATACTGGACGGTATCCAGCACCTTGCCGGTGGCCTTATCTACCGGGCGGTAGGGGGCCTCCACAAAGCCGTACTCATTGATGCGGGCAAAGGTGGCAAGGTACGAGATCAGACCAATGTTGGGACCTTCAGGGGTCTCGATGGGGCACATGCGGCCGTAGTGGCTGTAATGCACATCGCGGACCTCAAATCCGGCACGGTCACGACTGAGGCCGCCGGGGCCCAGGGCGGAAAGACGGCGCTTGTGGGTCAACTCGGCCAGGGGGTTGGTCTGGTCCATGAACTGGCTCAAGGGGGAGGAACCAAAGAATTCCTTGACTGCTGCCATAACGGGACGGCTATTGATGATGGCCTGCAGGGTGATGGATTCAATATCCTGGGCCTGTGTGGTCATTCTCTCCCGGATGACGCGCTCCATGCGGGCAAAACCGATGCGGAACTGGTTCTGCAGCAGCTCGCCCACGCTGCGGATGCGGCGGTTGCCCAGGTGGTCGATATCATCGGTGGTGCCGAGATCGTACCGGAGGCCGCACATGTAGTTGATGGAGGCGTAAAT
>OJKY01002290.1_pt1 | contig 10073 bp, 8 predicted proteins | sample 1596571 | NCBI WGS metagenome assembly OJKY01 (sample SAMEA4350170, study PRJEB24818) | metagenome | biome: human; feature: gut; material: faeces | place: Denmark | collected 2013-09
CCTGGGCGACAAGTCCTTCTTCGACTCCGCACAGGCCGGCATCGACGAGCTGGTCAAAGCAGGCCGCATCACCTGCAAGACCATCGAGCTCGGCGGCACCGACGAAGACCAGCCGAAGTGGCTGTCCACGCTGTACGACGTTTCCCAGTCCGGCGAGTATGACCTCGTCATCTGCGGCACCTACCAGATGCCCGACTACCTGAAGGAAGTCGCCACGAAGTATCCCGATCAGCTCTACCTGATCTTCGACGACAACACCTATGCCGGCAACAACTCCAACGTTGTCAACATCACCTACAAGCAGAACGACATGGGCTATCTGGTCGGCACCTACGCCGCCTGCATGACCACGGACACCAGCGTTGCCAACATCAACGAGGACGCGGTCATCGGCTTCGTCGGCGGCGTTGATTCCCCGGTTATCAACGACTTCCTGACTGGCTTCATTGAGGGCGCACAGGCTGTCAACCCCGACATCAAGGTCGACACCCGCTACACCAACGACTATGTCGATACCGCAATCGCCAAGGAGTTCGGCTACTCCATGATCAACGACAACAAGTGCGACATCATCTGGGGCGTTGCCGGCAACGCGGGCAACGGCGCGGCTGAGGCTGCTCTGGACACCGGCAAGGCATGGTTCATCGGCGTCGACTCCGACCAGGAGCTGACCTTCTCCTCCGACCTGGCAGCGCTGACGCTGACCTCGGGCCTGAAGAACATTGGCAACTCCATCGTCTGGATCTTCGACCAGTGGGATGCCGGTAAGACCTACTGGGGCAGCGAAGTCCAGCTCGGCCTCGCAGAGGGCGGCGTCGGCATCGTGACCGACAAGAACTACGACAAGTACGCCTCTGCCGACACCAAGGCCGCCGTTGAGGCTGCTCAGAAGGGCATCATGGACGGCAGCATCAAGGTCGACACCGCGTTCGACGCCAACTTCGACCTCGCCGCTCTGCGCGACTCTGTCAGACCGTAAGTTCATTTTCGATCAAGCTTTCTTTTAACCTTGTAGGGGCGGGCGACTCTGCCCGCCCCTTATATGCTTCTGCGATAAAAGCGGGCGGCAGAGTCGTCCGCCCCTACAAAATCAGATTCCCCTTTAAGTAACAGTGAATAACGAAAAAACGGATGTTTGTTCTTTATTCACTATTACTTATTGCTTTTTCATACGCACGACTTTTTCTAAAGAAAGAGAGGAACATATCGTATGCCAGACGAAAAAACCGGCCGTTTGGACGAGGAATATGTCGTCCAGATGAAAGGGATCACGAAGGTGTATCCCAACGGCGTCGCGGCCAATCAGGGTGTGGATTTTAACCTCCGCAGGGGCGAGATCCACGCGCTGATGGGCGAAAACGGCGCCGGAAAATCCACGCTCATGAAGATGCTGTTCGGTCTGGAGCAGCCGACGAGCGGCGAGATCTGGGTGAACGGCGAAAAGCTGACGCTCTCGTCCCCCACCGTCGCCATTTCCCACGGGATCGGCATGGTACACCAGCATTTCATGCTCGTGCCGAGCCTGACCGTTGCGGAAAACATGGTGCTCGGCATGGCTCCGCGCAAGGGACTGTTCATCGACCACGCGAAGGCCGTCGCCATCACAAAGGAATACGCGGAAAAATACAACCTGCACGTCGAACCTGAGGCCAAGGTCATGGACATCCCGGTCGGCATGAAGCAGAAGGTCGAGATCCTCAAGGCGCTCGTGCGCGGCGCAAAGATCCTGATTCTCGACGAGCCGACGGCCGTTCTGACCACGCAGGAGACGGTCGAGCTGTTCAAGGAGCTGCGGCATTTAAAGGAGCAGGGCTATACCATCGTCTTTATTTCGCACAAGCTGAACGAGATCATGGAGATCACCGACCGGCTGACGATCATGCGCGGCGGGCGCTCGATGGGCGTTTACAACACGTGCGACGTGACGAAGGAGGAAATTTCGCGTCTGATGGTCGGCCGCGATGTCATTCTGAATGTGCAGAAGGACAAGGCGCAGCCGTCGGACGTTGTGCTGCGCGTGCGCGATGTCGAATACGTCAACGAGTGGCACAAGAAGATGCTCGACAAGATCTCCTTCGACGTGCGCCGGGGTGAAATTCTCGGCATTGCGGGCGTCGAGGGCAACGGCCAGAAGGAGCTGGTCGATATGCTCTTCGGCTTCCTGACGCCGAACGCGGGCACAGTGACGATGCAGTCGGAGAATCTTCTCGGCCTTTCGCAGCAGAAGCTGCGCGACAAGGGCGTCGCCCTCATCCCGGAGGACCGTATGCTCTATGGCATTGCGGGCAGCGCGTCCATCGAGGAAAATCTCATTTCCGACCGTTCGGCGGAAAAGCGGCTGAACCATGGCCCGCTTTTCAACATGAAGGCCATTCACGACGAGGCGGACAAGCTGATCGAGGACTACGCCGTTTTGTGCAAATCCCGCAAGCAGCAGGTCGGTATGCTCTCCGGCGGCAACATTCAGAAGGTCGTCGTCGCGCGCGAATTCTCCGGCAATCCGGTGCTCATTCTTGCCGACCAGCCGACGCGCGGCATTGACGTCGGCGCGACGGAATTCATCCGCAAAAAGCTCGTCGAGCTGTCTCGCTCCGGTATTGCGGTGCTGCTGATCTCGGCCGATCTGGCGGAGGTCATGGAGCTGTCCGACAGTCTGATCGTCATGCACGGCGGCAAAATTGCCGCGTATTTTGAAGACACCTCCACCCTCACCGACGATGTGATGGGCGAATATATGCTCGGGCTCAAGACCCAGAGCGAAGAGGAAATCAGGAGGGTTTGCCATGACTAAGAAACGTCAGATCCTGTTCTCCGTGATCCGCGGCCTGCTCGCCATTCTGATCGCGCTGCTCGTGGCGACGCTGCTGATCTTCCTGTCGGCAGACGGAAGCAGCTTCTCCGAGAAGCTTTCCGCCACCGGCGACGCATTAAAGCAGCTGCTCGTCGGCCCGCTGTTCCGCATGGGACGCAGCGGCACCACCTTTGATTTCAAGCGCCTGACCGACATTCTGGCCTCGATGATCCCCATCATCTTCACCGGCCTTTCCGTCTGCGTCATGTTCTCCGCCAACCAGTTCAACCTCGGCGCGGAGGGCGGCATCATGCTCGGCGCGTTCACGACCGGCATGGTCGCGGTCTATGTGCCGATGGCGGCGTTTTTGCATCCGGTCGTGGGCGTTCTGGCCGGCGGTCTGGCTGTTGCCGCGATCATGCTGCTGCCCGCGCTTTTAAAGACCAAGCTGAATGTGAGCGAAATGGTCTGCTCGCTGATGCTCAACTACATCATCATGTATCTCATCAAATACCTGATGAACACGTATCTTGCCGACAAGACCAAGGGCCAGATCCAGTCGTATGAATTTCTGGAGACGTCCAGGATCGCGCCGCTCATTGACAACGGCTCGAAGCTCTCCTGGGGCTTTGTCATTGCGATCGCCTGCGTCGTGCTGATCGGCCTTTTCATGTTCAACACCCGCTGGGGCTACACCATCCGCATGATCGGCATCAATCAGGCGTTTGCCAAATATTCTGGCATGAAGGTCGCGACCGTGATCGTGCTGTCGCAGGTGCTGGGTGGCTTCCTGGCCGGTATCGGCGGCGGCATCGAGATGCTTGGCCGGTACCCGACGTTCTCGTGGAGCTCGCTTCCCGGCTACGGCTGGACGGGCATCACCATTGCGATCCTCGCGGGCAACAATCCGTGGTTCGTACCGTTCGCGTCGTTCTTCATGGCGTATCTCACAAAGGGCTGCGAGCTGATGGCGACGTATGCAAACGTACCGTCGCAGCTGATCGATATCATTCAGGGCGTCATTTTCCTGTTCTTCGCCGCCGAGCAGTTCCTGTCCAAATACCGGCAGAAGCTGGTCGTCAAGACGGCGCAGGAGGAGCTTGCCGCGAAGGCTGCGCTTGAAGCGCAGAAAGGAGGTGCCGAGCGTGCTTGATTTTCTGAAAATGCTGCTGACGCCGGAGTTCTTCTTCTCCATCATCCGCATTTCCGCGCCCATCCTGTTCGCAACGCTGGCGGCCATCGTGGTTGAAAAGGCGGGCTTCTGCAACATCGGTCTGGAGGGCCTGATGATGTTCTCCGCGCTGACCGGCTCGCTCGTGTCCTATTATGCGCACAGCTGGGTCTGGGGATTGCTTGCCGCGCTGGCCATCGGCGTTCTCATGAGCCTGATGATGGGCTTCTTCGCCTTCCAGCTCAAGACCGATATCACGCTTGTCGGCATCGCCGTCAACATGATGGGCTCCGGCGGCACGCTGTTTTTGTGCAAGGTCATCACGAACCTGTCCGAGGGCACATCCATGGCGTCCTCCACTGGTTTGATCACCTCAAATCTGCTGATCCCGAACATCAACATTCCGCTGATCGACAAGATCCCCTTCCTGGGCAGCATCATTTCGGGACACAACCTGCTGACGTGGATCGCGTTCATCTGCTGCGCGCTCACGAGCGTGATGCTGTATAAGACGAGCCTCGGTCTCAATATCCGCGCGGTCGGCGAAAACCCGAACGCGGCCAGCTCCGTCGGCGTTTCCGTGCTGAAGATCAAGTACATCGCCATCGGCTTCTCCGGCCTCATGTGCGGCTTCGGCGGCGCGTTCATGTCGATGTACTACGCGGCCGGATGGTCCCTTGACATGGTCGCAGGACGCGGCTTTATCGCGCTGGCTGCACAGGCCATGGGCGGCGGTGAATGCCTCGGCGGTATGCTGTCCTCGCTCGTGTTCGGCTTTGCGCAGGCGCTGGGCATCAAATTCTCCGCCGTCGGCCTCGACTCGAACCTCGCCTCCCCCATCCCCTACGCCGTTACCATCATCGGCCTTGTGATCTTCTCCCTCGTGCGGCGCAGCCGCGCGAAGAAGCTGCACTCGGCTGCCGCGCTCAAATAAGGAGGGCTTTATGTCCGAACACAAAAAGATCCCCGTCATTCTCGACGGCGACCCCGGCCATGACGACGCCATTGCGTGGGTCCTGGCGCGGGCCAGCCGGGAACTCGGGATCCTTGCCGTAACGTCCTGCTGCGGCAACCAGACGATTGAAAAAACGACCTATAACGCACTGCGCGTCTGCACGCTCATCGGCCTGCACGCGCCGGTCGGGAAGGGCTGCCCGCATCCGCTTCTGAACGACGTGATGAACGCGCCGTCTGTCCACGGCGAATCGGGCCTTGACGGCCCGGCGCTGCCGGAGCCTGCGTTTGAAGCCTCTGCGCTTTCCGCGCCGGAGCTGATGGCGAAGGTGCTGCGCGAATCGCCGGAGCCTGTCACCATCGTGGCGACCGGCCCGCAGACGAACGTTGCGGCGCTGCTGCTGGCGCACCCGGAGCTGAAATGCAAAATCGGCCGCATTTCCCTGATGGGCGGCGGCATCGCCACCGGCAACTGGACGCCTGCGGCGGAATTCAACATTCTCGTCGACCCGGAGGCAGCACGGATCGTATTCACATCCGGCGTCCCCATCACAATGGCCGGTCTGGACGTGACGGAAAAGGCGCTGATCATGCCGGAGGATTTTGAGCGCGTGCGCGCGCTCGGAAATCCGGTCAGCGATATCGTTGCGCAGTGGCTGGAGTTCTTCTACCGATTCCACCGCTCCATTGGCTACGCTGGTGCGCCGATGCACGACCCGTGCGCGGTCATGGCGCTCATCCATCCCGAGATTTTCACCATCCGGCCCATGTATGTCCAGATCGAAACAGCGGGCGAATACTGCCGCGGCACGACCGTGGGCGATCTGCTCGGCTTCTCCGGGCACGCGCCGAATGCGGACGTGCTGATGGACGTTGACCGGGACCGCTTCGCCGATCTGCTGGTCGAAGCCATCAAATTTTACGGGGAGGCAGAGGCATGACAACCAAACAGATTCCAGTCTGGATCGACTGCGACACCGGCACGGACGATTCCGTTGCGATCATGCTGGCCCACGCGCTGCCGGAGCTTTCGGTCGTCGCGCTGTCCGCCGTGGCGGGCAACAGCCCCCTCTACAACACCTTCCCGAACACACGGCGCATCGTGCATCTGCTGGGCGCCGATTATCCGGTCTATCCCGGCGCGGAGCGCCCCCTTGTGCGGGAACCGCACGTGGCCGGCAGGTTCCATGGCGAAAACGGCCTCGGAGATGTCGAGCTGCCCCTGCCGGACTGTGCGCCTGAAACCACGCCCGCGTGGGACGCACTCTATGAAGCGGCGAAGCGGATGCCGGGCGAATTGCGTCTGGTCGCGACCGGGCCGCTGACAAACGTGGCCATCGCGCTTACAAAATACCCGGAGCTGAAAACTCTGCTGCACTCCATCGCCCTGATGGGCGGCGCAGCCGTCGGCGGCAATGTGACGCCTGCGGCAGAGTTCAACATTTACGACGACCCGGACGCGGCGCAGATCGTGTTCAAATCCGGCGTTCCGCTCGTCATGTGCGGTCTTGACGTTACGATGCAGGCCGAGCTTCGCCCCGCAGACTGGGATGAAATGGCCGGATACGGCAATCGCTGCGGCAGCCTGGTACGCGAGCTGTTTGCCTGCGCGTGGAGCGCGGTGCAGACCGTTGGGCTCACGGGCGTCGCGCAGCATGATTCCTGCCCTGTCCTGTATCTGGCACACCCGGAGCTGTTCGAGGGAAAAATGGCGGGCGTTTTCGTGGAAACGCAGGCCGAGCTTACGCTCGGCAAGACCGTCACCGATCTGCAGAGCGACAAAAAATTCGAGCAGAAAAACGCGCTCGTGCTGCTGAAGCTCGACCGCGAAGCATTTATGCAGCTCCTGAAGGACTGCATCCGAACACTTCCCTAAATCCGCAAAACACCCCGTATGTCAGACATACGGGGTGTTCGTTTTACACCGCCGCCCCTTACCGCGCGCGGTGCGGCAAGGGGGCGGCTTTGAGCGAGATCATCTATCGTGCTCCCGCACTCATTTCAGCTCTGCGGCAAATGTGATGCGGCTTTCCTGCACGCTGGCGCGGATGGTGCCGTGGTGGGCTTCTGCGATGCTCTTGGCGATGGAGAGGCCGATGCCGAAGCCGCCGGTCGCAGCGGTGCGGGAGGCGTCCGGCCGGTAGAAGCGATCAAACAGGCGGTCCAGCGGCCCGTCCGTGTCAAGCGTCAGGGTGAAATAGCGCATGGAATACTGTGTTTCCTGATTGAACGGCCCCTTCGGCGGCTCCTGCGGCAGCATAGGCTGCCCCGTTTCCGGGCCGGTTTGCGGCTTTTCTGCAGGTGTGCCGGGATCCGGCCCCTCATAAATGAGGTCGAGCATTTCATTGATATCCCGGTTCGTGGATACGAAAAATGATTCTTTTCAAAAAACCACGCCGAGCGCCTCGGCCAGATCCGCCTCGTCCTCCGCAGGCAAAAGCCGCATACCGCCGCCTCCTCTTATGTTCTGTTTTGATTATACAGGCACTTTCTGTGAACCGCAAACGTCAGAGCGCTTCTTTGTCCGACGCGCGGGCGCAGAAGATCGTGCTGCAGAAGCTCTGCAGCGATGCCGGGCAGCACGTAGGCCGCCGAGCACAGCAGAAAGATCGCCGGCGTTATTTCCGAGGTAATGATCGAATCAAGCACAGAACATGACCTCCTTTATGGCCCCAGCGTAGCAGACGCACCTAAAGCCAGCCTAAAGGATCATACGGGCCGCGGCGCGGCGGGCCTGTGCGAAGATCGTCCGCGTCCGAACAGACGAAAAAACGCTGCGAACGAAACTGTTCGCAGCGTTTGGAGCGGGTGACGAGGCTCGAACTCGCTACCTCCACCTTGGCAAGGTGGCGCTCTACCGGATGAGCTACACCCGCAACTCAAATTGCAGGTTTATTATAGCAGAAGTTCCGGAAAAGTCAAGTGTTTTTTTCGAGATTTGCGGATATTTACGGCAGCATATAGGGCTGCAGCGTGCGGAAGATGAGGCTGAAGACCTGCTCGTCCAGTTCGGGCGTATCCTGCAGATCGCCGCAGAGCACGTGCGAGACAAAGCTGAGGATCGTCTCAAATATATGCGCCATCAGCAGCCAGCTGTCGTGCGAGGAGATGAAGTAGCGGCTGAGACGGGCCTGAAGCTGCTGGTAATTGCGGTGGTGCAGCTCGTGGGCGCTGGCAAGGAACTGCGCGGAATAATAATAGCGCAGATAGAACCGAATGTCGTCCGGCTGGGCCAGGCAAAAGCGCCACACCGGCTCCCACAGCGCGCGGCAGCGCTGCTCCAGCGGCTGGCCGGGCGCGTCCATCACGTCCAGATTTTTCAGAACCGTCTGCACGAAGCGCAGGTCAGTGCGGCTGAACGCGGCCTGAAGCAGCGCGTCCTTGCTGCCGAAATTCCGGTAGATATAGACCTCATTGCACGGAACCTCCGCCGCGATCAGCTTGGTCGTTGTGCGGTCAAGCCCCTCGCGCGCAGCAACACGGACGACCGCGTCGATCAGCAATTCCCGGTAATTCTCTTTGAGTGCCATAGCCGGACCTCCTGAACACAAAGCATGTATTTTGACATACTATACTACGGAGACAGCAGAAAATCAAGGTAATTTCTGCAAAACACGCAAAAATCCGAACGCCGCAGGTTTCAGCATAGCGCACGCCATTCCGCCCGTCTGCTGCCGTATACGGTGGTCTGCTCCCCTTCCCCGTCCGTAAACGTATCCAGCAGGCGCAGGCGTTCTGTCTCCATCATGCCGAGATCCACCGGTCCAGAAACCGCAGCTGTTCATCCGTGTGGAACCAGTGCTCGCCGCCCGGCATAACGGTCAGGGCTGCGCCGCTCTTCTCCGCAAACTCCGTAATGGTCCGCATGTCGGTCAGCTCGTCCCGCTCCCCGTACAGAATGCGCGTCGGGACGCGCCACGTGACCGGATGCTCACGCACATCGCACAGATACCGCCATGAGAGCGTCTCTCCGAACGTCGTGGGGATCTCCTGCCGTTCCGCAAGCTCCCGCTCGGTCACGTTCGCCCACGTCATCATCCTGCCAATCAGCTTTTCCATGTCCACGACCGGGGAGATCAGATACGCCGCGTCGACCAGCGTTTCATCCAGCGACAGCAACGAAAAATACGCGCCGATGCTGTTCGCAATCAGCGTGAGCCGCCCGCAGCGTGCGCGCTGGGCGGCAAAAAACCGGGGAAATTCTTCTCTGGCCTCCCACGGGGTCTGCGCGCGGTAGTCAAAGCCGAGCACCTCGCTGTCCGGGAAGAGAGCGCTGTAATGCTCCGCTTCCTCCGCAGAACCGCCCTTTCCATGGACGTATACAACGATCTGTTTCATTCTCATAACTCCTGATAAACATGCAGCGCAAGCCATCTTCGTGTCCGGCAGCCGGCGCTGTTTCATTTTGCATGGAAATCGGTCAATGCGTATCGTCGATTATATATCACACTTCATTTTTTGTCAATCCAGAGGTTTGCGCCCCAACAAAGGCTTCCCTTGGGCGCAAGGGAAGCTGACTGAAGGGATTCGAACGCTGCAAATCCCCTCCGTCATTTTCCTCGAAAATGACGCCTCCCCTTACCGTGCGGAGCACGGCAAGGGGAGGCTTTTACGTTTGTCTTATTATTCGGTGTAGAGATAGCTGTACTTGCCGCGGAGGGTAAGGATCAGAGTCTCAATATCCTGCGGCAGCTCGTTCGGCTGGGACAGGTCGAGGACTTCGTCTTTTTCCAGACGGACGCGGATCTTGTCGCCGCCGAGGAACAGGACGCCCCTGTTCTCGCTCTCGTTCATGTCCTTTTCGGTCTGGAAGAGCGTGAACTTGTCGTGGCACGGCTCAGAGGCATACGGGCAGAACTGCGTGCAGTTGCCGCACTCGTTGCACATCTTGTCGACGTGGACGATCTCATGGCGGCCATCGGCCAGCTTGACCACGACGTTCGCGCGGTTCGGGCAGGAATCGACGCAGTTTTCGCAGACGGTATTGCAGTCGAGGCAGCGTCCGCCCTCACAGCAGGCGCAGGAGGCCATCTTCAGGATACCCTTCTTCGCAATCGCGTCGGCCTTGGTGGGATAGGCCTGCTCCGGAATTTCATAAGCATGTGCCTTGCCGATGACGGCCTCCGCAAACGCAGCGGCGTCCGCAATGCCCTCGAC
>OJKY01002305.1_pt1 | contig 10023 bp, 10 predicted proteins | sample 1596571 | NCBI WGS metagenome assembly OJKY01 (sample SAMEA4350170, study PRJEB24818) | metagenome | biome: human; feature: gut; material: faeces | place: Denmark | collected 2013-09
ATGTGAAGGACTGATCCCGTTTCTTGCGGTATTGCAGCGGCGACATCCGAAAAGAAGCGTGAAAGCTACGGATAAAATGACTTACATTAGAAAAGCCGGACTGCAGGGCAACCTCTGTAACCGGCAGAGAGGTACTCTCTAACAGATGGCAGGCATGGGTCAGTCTCAGATGCATCAGGTATTGCGTCAGAGTCAGATGAAAGTGCTGTTTAAAATAGCGGGACAAATATTTTTCGGATAAATGAAATTGCTCTGCCAGGGTTTCCAACCGAAGGGGTTCCGTGTAGTTATACTGCAGATAAGTCAGTATCTCACGCTGCATCGGATCGTTCCTTTTGGAGCCCATCGGGTTAATGGTTCCACAGGAAGCAATTTTTTGTATAAGTGACAACAATAAAATACGTAATCGGAAAAGCCCACTCAATGTATTTGGAAGCTGTCTGACAGACAGGATCTCACGGATGAGAGAAATGATGTCAGGACAGCTTTTTTCGTGGGAAAGATTATGATGCAAAAGCAATTCATGGTTACGCAGGGGAAGGAAAAACTCCGTTTCCAACAGATCGTCCGTCTGAAAGGAAATAAATTCCAGTGGAAACAACAGGGTATGATAGTCTACGCCCGGAATTGCGGAACCCATAAAATGAAGCTCACCGGGATTCACAAAGAATACGGAGCCGCCGGCCGCTTCGTATTCTTCCCCTTCAATGATGACATTAAGAGAGCCGGAGCGGACATATATGATCTCGACCTCCGGATGCCAGTGGACAGGAATCTGAAAAAAAGCAGGCATATCATGCAGGTGATAACAGCTAAAAGGAAATTCTTTTGTTCCGTGAATGCGTTCTTCTCTTAATTCAGGGTACATAGGCAGGCCTTTCTGTGAAGTGGATCAGAGGATATTATGGTCAGATTACTATAAAAGTAGAAATAAGTCAATTTTCTGTGGTAAAAATGCAAGTTTTAGGAAAGATAAAGTAGTAATATGTAAAAATTGAAGAGACTATTCGGAATAGTATTCTGAATAGTTGTAAAATGAAAATGCAAATTTTTAGGAACCGCAGAAAGGATATAAAACCTACGATGGAAGGACAGAATAAGTCATTATTTCAATTATTTGTACCACTGTGTCTGGAGACGATCTTTTACATGTTGTCCGGAATGGTGGATACCTTAATGCTTTCTTCTGTGGGAGATCAGGCAGTCGGAGCAGTCGGAACAGCAAATACTTATATCGGTGTATTTATTATTATGTATTCGGTAGTTTCTATGGGAATGCTGGCTGTGATGACACAGAATATCGGTGCGGGCAGACCGGGGATCGCCTGTCAGGCAAAGACTTTGGGATTATGGTTTAATGGGATCCTGGGTGTTGTGATGTCTGTGTTTTTGTTTTTCTGTTCCGATGGGATTCTGTATGTGGTAGGTATTGCACCGGCATTGAAGGAGCCTGCTGTACAATATCTGCGGATCGTAGGAGGCGGAAGCATATTGAACGCAATGATTCCCATACTGGCAGGATATCTGCGTGCGTTTGGATATACGAAACAGCCTCTGATCGCAACTGTGACAGGTAATATTTTGAACTTTATATTAAATGCCGTGTTTCTGTTTCGATTCCACCTCGGCGTGCAGGGGGTTGCATCCGCAACAGTGATCTCCAAAGTAGTGAATCTGATATTGATAGTGATCTTTGTACGGCGGCTGATCCCTGCAAAAAAATATTCGGAGAGGGTAAATTCCGGAGAGATTTTGCGGAAGATCATCCGGATCGGATTACCTTCCGCTTTGGAGAATACTATTTATAATATAGCGATGACACTGGTGATCCGTTTTCTGAACCAGATGGATACGGAGGGAATCAATGTGGCAGCCCGTTCCTATACGGCACAGATCACAAATTTATCCTTCTGTGTGGGAAGTGCGCTTGCACAGGCGAATGCCATTATGACCGGATGGTATATGGGTGCGGGAAAATATGAAATATGTGATAAGCAGACGAAAAAATCTGCGGCGATCGGAGCGGTACTGGCGATGGGAACAGAATTTCTGTTTGCAGTCAGTGCCCCGGTCCTGATCTCTTTTTTCACGCAGGATAAGAGTATGGTAGAACTAGTGCAGAAGCTGATGTTTATTGACATTGCCCTGGAAGCCGGACGAGTAACAAATCTGGTATATGGAAATGCACTGAAAACCAGTGGAGATGCTGTATTTCCGGTGATCCTCGGAGCTGTTTTTATGTTTTTGTGTGCAGCGGGAGGAACGTATCTGTTGGGGATACAGCTGCATCTGGCAGTAGTGGGTGCTTATATCGGTCTGACAGCAGATGAATGCTGCCGTGCAGTCGGCATGCTGCTACGCTGGCGGAGCGGAGCATGGAAGAAAAAAGGATTGATCAAAGATTGATGGAAGTGATCCGGGAGTACTATAAGACGGTATACCGGCTGGCTTTTGCCCGGATGGGCATTCTCTTGCTTTTCGTAGCTTATCATAGCATAGCGCATTTTTTATAATTAAAATATTGACAATATGAAAAAATGTGTTATAGTTCTAAATGCAAATGCAACTCATTTGCATTTAGAACAAATATATGATTAAGTATTCATTTGATAAAGAAAGTATGGAAAGGTAAGAGTCATGTCGGAAGTTATTTTAGATACTTTAATAGATAGTATAAAGCTGGTGCCATTTTTGTTCCTGACCTATCTGGCTATGGAATATCTGGAGCATAAGGCTGGCGAGAAGACCACACATATGGTGCGAAAAGCAGGTAAAATGGGACCGTTGATCGGTGGCGTGGCAGGTGTGCTGCCTCAGTGTGGATTCTCAGCAGCGGCATCCAACTTATATGCAGGCAGGGTGATCACCCTGGGAACACTGATAGCCATTTATCTGTCCACTTCTGATGAGATGCTGCCGATCCTGATTTCGGAGAAAATGGATATCCGCTTTGTACTGGGTGTGCTGGGAGCGAAAGCAGCCATTGGTGCCGTAGCCGGATTTGTGATCGATCTGTTGATCCGGGAGAGGAAGATACATCCTCATGACCACGTTCACGGGCATGAGGAAAATGATCATGAAGAGGAAGAGCACATTCATGAAATCTGTGAGCATGAGAACTGCCATTGTGAAAAGGATGGCATTTTTCTATCTGCGGTAAAGCATACGCTTCACATTACCTTTTTCATTATAGTCATTGGATTTGTTCTGAACACAGCACTGCATTTTGTGGGAGAAGATGTTCTGGCCGGACTGATCCTGAATCGTCCCGTACTGGGACCTGTGCTGGCAGGAGTGGTGGGACTGATTCCCAACTGTGCAGCATCTGTGACCATAACGCAATTGTATATCAGTGGTGTGATCAGCCTTGGAGCCATGATGTCCGGATTGCTGGTGGGCGCGGGAGTAGGACTGTTGGTGTTGTTCCGCGTGAATCCGGATAAAAAGGAAAATCTGAAAATCGTGGGAATTTTATATGTGATTGGCGTTTTAGCAGGAATTGTGATAAACTGGCTGTAGGCACAAGCAGTGCCAAAATTGAGAGCTGACTCTTTGACTGCTTGCAGGCATAAGAGGCAGATCCAATTTTGATAGGGCGACGCCCGTCCAGTGAGGGAACGCAGGGCGTTACCGAGCTGAGCAGCACTGCGGATGCCCCGGATCGCGATATTAAAGGACAGATATCTATGGAAGAACATAAATGTGAACACAATGATATTTCCTACCCTAAGGGATTGAAATGGACCAAACAGAGAAAATGCGTGTATCAGGTACTGGAGGAAGCGACCGAACCCCTCAGCGCCGTGCAGATTTACAATCGTATTGAGAAAGAACACGAAGGCAGCGATTATGCTGTATCCACAATCTACCGGATCCTGGCAACATTTGAAGAACACGGAATGGTAGAGAAGACTACGTTCATGGGAGACGGTACCGTAGTATACGAATTGAACCGTGGGGAACATACCCATTATGCGGTCTGCCTGGAATGTCATAAGCGGATTCCGCTGCCCAGCTGCCCCTTTGCACACGTACATCTGGAACAGGATACCGGAGATTTTACCGTTACCGGACACAAATTAGAGCTTTATGGCTATTGCAAAAAGTGTCAGGAAGCCCGTGAAAATCACTAATTTCACCTATTATATAAAAAAATCGAAAAAAATATTTAATTTTTTTTGAAAAAGTACTTGCATTATTTAAAATCATGTGATAACATATGTCTTGTCGTTGCGGGAGACACAACAACGACAAAGAAAATGCACCGCTAGCTCAGTTGGTAGAGCACCTGACTCTTAATCAGGGTGTCCAGGGTTCGAGCCCCTGGCGGTGCACTCGAGAGAATCGTTTTTGGAGACATAGGAGCTCCGGGGACGGTTCTTTTTTTGCATAGATACCCTGATTAAGGAGATTTCACATGACTGCGATATTTGATACCCATGCGCATTATGACGATGACGCATTTAATGAAGACAGAGAACAGCTTCTGGCGGCGCTGCCGGGGCAGGGCATTGCCCGGGTGGTGGATGTGGGTGCGAGCCTGGCATCCTGCCGGAAGGTGTTAGAACTGATGGAGCAGTACGATTACATCTACGGAGCCATCGGCGTACATCCCAGCGAGACCGCGGAACTGACGGAGGAATCTTATTCTTGGCTGAAGGAACAGTGCCAGAAAGAGAAATGCCTGGCGGTGGGAGAGATCGGACTGGATTATTACTGGCCGGAGCCGGATCATGAGACACAGAAGAAATGGTTCCTGCGGCAGCTGGATCTGGCGAGAGAGATCAAAAAACCTGTCATCATTCACTCCCGAGAGGCGGCAAAGGATACCGTAGACCTCATGACGGAGGCACATGCAGAGGAGATCGGCGGCGTGATCCATTGCTATTCCTATACGAAGGAAACGGCGAAGACTTTCCTGGATATGGGCTTCTACTTCGGCATTGGTGGTGTGCTGACTTTCAAAAATGCGAAGAAGCTGAAGGAAGCGGTAGAGTACATTCCCATGGATCGCATTGTATTTGAGACGGATTGCCCGTATCTGGCACCGGAACCGAACCGCGGCAAACGCAACAGTTCCCTGAATATTCCCTATGTGATCGCTACCATGGCACAGATCAAGGAGATTACAGAGGAAGAAGTGTGCAAGGCGGCATGGGACAATTCCCTGAAATTGTATCGCATGGATAAATAACCGGGAAAAAAGAAATGGAAGCAAGCAAAACAAAACTATTTTCAAAAGATGATCTGAAAAAACTGATCATCCCACTCTTATTTGAACAGGCACTGGCAATCACTGTGGGCATGGCGGATACCGTCATGATCTCTTCGGCGGGCGAAGCGGCGGTTTCCGGCGTATCCCTGATCGATATGTTCAATAACCTGATCATCAGTGTGTTGGCGGCATTGGCTACCGGTGGCGCGGTGGTGACTTCCCAGTTCCTCGGAGCAGGGAAAAAAGAGGACGCCTGCAAATCCGCAAAACAGCTGATCGTGTCCTCCGTATGCATTACCATCGGTATTTCGATTCTGGTCATGGTGTTCTGTAACGGCATCATTTCCCTGTTTTTCGGTAAGATTGAAGCGGATGTATTTCACAATGCTGTAATTTACATGATGATCTCCGCATTGTCCTTCCCGTTTTTGGCTTTGTACAATTCCTGTGCAGCGCTGTTCCGCTCCATGGGAAATTCCAAGATCACATTGAAGGTCTCCGTGGTGGAAAATATCATTAACATCGGCGGTAATGCTTTGGGCGTCTATGTACTGGGACTGGGCGTGGCAGGTGTGGCGATTCCTTCCCTGATTTCCCGTGCAGTGGCAGGATTCATCCTATATCATTTGCTGAAAAACCCGTCCAACGAAGTGCATTTATTAAAAGAAAGATTCCACATCGACTGGCCGGTGATCCATAAGATTTTTTACATAGGTATCCCCAGCGGGATTGAAAATGGTATTTTCCAGCTGGGACGTGTCATTGTGGTAAGCATTATCGCGGGTTTCGGAACTGTGCAGATCGCTGCCAACGGCGTGGCGAACAGCTTAGACAGCATGGGCTGTATCGTGGGACAGGCTATGAATCTGGCAATGATCACGGTAATTGGCCGTTGTGTCGGCGCCGGAGATTCCGGTCAGGTGCGGTACTATACGAAAAAATTATTGAAGATTACCTACTTGTGTACCTTTATGGTAAACAGCGTCATCCTGCTGTGTCTGCCCTGGATCCTGAAATGCTACGGATTAAGCACGGAGACCACGCAGCTGTCCTACATTCTGGTCATGATCCACAATGGCATGGCAATGTTTTTGTGGCCAGCATCTTTTGTACTGCCGAACATGCTTCGTGCCTGCAATGACGTGCGCTTTACCATGGTGCTGTCCATATTCTCTATGTTCATGTTCCGCATCGGTTTCAGTTATATCATCGGTGTGAACATGGGCTACGGAGCCATTGGTGTCTGGATCGCCATGGTACTGGACTGGATCTTCCGCGTGATCTGCTTCGTGAGCAGATATTTGTCCGGCCACTGGCTGAAAACGGCTGAGTTAAAGGATAACAGATAGTATAGAGCATGATTTTTGCACCCGAATAGGTTCACGGATGAACTGTTATGAGGTATAATGTGGGAAAAAGAGAGGGAGGTATGTAATATGCAGGTAGTATTGGAAAATGAAGCTTTAAAGGTAACGATCAACAGCTTTGGCGCAGAACTTGCAAGTATTCGGGGGAAAGAGACAGATACTGAGTATCTGTGGAATGCGGATGCGAAATTCTGGAAGAGAAGTGCACCGGTACTGTTCCCCTTTGTGGGCAGTCTGAAAAATAAGGAATATCACTACGAAGGAAAAGCCTATCCCATGGGGCAGCATGGTTTTGCCAGAGACATGGAATTTGCCGTGGACGTACAGACGGCTACGGAAGTATGGTTTTCCCTGCATTCTAATGAAGAAACAAAAGCGAAATACCCGCTGGAGTTTATCCTGAAAATTGGATATGAATTAGAAGGAAAAGACCTGAAAGTTATCTGGCAGGTAGAAAACCCGGACGAAAAAGTCTTGTATTTTTCTATCGGAGGACACCCGGCATTTATGTGTCCTGTGGATGAAAAAGGAAAGCAGTCGGAGTATTATTTCAAGTTTGATACGGACAAGGATCTGACGTATGGTCTCATCGCAGATGATGGACAGGGACTGCTAGGACAGGAAGAGGATGTTCTGCCGGTGGCAGAGGATGGTTACGCGCAGATCACAGAGCATCTGTTTGACAGGGATGCTCTGATCGTAGAGAATCGTCAGGCTTCTGTAGTGAGCCTGTGTACCTCGGATAAAAAGCCGTATCTTACCGTAAGCTTTGACGCTCCGTTATTCGGGCTGTGGTCTCCCGCAGGCAAGGGAGCACCGTTTATCTGCATCGAGCCTTGGTACGGCAGATGCGACCGGACGACCTTCGACGGCAGCCTGGAACAGCGGGAGTATGGCAATACTCTGCAGGCGGGCGGGGTATTCCGCAGGGAGTACACCATCACCGTAGAATAAATCCAGAAACAGCAGCGATATGTCAGGTATCGCTGCTGTTTTTAAGTGGCTCATCTTATGAATTATTCTTGTTCTTGTAATGGAAATTCGGAATATGCTCCCATCTGTCCCGGAAATAATGGGCGATCAGCTTCGGACGGCGATCTCTGGTAAAGATGCCCTTGCGATTGCCGTCGGCACGCATGCAGCCCTGTAAGGTGGCGTAATCGGCGAAATTCCATGCCTGTTCCCCGATAAAGAAGTTTCTTCCGTCGAAGGTTTTGCTATACATTTTGTAAAGCGCTACCTGGAATTCTTCACTCCACATTTCCGGCGCACAGTTATGGAGCCCGGCGAGAGTATCGGCGCCGTATTCGGTCATCATCACGGGTTTTCCGATCTTTTCCCAGAAATCCAGTTCCAGATTCCAGGCGTAGGAAGCAGCTTCCAGATCACCGGAGAGATTGTACCATCCGTAATAACGGTTGAGACAGACTACATCCATGGTTCTGGTCACAATGTCCTTCTCGTAATTATTCTGGCAGCAGACAAAGGTCACGGGGCGGTTCTGAGGATCCAGCCGGTGGGTAAATTCATAGAGAGAATGCCAGTAATCGTAGGCGGATTCCGGGAAATGCTCGGTATCCGGTTCGTTTCCCATGGACCACATGACGATGCGCATGGGGATCAGAAAAATAGAGGTGTACAGCACCCCCACCTGGTCATAGATCCCTTCGGCGATGGGGTTGCCCAGAAAGCCGCTCATGGGGACGATGGTGCAGTATTGCAGCACCTTCTTCCGCTGGGAGTCATACCGCTCAAACAGGGACCGGTTCAAAAGCAGGCACAGCACCTGCATCAGCACCGCGCTGAGCAGCAGCAGGCTGCACGAGCGCAGGATGTCCATGTTGAACTCGATCAGACAGGACTTAAAGATGTTGCAGGGGATGACGATGTTGATGCACAGGTCGGACAGGCACCGCTTGCCCGCCTCGTCGATCACACCCCGCTTTTTCAGCACGGCTCCCGTCAGCATCAGGGCAAACAGCGTCAGCTGAAGGCTGCCCAGTTCCACGATACTCATGGTGTTTTCTCCTCCCGCCCCGGGGGCTCTCAGATCTCCATCTCAGTATAATTCAACACTTTACATTTGTAAAACTGTAAAATTTATGTGACGGTACAGGAAATTTTTGTGAGTGTCTCCGCCGTCCAACGATCCTCCCACCCGGTGTGACATCCGCCATGGACCGGGGAAATAATTTCTTCTGTTTTGTGCGAATTTTCAGTTGACAACAGGCCGGGAAGTTTTTATACTTTAGCCAACAACAGTTTAGCGATGGAGAGATATACCATGATGGACCACTTCTTTTTTGTGCCCTATTATTACTTTACTGTGTCCGCATAGTAAGGCTGATTTGTGGTGCAAAAAGAAGCTCGGTAAGAGAGTGTTTCATGCGGCACAGGTTGGTCCTGTGCCGCATTTTTCATTTTTCCCGGCCATTTCCCGTCTCTTTCCGCACCCCCGCCCCGGGCGGGGATCACCCCGAAGAACTGAGCCAAAATAGAAAACGGAGGACAAACTTATGATCGTCGTATTAAAGCACGGAGTTGCACCGGACAAGCAGGAGCAGCTGATGGACTGGCTGAAGGGCCAGGGGCTGAACATCCACGTCTCCCAGGGCGTGTACCAGACGGTGCTGGGTCTGGTGGGCGACACCAGCCGGGTGGACATGGACCTGATCGGCAGCCTGGGCATCGTGGACTCCGTCACCCGGGTGACCGAGCCCTTCAAGTGCTGCAACCGCAAGTTCCACCCCGACGACACTGTGGTAGAGGTAGGCGACGTGAAGATCGGCCACGGGAACTTCTGCATGATCGCCGGCCCTGCTCTGTGGAGACCGAGGAGCAGATCGTAGCCGTAGCCAAGGCGGTAAAGGCCTCCGGCGCCAACATGCTGCGGGGCGGAGCCTTCAAGCCCCGCACCTCCCCCTACGACTTTCAGGGGCTGAAGGCCGAGGGCATCGAGCTTTTGAAGATCGCCCGGCAGGAGACCGGCCTGCCCATCGTCACCGAGATCATGGGCGTGGAGCACCTGCCCCTGTTCGAGGACGTGGATCTGATCCAGGTGGGCGCCCGGAACATGCAGAACTTCGACCTGCTGAAGGAGCTGGGCCGCCTGCGCAAGCCCATCCTGCTCAAGCGCGGCCTGGCCAGCACCCTGAAGGAGCTGCTGATGAGCGCCGAGTACATCATGGCCGGGGGCAACGAGCAGGTGGTGCTGTGCGAGCGGGGCATCCGCACCTTTGACGACTACACCCGGAACACTCTGGATCTGGCCGCGGTGCCCATGCTGCGGAAGCTGACCCACCTGCCCATCATCGTGGACCCCAGCCACGCCACCGGCATCGCCCGGCTGGTGCCCCCCATGGCCCTGTCCGCCGCCGCCTGCGGGGCGGCCCGCCTGATCACCGGGGTGCACAACGACCCCATCCCCGCCCTGTGACGGTG
>OJKY01002322.1_pt1 | contig 9955 bp, 8 predicted proteins | sample 1596571 | NCBI WGS metagenome assembly OJKY01 (sample SAMEA4350170, study PRJEB24818) | metagenome | biome: human; feature: gut; material: faeces | place: Denmark | collected 2013-09
GTGTCAAGGTTGAAGCAGTTGAAGTATCGGTGGCAAGCCATCAGATGGAGAAGAATCTTGACCAGAACGGACAAGATCATCAAAGTCAGGAGCAGGACAAGACAACTGGAAGTATTCGCAGAATACGTAGAAGTAACATAAACCTGAATCTCTACAACAGTGATGAAGAAGCATTAGAAGAAGCCGGTGGACTGGATGATGCAGCAAGAATTGCTATGGAGATGATGACAGCGAACGGAAATACCATGGATTTATTGGCATAGGGCTGATATGGAATGTTTTAGAAAGGAAGATAATATATGAACGAATTCAAGAATAGTTTAGTTCCTTATGTAATCGAACAATCAGCTAGAGGAGAAAGATCATATGATATATTCTCAAGATTATTAAAGGACAGAATAATATTTTTAAGTGAAGATGTAAATCAAACATCTGCAAGTTTAGTAATAGCTCAGCTATTATTTCTAGAGTCAGAAGATCCAGATAAGGAGATATCTCTATACATAAATTCACCAGGAGGATCTGTAACAGATGGATTAGGAATAATAGATACAATGAATTACATCAAATGTCCAGTAACAACTATATGTATAGGAATGGCAGCAAGTATGGGTGCTTTACTATTAACATCAGGAACAAAAGGAAAGAGATTTGCAACACCTAATGCTGAGATATTAATTCACCAACCATTAATAGGAGGCCAAGGTGGAGGAATTTCTGGACAAACAACAGAAATTAAAATTCAAGCTGAGCAAATGATAAAAACAAGAGAAAGAATAAATAAAATAATCAGTGAAACAACAGGAAAATCAATAGAACAAGTTGAAAGAGACACTGAAAGAGATCATTATTTAACAGCACAAGAAGCATTAGAATATGGTCTAATAGATGGAATAATGGACAAAAGAAAATAATAATCCAAACTAAAAGCTGCATATAATAGAATACGAAGGTAGTTTGGAGACGAAAAAATAAGGAGATAAATCAATAATGACAAAAGGCGAAAAAAATATAAAGTGTTCATTCTGTGGAAAATCTCAAGATAATGTGAAAAAGATAATCGCAGGACCAGGAGTATATATATGTGATGAATGTATTAAAGTATGTGAAAACATACTAGAAACAGACATCTATGAAGAAGATGATGACACATATACATTAGCAGAAGATAAACTTCCTACACCAGAAGAAATAAAAGCAATACTTGACGAATATGTAATAGGCCAAGATGATGCAAAAAAAACATTGTCAGTAGCAGTTTATAACCACTACAAAAGAATAAATAGTGAAGAAGAAATATCAGATGATAATGTTGAAATTCAAAAAAGCAATGTCTTATTATTAGGACCAACTGGATGTGGAAAAACATTTCTAGCACAAACACTAGCACGAATATTAAAAGTGCCATTTGCAATAGCAGATGCAACAACACTCACAGAAGCAGGTTATGTTGGTGAAGATGTTGAAAATATTTTGTTAAAATTAATTCAAGCAGCAGACTACAATGTAGAAAAAGCTGAAAAAGGAATTATATATATTGATGAAATAGATAAAATATCAAGAAAATCAGAAAACCCATCAATAACAAGAGATGTAAGTGGAGAAGGAGTACAACAGGCATTATTAAAAATTGTTGAAGGAACAGTAGCATCTGTACCACCACAAGGTGGAAGAAAGCATCCACATCAAGAATTTATACAGATAAATACATCTAATATATTATTTATTTGTGGAGGTGCTTTTGAAGGATTAGACAAAATAATAGGCGAAAGAATTGGAAAAAAATCAATGGGATTTGGCGCAAAAGTAGAAAGCGTAAAAGAAGTTGATAAATATAAGATATATGAAGACTTATTACCACAAGACTTATTGAAATTTGGACTAATTCCAGAATTTGTTGGACGTCTACCAATAATAGCAACATTAAGAGAACTTGACAAAGACGCACTTATAGATATAATGACAAAACCAAAGAATGCTTTAGTAAAACAATACAAGAAATTGTTAAGCATTGATGGTGTAGACCTTGAATTCACTCAGGAAGCATTAGAAACAATAGTAGATAAAGCTATTGAGAGAAAAACAGGAGCAAGAGGATTACGCTCAATAATGGAAGAAACCATGAGAGATGTAATGTATGAGATTCCATCAAATCCTAAGATTGCAAAATGCACTATAACAAAAGAAACAGTTTTAAAAAAGACTCAACCAGAAATCGTAATTGATGAAAAGAAAACAGAAAGAAAGCCTAAGAAAAAAATAAGAAGAGAAAAAAATGAAACTCAAGAAACAGCATAATTAATAAAACGCCAAACACTGAGGCATTAGCTACCACAGTGTTTGGCGTTTTTATGTTATTTAGTTATCTGCACCCCAGATGGAATAACCACCAATATGAGGAGTGTTAGCATGTACTTTGCGATCAACCAGCTGAAGAACACCTGCTGACTGGTGATGATGCCAAGTATACTTTGAAGGAACATCACCGCACTTAAAAGTTGCAAGTTCACTTTTGGTAAATTTACAGCGAACATAACGATTAGAAACCGCACGCTTATATAATAATTTACTAGCACATCTAAAATGTACATCTCGAGTCTGGTATCTGTATTTACGAGGAAGTGTAATTGTGCATATACTCTTAAATACAGGGAAGCCCTTCTTATCAAACTTAATACCAGTATGATTGCTATATTTTCCAACCATTGCAGGCATACCAAGTTTCAATCTAGGATGATATTTAGACCGGTATACAATAGAAATAAAATGCATACGACCAGAATATCTTTTCTTATAAACTGAATACCTCCTATTAGACGGATGTGTGAGAATTGTAAGAACTGTAAAACAACGTAGTTTTAATATAACAATGACAAGTAAAATTATAATTTTTACAGTAATATACTCAGCACCTCCTAACAATATAATATATGGCAGTGGCCATGCTAAAAGATACCGTGATATAAATAATGTAAGACCAGTACTAGTTGCAAGTTCAGAAACAATAGCTAATACATTATGCTTATGGAACACCAAAGCAAGAGATAGAAGAATCTGAACTGCAGCAACGGCACATGCAATACTAAAAACAAATGTCATAATAAAATACCTCCACATAATAATGCCTAAGATAAATAAAAAAACGACAAAATTTATTATAACATATTTGCGTAAAAAATGCAAAAAAACTTGAAAAATCAACAATCTTGTGATAAAATATACACCAACCCTTGCCGAGAGCAGGTATGTATTTTTTTTCACATCATGGAGGTAATTTCTGATGAACGAAGATTTGATTAAACGTTGTAACAACAAAGTACGGCAGATGATTTTGAAACAGAAGGAGGCTTTTCTCAAATTGCTTGATGCACTGTTTTTGAGTGTATACAAGTCTAAGGTTGAGGCAGCATATAGAGCGTTGGTCTGTGGCAGAGATGAAAAAGAAGCTATGAAACAGTTCTATGCAGAAACCAAAGATGTCAGGCATAAAATTGCCGACAATATGATGTCAAACATCAAGGACTACGAGGAGTCGTGGAATAGACTTGAAGAAGAAGTGAAAACGTTTGTGAACGCAAATGTTCATTATGCAGCAAAAGAAATCTTAAAAACAGAGTGGATCGTAGACATGTTTATGAAATATTTAGTCAATAAAGAGTATTAATAACCGCCAGGAGGCCAGCCTTTATATAAGGGCTGACCTCCTGGCGGTTTATATTGATATTATAAATATAAAGTATAATCCATTTCTGGGAAAATAGGATCTTTTTCTTCAATACTTTCTAAAAATCGTAACTTATCATCACTTAAAACATCATCATGAATAAGTTCATCATCATTTTTTAGCCATAAATATAATTTTGTGAATCTACCAATATGGTCTTTAATTCTTTTTTTAGCATAATCAACCATAGTACCATTAGTAATAATAAATAACCAATCACTACTTTGTGCAAGAACAAGTTCACGAGCACATTGATTTAGGACTCTACGTTTTAAAGAATCAGCAGATTCATTAGGATACATAGACGCTAATTCACACATTCTATCACCTGCAGTATGCAAATGTCTATGAACATAATCATTTGATGGATTTAACCATACTTCACTATATCCTTTAGCTCCCCAACTTGAACGGCAAGGTGTTGAAACTTGCATTTTAGGGTATTTTTCAATATATTCACCAGGAGTAATTAGTGCAAAATTACATTGATCATAATACACTTTTTTAGCAAGAGTATATAACCAGTTAGGACCTTCATACCACCAATGACCATATAATTCAGCATCATAAGGACATACAACAATTGGTGGGTTATCAGTATGCTGAGATAGATAGTCAATCTGTTTACATCTACAATCAAAGAAATGTCCTGCTTGTTTTTCAACAGAGTCCTGAGCCCATTGTAAATCATAAATATCTTTATTCTCTGTTTTACCAGTAATTCTATGATAACGAATACCAGTAGAAACACGTACACCATTTGATGCAATATAAGGTTTAATATAATCATAAGGAGCATCATATCCTATATCACGGTAAAACTCTCTATAATTAAAATCACCAGGATAACCATTGATAGAACTCCATACTTGTCTTGAACTTTCTAAATCTCTACCAAAAGCAACAACGCCATTAGGAGAAACAATAGGTGCATAAGTTCCATAAAGTGGGGTAGGGTCAGCATATAAAATACCATGAGTTTCAACTAACACATACTGTACACCAAATTCTCTAAGATATTTATCAGCTTCTGGAACATATCCACATTCAGGAAGCCAGAATCCTTTGATAGGCTTATCAAAATATTTATTATATGTTTGAACACCAAGTGCAATTTGAGCTCTGACAGTCTTCTCATTTACATATAAGATAGGGAAATAACCATGAGTAGCACCGCATCCAATAATTTCAAGAACACCCAAATCATTAAACTTTTTAAAACCACTAATTAAATTACATTTATAAATATCTCTAAAAACATGAAGGTCATTAGAATATCTATCATAATAATAATGAGATAATTTATTTATTCTAAGATTATCTTTAGTTCTAACAATTTCCTTTTCTGCAAGCTCAATATGTTTTTCAAGATATTTAATATATCGCTGTTGCAACATTTCATTATCTAACATATTAAGCAAAGGAGGTGTCAAAGACATAGTAAAACGAAAATCTACTTTCTCATCAACTAATTTCTGAAAATTTAGAAGAAGAGGTATATAAGTCTCAGATATAGCTTCGTAAAGCCATTGCTCTTCAAGATAATCTTCACTTTCTGGATGATGAACAAAAGGCAAGTGAGCATGAAGGACAAAACTAACATATCCTTTAACATTTTTTTTCATAATTATAAGTTCCTTTCTAATTTTTGCATACTCTATATAAAATAAAAAGGTTTTCTAATCATAATATAGAAAACCCTACATAACATTTGAAGTTGGATTTTGTGATGATGGATTTTTAAAATCAAATTTATCATCAAATTCAGACAAATTATAGCTATTTTTATAGAAATCCTTTAAACTTTCTGCATATAATTCTTTCTTAAATATTTTAGTTGAAACATCTCCATTTTCAATATTTTTAAAATAAAGAACATCATTATCTTTATAAAATAGAACACGATCATTTGGATTTTCAATAATATTAGAATTAGCAATGTTCATATAATCACTAGTAATTGCCTCAGTTTTTTCAACTGGTCTACGACCAAGTTCAATAACATATTTACATTTTGAATCATTAACATGAATGTACCAATTGTTTGCAAAATCATTTATACTAATCTCATAAGTATAATTATCTGTTAAATTATGAACAACCAAAACAGGTCTTGTAATATAGAAAAAATTCTTGCCATATTCATTCTCAAACTTTTCTCTATCATTATCAGAAATATCCCAATAAACAAATAATGTATTAGGATTCTGTGCAAGAACTTTGACTACAGTTTCATTGTATCTATAAGGCAAATCATAATACTCTAGTATAGGAGTAGCTTCTTGCTCTTTTAATTGCATATCTTTAATAGATGCATCAAACTTTACTGTTGCTTTTGAAGTTCTACGAGTAGATGTCCTTTTAGTTGTTGTAGATTTTTTGGCTGTAGACTTCTTAGTAGTAGAGTTTTTTGATGTGGTCTTCTTTGCAGTAGAAGTTTTAGACACACTTTTTTTAGCAGTAGATGTAGATTTAGTAGCTCTTTTAGTAGCAGTTTTAGTAACTTTCTCGGTAGCTAGCTTAGAACTTGAACTTACTTTAGTGCTAGTTTTTGCTTTAGCACGTGTAGAAGTCTTAGAAGTACTACTTTTTGCTGACGATTTAGTCTTAGCAGTAGGCTTAACTTTTTTTACATCATTTTCTATATTTAATTTTTCATCTTGAGCTTTACGAGCCATGATTTTCCTCCTTAGTAAACTGTATAAACTACTCACAATATAATATATCAAGAAAATTTTTTTTACAATAGTAAAATGAAAAAAAGTTATACAAATTTAACATAAATACAAATATTAAAATGTATGAATCAAAAGATTAAATTAGTAAAAAAATAATATTAATATTTTATAAAAAATATTAATCAATCTTAATTGCAATTATACAGCGTGCTTGAATTAATTTTGCACTTTTAAAAGAATTCAATTTTTAATTTTATGTATTGAACAATTTAAAATAATATGTTATATATATTGATATACTATTATTAAATATTATAAATTTAATAATAACAAAAGAATTAAAAGGAGGATAAAGAGGATAAAAATGCTAAAGAAAAAAGCAAAAAGACGAACAAGTCTAGGCGAAAAAGCGATAACATTAATTGCACTTGTTGTAACAATAGTAATATTACTAATCCTGGCAGCAGTAACAATCACAATGACACTGGGGGAGAATGGATTATTCCAGAGAAGTAAAGCTGCAAAAGATGCAACAATTAAAGCGATGTCTGATGAAGAAGTTGAACTTGCAGTAAGTAACTTAAAAATGGAAACAACAATAAGAAAATTAACACAGGAAGGAAGTAGAAAATTTTTAGAGGATGACTTAAAAAAATCTGATAAAGATACAACAGTTACAATAAATGGAAATGATTTAAAAGTAAAACATAGGGGAAATAATTACAATGTAGACCAAGATTGTAATATTACAGATGAAGCCGACTTTGACGCAGCTGAATGGGACAAAACTGCAGCACCAGAAAATGTATTTGTATGGAAAAGTGATGATCCTAATGATGAAGGATATAATACAATTATAGGGTATAAAGCTACAGTAGACAATTATCCGATACTTAGATATCCAAGCAGGTGTAAAATAATTGAAGAGGACTCTTATGAAACGTACTATAGGTCAGATTTTGAACAAGTACAATACGGTTATGAGTCATATGTGAATTTAATAAGAAGTTATACTTCAAACATAAAAAAGAAAGAATTTCCAGAAACCATTACAAAAATTAGTGGTGAAGGTTTTTACTACAATAATGTTGAATCTTTAAAATTACCAAATAAATTAAAAGAAATTGGAGAGTTTGCATTTTATCATTATAGTGCACTAAAAAGTATAAACATACCTGCAAGTGTAAATACAATTGATCCAAAGGCATTTGTGGAATGTAATAATTTAATTGGAATCTATATATCAAAGCCTAAAGGAACAATACAAAATGAACCATGGGGTGCTGTAAATGCTAAGATAGTATGGTATTATGTGGGTTATGGTAAAGAATATATGACAATTGCTGAAAAAAAAGAATGGGATAAAACGGCGGTTCCAGAAAATATGTTCTACTGGAAAAGCGATAATCCAAACGATATTGACTATCATACAATAATAGGGTATAAAAAAAATATAGAAAATTATACAACATTACGATATCCTACGAGATGCCAAAAAATTGAAGAAGATGCGCTATATGCAAGCAGGATGCTTAATGAAAATAACCCAGAAACAGTTAGAGACTTCACAAGAAATATAAAAAAAATAGAATATCCAGATACAATAATTATAATGGCAACTACAAAGACATATATGAGCGAATTTAGACATGGGAAAATTGAATCTATTAGATTGCCAAAAAGTTTAAAGATTTTAGATGACGGATTTTTTAGTATGTATGACAATCTAAAAAACATATACATATATAAAGATATCGACTATATCGGAAAATACGCCTTGAAGAGTTCTATTACAACAATACGTATGCAAGGAAAAGCTGACTCAATCTCAGGAGCACCATGGGGAGCATACAACGCAACAGTAAATTGGAACTGTGATAGTGAACAATAACCAATAATAACAAAGATGAACTTAAAGACTAAAAAATAGTTTTTTAGGTTCATTTTTGTTAGAAAATATTGAGTAAAATTGAAATGAATCAAAGAAACAAAAATGTTTGAAAAAATTCGTATAATATATTTACATTTGTCGAAATTATGTATAAAATATAAACAATAATGTAAAATAACATGCAGATTCTGTATATAATAAACAAAAAATAAACATGCTATAATTACTAAAGAAAATTAACTTGAAAGGGGCATAAGATAATGAAGATTTTAATGCTATCATGGGAATATCCACCAAGAATAGTAGGAGGAATATCAAGAGTAGTACATGATCTATCACAAAGACTTATAAAAGATGGACATGAAGTAACAGTAGTAACATATAGAGATGGAAATGCACCATATTATGAAGACGATAAAGGAGTTAAAGTATATAGAGTTGACAACTACATGATACATCCTAATAACTTCATTGATTGGATAATGCAGTTAAACTTCAACATGATTGCAAAAGCATCAGAAATAATCAATAAAGAAGGAAAATTTGATGTAATACATGCACATGATTGGTTAGTTGCATATTCAGCAAAAGCTTTAAAAGAAGCATATAAAATACCAATAGTAACAACAATACACGCAACTGAAAATGGCAGAAATAGCGGAATACATGACGAAACACAAAGATACATAAATGATTCAGAATGGATGCTCACATACGAATCATCAGAAGTAATAGTAAACAGTAATTTCATGAAAAGTGATTTACAAAGACTATTTGGTTTACCATTTGAAAAAATAAACGTAATACCAAATGGAATTAATTTAAATAACTTTACAGGAGTTGAAAAAGACTATGACTTCAGAAGACAATTTGCATTAGACAATGAAAAAATAATTTTATATGTAGGAAGACTTGTTTATGAAAAAGGAATACAGAATCTAATTGGAGCAATGCCTAAAATACTAGACCACTATCATGATGCAAAACTTGTAATCTGTGGTAGAGGCGGAATGATGGACGAATTAAAGCAAGAAGTAAGAAACCTAGGAATAGACAATAAAGTATACTTTGCTGGATACTGTGATTCAAAAAAAGTACAGAAAATGTATAAATGTGCTGATGTAGCAGTATTTCCAAGTACGTATGAACCATTTGGAATAGTTGCACTAGAAGCAATGCTAGCAGGAATTCCAACTGTAGTATCAGATGTAGGAGGACTAAACGAAATAGTTGACCATGGTGTAAATGGAATGAAGAGCTATGCTGGAAATTCAAATTCAATAGCAGATTCAGTATTATCACTATTATTTGATCCAAAACTATGTGATACAGTTTCAAAAAACGCAGTAAAAAAAGTAAAAGAACTATACAACTGGAACAAAATTGCACAAGATACACATTATGTATACGAACAAGCAATAACACAAACAGAAGCAAAGAAAGAAGCTGAAATGATTGAACAAGAGAAAGCAAACAAAACAGAAAAAGCAAGAAATACACAAAAGGAAATAACAAACTTACTTACATTTAGAAAACGTAATGCGTATGCATAATAAAGCAAAGAATAAATCTTAATTAAAAGGAGATAATATAATGAACGTTTATGAAACAGCTGAAAAACTTGCAAAAGAAATACAAAACTTAGATATTAATAAAACAATA
>OJKY01002323.1_pt1 | contig 9952 bp, 9 predicted proteins | sample 1596571 | NCBI WGS metagenome assembly OJKY01 (sample SAMEA4350170, study PRJEB24818) | metagenome | biome: human; feature: gut; material: faeces | place: Denmark | collected 2013-09
TTGGGCATTTTTTAGCAAAAATGAACGGATATGCTCCGTTTTTTATGCCCTTTTCAAGCCCATTTTAGCAATAATTGTGGGTGGATTATGCCGTTCTAAGTGGGTGGGTATGCTCCGTTTTCGCCACAATATATCCTGTGGAGATACTCTACCGAATTTTTTACTGTAATCCACCTGCTCTGATATATTCCCATTTTCATCATAAAAAGTCTGGATTCCCACCGGCAGATTTGCCACACACTCTACGATCATTGAAAGTCTGCTGTTGCTCCAATACCTTACATAATACTGAGAGTAGGACGGTGACAATGAAAGGACATGTCCGCAAGCCATTTCCCTATCAGTCAAATCCCGTATATCCAACATATAGAACATCCATCCATCTTTTTCGAAAACCGCCTGCAGAGATCCACCTGAAAAAACATCAGCTTCCAACCTGGTGTCCAATATCACATCGGGATATTCCCTCTCACTGGAATAACCGTCCACAGGAACAAGCAGGATTGCTGCCATTACCGCCATGAACAAGGCGGCATATCCTTTAATTCTGTTTATGAATCCCGTATCCATACATCATTTCATTTATTTGTCTTATAACTGACCTTCAATTCAGCTATCAATCCTGTATTCATACATTCTGTCTCAGTCGTAATAAAAACGGTAAATGCCTATAATTGATACCAAAATACTAAAAATGGCGAGAGCGAAGGCAAAACGACAGTGTGAAATATGTATAAATAATCATAAAATGCAACTTTAATATAAGTATATGACTTCTGCTTCAAAAGAAAGAAGCTATATTTATAGAGAAACAGACTGAACCATTAAATTGAATGAATAACATGGTGCCCAAGATTTATTATTTGAATGAAGCATCCACTACAGGTATCTGTATATTGCTCGTATTGAAGTTATTGTTTCCCGAAATCATAGCCGGGACTTGGTTTGTGAGTGCGGTCATCATATTGATGGCCATCATTCTTTATTGTGAAATGAACAGAAAAAAAGAGCAGCGCCCCTTATTGTACACCATGCAACGGGAACTCTTTCTGACTCCTTTTCTCTGGTTTTATTATTATTATGAGAAAGCGCTGTTTATAGTCGCCATATTGTGCTTCTTCACTGATTCCGACGATTCGCCTCTGGTTATGTTCATTCCTTTTATTCTCGGCATATATATCGGATTGAAGGTCGCTGTCAATCTGATTGAATATGCAATACAGAAAGATAGGAAGAACTGATTGTCAATATAAAGGAATAACAAGTGAAATGAATATGGAGAAAGTGATACGTTTCAAGACTATGATCGGATACTGCTACCTGTATCCGGATAGAATAATAATGGCCAGAAATGGCAATCCGGAAGAGGTCAATCTCAAGAACGAGGAACAAAGACTGTGGAAACATCTGGTTTTCTATACCATAACCGGATTGTTGCTCGCGTGGCTGGCCTACATGGACAGAGACCATCTGCCCATGTGTCTGTGGCTGGGGTTAACAAGCGCATGGTTATTGTTCAATGTCTTGAGAAGTATCTTTCAAAAAAGTTCAAGTTCGGCATTAATAGAGCGGGACAAGATTCGTTCTGTCCAGTTCAAGAAAGGAGTAAGATACCTGACACGTTCCCGATTCATCGTTGTCTTCGAAGACAGGAAAGGATGCAACAGAATCAGGTATATCCTTTTACCCGGTTCTCTCAACGATGGCCCGAAAGCAACAGAAGAGGCATTAATAGCCATGCGGGAAGGTGGTTATTATCCGTTTTCGAACCAAGAAGGATCTCTGACGGGTATAAGGAAATACAATGAAACTTAGGGGAAAAGAAAGTGGAACAGGTTAAATTAGAGAACAGTGAAAATCAAGGAATACAATACCTATGAGCTGCTGATGATAGCCAACAATGTTACCGGAGAATATCCGGAAAAAAAGGTCAGGCAGGCGAAAGAGGAACTGTACCGACGCGGTGTAGATGACAAGATCATAGCGGACATCATGGAAGAGAAAGAGGAAGCCTTCATGAGAAGGCTGGATGCCGCCGCCCTTGCGGAACAGACACGGCTCGACAAAAAAAGAGAGAAGAACAGGAATGTCAGTTACCACTGGTGGGAACTTATCCCGATGTTCCTGTTCGCCCCATTTTATATGTCCTATGGAATGAGGCGTCTCCCAGGTATCATTGTTCTACTACCTGTCCACCTGCTAAGCTGGACACCCGTTGATTTCAGCGATATGTTCAGGGAACTGAGAAGACTGAAGGAGGAAAAGTATGACCTGAAATTCAAGCAGCGGCTTACAGCACTGATTGCAGGAGACCTGATCTATTTTACCGGAGTATGGTATTACTTTATCAGTCCCAATCTATAATCCTACCAGAAAAAATGTATTTCACTTATTAAAACATATCCCCCATTTCTACAATACAATATAACCGTGCATTGATTTTTGTCAGGATTTGGAACAATAGTCCAGCGACTCCACGCTACTTTTGCCGGAAAACCATTATAAACCATTAAAACAGAGAAAGATGAAGCTGAGAATTACAGAAGCGGTGCTTGCGGAGGCATACAGGGCAAAAGTGTGCAGGGAACGGATGGAAGAACTGGCGGAGAGCATACGGAAGTCGGTGAAGGAACGGTACTCGCTGCCGAAGATGAGAATACGGCTGGCGGAGTACGGCAATGACACGGAACTGATGCTGACGGCAGTGAGCGCACTGCGGAAGGATAAGGAAGCACCGTCGGCAAGGGACAGGGATTTCAGGGCATGGATGCTCATGCTGTGCCGCTCACGCGAGTATAAAGTGATCTGCTACATGTGCAATGAACTGACGGATGCATGGGAACGGAAATACCGGACACGGGAAATGCTGGTGCTATGCGACGTGCTGCATACACTGAAAGGCCATGCACGTACGAACGAGATGACAAACAGGGTATGCGACTATTTCTTCAGGGAAAGACGCAACAAGCTGTATGGCAAGACTTTCCGCATAGAGGAAAAGGATATGGCATACGCCGAGAGCAGGCTGCCGGAACTGGACAAGGCGGTATTCCGCATGACAGTGAACCACTACAGCCACCGCACATTTGTGGCGGAAGAACTTGCCGGACTGTGCGGCATGGGCTATTCGCTGATGCGGCGCAAGTTCAAAACATACTACGGTATGGGGCCATCGGAGTGGCTGCGCCGGGAGCGGATAAGGCGCATAGAGGAGGATATGGAATACCGGGTGGAACTGCCGCTGAAGGAAGTAGCCGAGCGCAACGCCTTCGGCTCGGCAAGCAATTTTGCGGACTTCTGCCAGAAGCAGACCGGAATGAGTCCGTGCGAACTGAAAGCCATAGGACATGAGAAATGGGAGAAGCGCAGGATGGATTTCTGGAACCAATAAAAACGCGCACTGATTTTTATCAGAATCTGGAACATCCTTTCGGGAAGGTTTCACTAACTTACCGCCTAAAAAACAATCCGAAAATACATGAACAACAATACATTTTCAAGATGGAAGGAATCCCTCCACCTGAAAATCCTGTCGGGCTATCTCATACTGGGACTGCTCGTACTGGGCATCATCACGGCCGTATGGTATGAAAAGCAGGTATTCGAGCAGGCGGAGGCAGAGGAACGCAGCCTGCTCATGCAGCGTGCTGCCGCCAGCGAAGCTTACCGGGGACTGATCACACTGTTTCTGGACAATGACCGCGCAATGCTGTGGGACGACTCGGACATGGATACATACGACCGGCGGGAATCGCACACGATGGAGGTGATAGACCGGCTGAAAGGCTACTACGGAGAGCCGGCGCAGACGGCAAGGATAGACACGGTAGTAAGGCTGCTGCACGAGAAACGCAGGCTGATCGAGCGGATGGTGGATATGCCGACCACGGCGTACCGCATGGACAGCCTGCTGGAACGCCACCTGCCCGGACTGGAGCAGACGGCATCGGTACGGACAACGACAGTGACGGAACGCACCGAACCGGAAGAGGAAAAGAAACGGGGCGGGCTGTTCGGCCTGTTCCGCAAGAAAAAGAAAGAAGAACCGGCACGCACGACCACACGGGTGAGCACGACGCCCAACACCCGGCACATTGCGGAGATGCGGCGGTTTGAGGAAGAGATGCGTACGGCACTGGCAGAGCAGGAACAGGCATTCTCCCATTTGTCGGACTCACTGAAAATACGCAACAGCATACTGAACCGGAACCTTTCGCGGCTGATACGGGAAATCGGACAGGACGAGACGGAACGCATGGAAGAAAGGCACATGCGGGTGGCTGAACTGAGAGAGACGGCATTCGTACTGATATGCGGCATATCGGCGGCAGGTGTCCTGTGTGCGGTGCTGCTGTATGCAGTAGTCCGGAGGGACATCCGCCGCCGCACCAGAGACAGGAAACAGCGAGAGGAACTGATAGAGAGCCTGCGCCGGTCGGTCCGGGAGAATGAAGAGCTGATAAAAAGCAGACAAAACATCATGCAGACGGTGACGCACGACCTGCGCTCACCGCTGACCGCCATCCGCGGCAATGCGGAACTGATACTGAAGGACGGGAACCGGGAGACAACGGCGCTGCACGCGGAGCATATACGGCAGTCGGCAGAGCGTATGGGGTCACTGATGGAGAACCTGCTGGACTACTACCGCATAGACAACGGAAAGGAGACCGTCAGGGTGAAGCCGTTCAGACTGGCGGGAGTGGCGGAAACGCTGGAAACGGAGTTTGCCGCACGGATGGAAGAGAAACAGCTGGAGTTCAGGGTGAACAACGCCGCTGACGAGGTGGTCATGGGCGACAGGAACCTGATACTGCGTATCGGCAGCAACCTGCTGTCGAACGCACTGAAGTTTACGGAACGCGGGAGCGTGACACTGACCGCCCTGTATGCCGGAGGGAAATTCACGCTGGCGGTGGAAGATACCGGAGGAGGAATAGACAAGGACAAACGGGAACAGATATTCAAGCCGTTCGAGCGGCTGAGCAATGCCGCCACGCAGGACGGCTTCGGGCTGGGACTGTCGATAGTGAAAAGCCTTGCGGAACTGATGGAGGGCATCATATCGGTGGAGAACATACGGAACACGGGCAGCCGCTTCAGCGTGGTGCTGCCGCTGCCCCAGGCGGAGAAAGCCGGAGAAACAGACCGCAAGGCAGCAGCGAGGCGGACAAGACTGGGCGGATGCTCGGTGTTGTCGCTGGACAACGACAGCATCATACTGGGGATGATACACGACATATTCGTGCAGAACGGGGTGCACTGCGACACCTGCACGAGCACTGGGGAAATGGCGGAGAAGCTGCGCGAGGGACACTATGACCTGCTGACCACGGACCTGAAGATGCAGGACGCAAGCGGCTACGAGGTGCTGGAACTGCTCCGCACGTCGGACATAGGCAACTCACGTACCATCCCCGTGATGGTGGTGACCGGCTCGAAAAGCATCACGAAAGAGGAGCTGGCAAGTGCGGGCTTCGGCTCGGTGCTGTATAAGCCGTTCTCCATCGACGAACTGCTGGCAGCCGCGGAAGAATGTATCGGCGAGGACAGTACCCCACGCATAGACCTCGGCCCGCTGTTCGCATACGGCGACAAGAGGCAGAGGCTGGAATGTCTGGTCAGGGAAACGGAGAAGGAAATGGCCGCCATACGGGAGGAAGCAGAGAGGTGTGACAGGGACAGGCTGGACTACTGGATACACCATATCTGCAGCTCGTGGATGCTGATACATGCCGAAGGGCCGCTGCAGGAGCTGTATGACGTGCTCCACGGAAACGGGACGGCAGAAGAAATCAGGAAGTATGCCGGCAAGGTAACCGGTCAGGGCGAAACGATTATCCGGCTCGCCCGAAAGGAAATGGAGAGAACGGTATGGGAAGAATAATAGTGATAGAAGACAACCCGGTATTTCGCGACCATGTCTGCGGAATGCTGGAGAAGGCAGGCTACAAGACCCGCACGGCATACGACTGTGCCGGGGCACGGAGGCTGCTGGAGGAACTGGACGATGGGGACATCATCGTGTCGGACCTGCGTCTGCCCGACGGGGAATGTACGGAAGTGCTGGAGCGGATGCGGGAAGCGGGTATCAGAAATCCGTTTGTCATCATGACCGACTATGCGCAGGTCGCATCGGCGGTCAGCTCCATGAGGCTGGGAGCCGAGGACTATATCCCCAAGACCCTGCTGCAGGAAAAGCTGCTTCCGAGGATAAGTGAGCTGGTACGCAAAATGGAAAGAAGGCATACCATGCCCATACTGGAGCGCAGAAGTGCCGCATTCCGGACCATCGACCGGCGTATCTCACTGGTAGCCCCGACGGACATAGGTGTGCTGATACTTGGAGAGAACGGTACGGGCAAGGAACACGTAGCAGAAAAGATACATGCGCAGAGTACCCGGCAGAAAGGGCCGTTTGTCGCGATAGACTGCGGTATGCTGACACGGGAGCTGGCTGCATCCGAGCTGTTCGGATATGAGAAAGGCGCATTTACGGGAGCCATAATCGGAAAGAAGGGCTGCATGGCGGAGGCTGACGGCGGCACGCTGTTTCTGGACGAGGTGGGCAACCTGCCCGCTGAGGTACAACAGAAACTGCTGCGTGCGCTGCAGACCAAATGCTACCGCCCGACGGGCTGCACCCGCGAACGGAAAGCGGATGTGCGCATCGTGGCGGCGACCAACGAGAATCTGGAGAAGGCAGTGGAGGAAGGACGTTTCCGGCGGGACCTGTATCACCGCCTGAAGGAGTTTGTCATCAAGATACCGCCGCTGCGGGAGTGCCGGGAGGACATACTGCCCCTTGCGGAGTTTTTCCGGGAGCTTGCCAACGAGGAACTGGGACGGCATACAGAAGGATTCGACAAGGAGGCGGAAAAGGAACTCATGAGGCGGATGTGGGCAGGAAATGTGAGGGAACTGAAACAGACGGTGCGTTCCGCCGTCCTGCTGACGGAAGGAAGGCTGATAGGAGCCGACAGGCTGGAAGCGGAAAGTACGGCACAGGCAGGCAGCTCCCTGCTGCTGAAAGACGGGAATGAGGAAAGGGAACGCATCGTGCGGGCGCTGACGCAGGCGGACGGGAACCGTGAAGTGACTGCCGGACTGCTGGGTATCAGTCGCACGACCCTGTACAACAAGATGAAAGAATACGGTATCATGCAGAAAAAGAGCGAAAAATGAGAAAATCTCGACTGAAAATCCTATCTTTGCATGAACATAGGAGAAATACGGTACGGAGAAACACGGTTTCCCGTACCGACTAAGATATAGTATAGAATAAGACCGCAAGGCGTTTCAAGTGTAAATCTGGTAAATTGAAACTGAAAGAGACAAATTGCGTGATGCTTATGCTATGCCTGGGCATAGCGTGCATTCACATACTCTCTGTAAAGGCTTTACCAGAGCCATCGCTTGAAAGTAGTGTGAATTGCACGCTACTTTTTTTATATACGGTTTCCGGTCGCAACAGAATGACCGCTATGGCAAAAGTCCGATTACTCGCCGTCCTGACAATGGACGGCTGTCCGGCAGAAACAACCGGTCTGTCCGGGCGATGGCTTGGTTCCGACCAGTACGGGATAGGTGCGCTGAAAGAGGCTGCCACCTGCGTCCTGACAGAAGACACGTCGCTTACACTCCTCTCCAACCGGATGGAAAACACCGGCGATTCCCTGAACTATCTGATAGAAGCAACCGAAAAGACGGCAGGCATCATCAACGGCATGATACGGATGCGGCTTGTGGATGAAATCATCCTCTACATGGTTCCCGTCATTGCGGGAAACGGCAGCAGGCTGTTCCAGTCGTCGCTGCCCGAAAGCGAATGGACATGCACGGGAAGCAGACAATGGAAAGACGGCATGGTACGGATAGCCTACGGACGGAAAACACCCCGCCAACGGGTGGTGACGTTCGGAAAATGAACGCCCGGTACGTTCAAAAAGTGAACGTACGTTCAGATTCTGAACAAAAAATGAGGCGTCGGGAAAAGCTCCAAAAAATATTTTCATTAAATATTTCGCTGAATATCAGTGTGATATATCCATACGGAAAGAAAAACACTCCCGCAGGACCGCTATTTGTCCCATAGTTTTATGTGCGCACACTTCAAACCAAGTGTAATAACATAAAACTGAAAGAAAATGGAACACCTCATATTGACAGAAACTGACTTCTTTCGTCTGATAGACAACCCCGGCTCTACCAGACTGGGAACCGCGTACAACGAGTTCACGACCACAGTCGTATCCCTGTGCAAGGAAAGGGAAAGTGTCTGCCGGACTGTTTTCGCACTGAGCTATGCGGAAACGGAACTGCAATATCACGATGCCATGCAGGAGACGGACTCCAGCCGCAGCATGTATGTGAGAAAGGCGCTGTCGTTCGTGCGCAAGATGCTGAAATATTATCAGATAGGGCTGCATCGAGGCGGAGCCTTTGACGGAGGCGAAAAGACAAACCAAAGGCAGGACGAAGCCGCAGAGATGCAGTGGACGGGAAGCACGGCCGAGCTGGTGGAACTGATTTACGGTCTGGACGAGATGAAGCTCATCAACGGAGGGGAAACGGGCATCAAGGAGCTGCTGGCGAGATTCTGCCGCATGTTCGGTGTGGAGATAAAGGAGAACCAGTGCTACAACACCTATGCGGACATCAAGCGGCGGAAGAACGAGAGCCGGACGTATTTCTTTGACAGGGCGGCGGAACGGCTGAACCGCAGGATGATGCGGGACGAGGAGGCGGAACGGAAGAGGCGGTGAATACGCCACAGGCAGGAACAGAAAATCCGTAACACGACAGGGAAAGGCTGTACGTGCTACGGATTTTCTCTTTTCATCTGACCGTATATCCGGTTATCTGCCGCTGAGGAGGTATTGCAGTTCGGGGTCGGACTGTATGCGCTGCAACTCGTCGGCGACAATCTGCCGGACCTCGGCACGGATACGGTTGTAGTTATCCTGGATCATCTCCTTCATGCGGGCGTTGCCATCGGCATCGGTAAAGTCGGTGATGACGGGTATGGGCCGGTAAGCCTGTTCCTCACGCTTCACTTTCCCGGCATCGACCACAATCTCGCAATGGAAAATCTTCTGTTCGATGCGCTCGTCGTAGTTGTCGGCGACGGCTCCCACGAACATGCCCTGCGTGAGCGTGGAAATCTTGCTCGCCGGAATCAGACTCTCCATCTGCGTATTGATGGAAGTGGACTTGTCCTCGCGGTTGATGGTGATGCTCTGCCGCCTCTGGAGAATCTTGCCGAAACGCTCGGAAAGGGTCTTGGCAGTCTCGCCCACGACCTGACCGGAAAAGATGTTGCCGACGGTGTTCATGACCACGGCGGCCTCCTTGTCGCCGTAGTCACGCTTGAGCTGGGAGAAGTCCTGAAAACCCAGCAGGGTGGAAACCTTGTTGCTTCGGGCAGTGGCAATAAGGTTGTCCAGCCCCTTGAAGTAAATCGTGGGCAGCTCGTCGATGATGATGGAGGACTTCAGCCTGCCCTTCCTGTTGACGAGCTTGACGATGCGCGAGTTGTACAGCCCCAACGCCGCCCCGTAGATATTCTGGCGGTCGGGATTGTTGCCGACACAGAGAATCTTCGGCTCGTCGGGATTGTTGATGTCGAGCGTGAACTCACTGTCGGACATGACCCAGTAGAGCTGCGGGGAAATCATGCGCGAGAGCGGAATCTTCGCCGAGGCTATCTGACCGGCGAGCTGTTCCATCGCCCCGCCCTGCCAGGCGTCCATGAACGGGGAAAGGTAGTTCTCCAGTTCGGGATAGCTGGTGAGAATCGGGAACAGGTCCTCGTAACGGCGGTTGAGCAGCTCGATGGCATGGGGAAAGGTGCAGTATTTCCCGTCCTGATAGATACGGAGGAACCATATCACGGCGGCGAACAGGATAATCGGAGACTCGACAAAGAAGTCGCCCTGCTTCTGCACATCGG
>OJKY01002324.1_pt1 | contig 9950 bp, 8 predicted proteins | sample 1596571 | NCBI WGS metagenome assembly OJKY01 (sample SAMEA4350170, study PRJEB24818) | metagenome | biome: human; feature: gut; material: faeces | place: Denmark | collected 2013-09
GTGCTGACGGTCTGCTCGCAATGTCCGCAGGGAGCGGTGGCGCTCGGCGCTTACGAGACCTCGAACGCCCTGAAAAGAGCGGGCGCGGTCAGCGGGCTGGACATGACGACCGAGGCCGCCGTCGCCAAGCTCTACTATCTCTTTTCCTGCGGCTATGAGAAGGAGCGCGTCAAGACGCTGATGGAGCCGGACCTCCGCGGCGAAATGACGGCGCCGTAGCTCACGCGAGCGTGTCGCGCAGCGCGGCGAGCGCCATCGGCGTGTCCACATCGCGCAGCTCATCGGGGGAGAGCTCAAAGAGCGCCAGCGCATCCCCGTGACGGCGAATGACGGCGCTGCCGCCGTGATCGCCATCGAGCGCCATCAGCTCGGGGAAAAAACGGGCGGGGAAGATGCACGGATTGCCGCGCACGCCGCCGTGCCCCATCGCGACGATGCGGTCGGGATGCCGGCGGAAAAACTCGACCTCCGCGCGCACGCTCTCGCGCCGCAGCAGCGGCTGGTCGGCGACCTGATAGAGAATGGCGTCACAGTCTGCCATTGCCTCGGTGCCGAGCCTGACGGTGTGGCTCGCGCCCCACTCGGGGAAGGGGTTGACAAGGACGGTAAAGCCGAAGCGCCTGGCAAGCACGAGGACCTCGTCATACTGCGTGACGACGGTCACGCGGGCAAACTCCTCGCGGGGGACGGTCTCGAGCGCGTGCTCGATGAGCATTTTGCCGTCCACCTTGGCGGCGAGCTTGTTGGAGCCGAAGCGGCTGGCGTTTCCGGCCGCCATGATAAGGCAGCCGATCCTGGGCGGATGGTTCATGGAGTTCATCTCTCTTTCTCGGTTATGGTTACTTTATCATAAGCAGTCTCCCCAGTGCAACCGGAAAATACACACGCTATTCTGAAAGTAGGACTACGGCGTCTCTGTACAAACGGGGCGTTTGGTGTTAAAATCACAGCAAGAAAATGGGCTGATTCGCTGAAAACAGCGTGTTAGAATATCTTGCTTTTGTAAGAATTTCTAAAAATGTTCAAAATTTACCGAAGGAAGCGTCCCGGCAGGCGGGAACGCTGAAGGAGGTCTTTTATGTCGGAAGGATACAGCAGCAAGCCGATGCAGGCGACGAAGATCGGTGATCGCATCGTCCGTGTGGACGCGGTGCAGAAGGCGAGGGGCGAGGCGGTCTACGTCTGCGATATGACGCTGCCCGATATGCAGTACGCCTACATGGTACGCTCCACCATCGCCCGCGGAAGGATCAAGGCCATTCATGTGCCGGAGCTGCCGGAGGGGTACTATTTCATCTCCGCGAAGGATATTCCCGCACAGGGCAAGAACGAACTGTGGATGATCGCCAAGGACTGGCGCTGCTTCGCCGAGGACTATGTCCTCTACGTCGGCGAGACGATCGGCCTGGTGGTCGGCCCCGACCGCAGCGTTCTCAAGCGGCTCAAGGCGCAGATCAAAATCGACTACGAGGAGCAGACGCCTGCCGTCACCATTGACGACGGTATCCACTGCGTCGGCGGCCCCATGTTCCCGGAGAAGAACAGCAACGTCATGTGCGAGCTGTTCTGCGAAAAGGGCCGGCCGATGGACGAGGTGTTCGCCGAGGCGGACGAGGTCTTTGAGGAGACCATCGAAACGCCCTATCAGGAGCACGTCCATCTGGAGACCAACAGCGCCATCGCGGATATGGAGGACGGCAAGTTCGTCTTCTATGCCTCTGCCCAGTGCCCGTTCTACATCCGCAAGTCCATCGCGGGACTGCTGGACATTCCCTATGACGATATCATCGTCCGCCAGTGCACGACCGGCGGCGCGTTCGGCGGCAAGGAGCATTTCCCCGACGTGCTCTGCGGCGCTCTGCTGGTGGCGGAGAACAAGATCCGCAAGCCCATCAAGATGGTCTTTGACCGCGAGGAGGACACGCAGTTCTCCGTCAAGCGCCATCCGTCCAAGTGCATCTACAAGACCGCGGTGAAGGACGGAAAGATCACCGGTGTGTACGGTCACATCTACTATAACTGCGGCGCGTACCTCTCCTCGTCCTACGTCGTGCTCCAGCGCGGCGTGTTCCACGGCAACGGCGTCTACACCTTCGACAATACCTATCTCAAGGGCGAGGGCATCGGCACGAATATGTTCCCGTCCTGCGCGTTCCGCGGCTTCGGCGCGCCGCAGACGCTCTTTGCCATCGAGACGCATCTGGACCATCTGGCGCACCACCTCGGCGTGGATCCGCTGGAATTCAAGATGCAGTACCTCGCCAAGAAGGGCGACGAGACCACGACCAACGGCCACATCATCGAGGAGGTCAAGCTGCCCGAGATGCTGGACGTCGTCACCCGCGAGTCCGACTACTGGCGCAAGGCGAAGGAATACAAGCCCGGCTGCGGCAGGGGCATCGGCATCGCCATGTATAACCACGGCGGCGCGTTCACCGGCAACGGCGAGCAGGCCATCATCAAGGCGCACGCGCGGCTGGTCAAGACCGACGACCGCGTGAGCATTCAGGTCGGCTCCACCGAAATGGGGCAGGGCTTCAAAACGAGCCTGCGCAAGATCTGCGCCGCCACGCTCGGCGTGAGCATCGATCAGATCGAGTATCTCGATCCCGACACCTCCAAGGTCGTGGACTCCGGCCCGACCGCAGCCTCCCGCTCCACCATGGTCGTCGGCCGCCTTGTCGAGCGCGCCGCGCAGGAGATGAAGGAGCGCTGGAGCGAGGGCGACTTCACCACCGAGGTCGAGTACGAGCATCCCGACGGCTATCCGTGGGATCAGGCGACCTTCCGCGGCGACGCCTACCTCGGCTACGGCTGGGGCGTTGCCTGCGTTGAGGTCGAGGTAGACAAGCTGACGAACGAGGTAAAGACGCTTGGCGTCTGGTCCTCTCACGAGATCGGCAAGGCCATCGACGAGCTGATCGTCCACGGTCAGATCAACGGCGGCATCCTCCAGTCCCTCGGCTACGGCTCGATGGAAAAGCTGGAGGTCAAGGGCGGCCGCTTCAAGCAGAAGAGTATGTCCGACTATGTGATCCCCACCTCGATGGATTTCCCGAAGCAGTTCTACCACATTCAGGAAAATCCCTATCCCTGGGGTCCCTACGGAGCCAAGGGCATGGGCGAGCTGGTGTTCAACGGCGCTTCCGCGGCCTATGTGGACGCGGTCGAGCGCGCGCTCAACACACGCTTTACATCCATTCCCATCCCGCCGGAAGCGATTGAGGAGGCTATGAAACATGTACACTGAGATTCGTTTTACATTGAACGGCGAGCAGAAGCTCTACCAGGGCGACCCGCTGAGAAGACTGCTCGACGTGCTGCGTGAGGACTACGGCCTCACCGGCAGCAAGGAAGGCTGCGGCGAGGGCGAGTGCGGAGCCTGCTCCATCATCAAAAACGGCGAGCTGGTCACGAGCTGCATCATCCCCGTCGGCGCGGTCAACGGCTGCGAGCTTTTGACTATCGAGGGCATCCGCGACACGGAAAAGGGCAAGTGCATCATCGACGCCTACGCCGAGGGCGGCGCGGTGCAGTGCGGCTTCTGCATCCCCGGCATGGTCATGGCAACCTACGTGCTGCTGAGCAGGAATCCCGACCCCACCGAGGAGGAGATCCGCGTCGGCATCAGCGGCAACATCTGCCGCTGCACCGGCTATGACCTGATCGTCGAGTGCATCCGACTCGCGGCGAAGAAAGGAGCGGCCTTATGGAACAGGTAAAGTGCTTCATTCCCGAAACGCTTGAGGAGGCGCTGCGTATCCGCAGAGAGACCGGCGCGACCGTCCTCGCCGGCGGCTCCGACCTGATGGTCGCGAACAGCATGGGTGCGGGCGTGACGCCCGCGTTCAAGGGCGACGTTCTCATCATCACCAATCTCAAGGAGCTCAAGGGCATCCGCGCGCTGCCGGACGGCAGCGTGGAGATCGGCGCGTGCATGACCTCGGCGGAGATCGCCCGCTCGCCCATCGCGCCCGAGCTTTTGAAGGACGCCGCGTCCCGCATGGGCGCGATCGCCCTGCGCAACAGCGCGACCATCGGCGGCAACATCGGCAACGCGTCCCCCAAGGGCGATATGCCCCAGCCGCTCATCCTGATGGACGCGGAGGTGGTGCTCACGAGCGTGGACGGCGAGCGCCGTATGCTCGTGGACGACTACATCATTGCCACCAAAAAGACCGCGCTGCGCGAGGACGAGATCATCACGAAGGTCATCATCCCCAAGCAGGACTTCACCCACATTTTCTTCCGCAAGATCGGTATGCGCCGTGCGAACGCCATCTCCAAGCTGACGCTCTCCGCCGCCGCCACCGTCCGCGACGGCGTGGTGGTCGACTTCCGCGCGTCCTCCGGCGCGGCGGGCCCCAAGGTCGCCCGCTCCCGTAAAGCGGAGGAGCTGCTGATCGGCAAAAAGGTCAGCGAGCTTCACACCTGTAAGGAAGAATTCCTTGACGCATGGAACGCGGTCATCAGCCCGCACGCCATGCCCGAATACCGCAGAAACACCACGCGCAGAATGCTCGCGTTCTTCATCGACGCGCTCGAAGCCGGTCATGCGCCCGGCCGCGTGGATATTCAGGAATAAAAGGGAGGCAATGCCATGATCTACCATCCCCGGACCCCGCAGGAGGCTGTGAACCTCCGCAAGGAGCACGCCGACACGGCGGTCTATCTTGCCGGCGGCACCGATGACCTCCGCCTCGGCGGCGCCGCCGAGGGCAAGGACCTCATCGACATCACCGGCTTCGACTTCAACACCATCACCGAGAAGGACGGCAAGGTCTATATCGGCGCGCTCTGCACCCTGCAGGACGTGATCGAGAGCGAGCTTGTCCCGGCATTTATTAGGGAGGCCGCCGGCTTCTGCGCCTCCTTTGCCAAGCGCAGCAGTGCGACGGTCGGCGGCAACCTCGGTCTGCGCCGCTCCGACAGCTATCTTGCCGCCGCGCTGACCGCGGCGGACGCGGTGCTCAAATCCATCACGCCGCACGGCGAGCAGGACAAGCCCGTCGGCGAATACCTGCAAAGCGACTGCAAGCGTCTGATCGAGTATGTCGTGGTCGATAAAGACCGTACCGGCTCCGTCAAGCGCTTCGGCAACACCTCGTCGAGCCACGCGACGCTCATCGCCGCCGAGAGCGGCGGCATCTACGCGCTGAGCGTGCAGGGCAGCGGCCTTGTCTACGGCACGACGCCGGACATTGCCGAGCAGGTCACCTATGTCGACGACCTGACCGGCAGCGCCGCCTATAAGAAGTATCTGGCGGGCATTGTTTTCACACTCGGGAGGTAAGGGCGATGGAACTGAAATGCAAGATCAACGGCGAAGAGGTGACCCTCCGCGCCGAACCCACCGCAAGACTGCGTGATGTTTTGTACCGTGCCGGTTACCGCAGCGTCCGCGACAGCGACGATGCCGAGGGCTTTGCCGGCAGCGATACCATCGTCTTCAACGGCAAGCTCAAATATGCGAACTTCATCCTGTTCTATCAGGCTGAGGGCGCGGAGATCCGCACCGCCGAGAGCCTGCTGAACGGGCGCGAGCTCAACAACGTGCAGAAGGCCATGGTCGCCGCGGGTATCGTGCAGAGCGCGTACAACGCGCCCGCTGCCGCGCTCATTCTGACCTGGCTGCTCGAGCAGAAGCCGAACCCCACCCGCGAAGAGATCAAGGATGTGCTGACGAGCATCTTCCTCCGCGATGCGGGCTTTGAGCATTATTATCTCCCCGGCAAGCTCGCGACCGCGCTGCGCGACTTCGGCGAATTTCGCAGCGAGATCGCGCCGTCCTTCCGACCCAACCTTGAGGTCGTCGGCAAGCCCTGCGGCAAGATCGACGGCGCGGCGCTGGTCTCCGGCGAGCCGGTGTTTGTCGAGGACAAGGTGCCCGAGAACGCCTGGTGCCTGCACGTCCTCCGCAGCCCCTTTGCCAGCGCCTACATCAAGTCCATCGACACGAGCGAGGCGGAGAAGCTGTCCGGCGTCGCCGCCATCCTTACCGCGTACAATACGCCGGAGACGCACTATATGCAGGCCGGTCAGGGCAATCCCGAGCCGTCTCCGCATGACCGGCGGCTCTTCAACAGGAAGGTCCGCCACGTCGGCGACCGCGTCGCGGGCATCATCGCCCGCACGCCGGAGATCGCCGATCAGGCCGCCGCGCTCATCAAGGTCGAGTATGAGCCGCAGGGCGCGGTCTACACGGTCGAGGAGGCCATGGCGGAGGGCGCGCCGCTCGTCCACAACGGCGAGGTCATCTACAACGCGGGCGCGCCCGCGGACCTCGCGGAGTACAATAAGCTCGCGGGCGACGAGCGCGAGGGCAAGGTCGTCTACCAGTTCCCGCTGGGCGCGGACATCCATAAGAACATCGCCGCCTCCAACAAGGGCGGCATCGGCGATATGGAAAAGGGTTTCGCCGAGGCGGACGCCATTGTGGAGCGCACCTACCAGACCAGCCAGATCCAGCACACGCCGCTCGAGCCGCACGTCTGCTATGCGCACATCGAGAGCGGGCGTCTGGTGCTCAACTGCGCCACGCAGGTGCCGTACCATGTGCGCCGCATCGTCAGCTGGGTGTGCGGCATTCCGGAAAATAAGATCCACGTCATCAAGGAGCGCGTCGGCGGCGGCTACGGCAGCAAGCAGGACATTCTGGTGGAGGACCTGACCGGCTACGCTGCGTGGGTCACCGGCAAGCCCGTCTACTACCGCAACACCCGCGCCGAGGAGTTCTACGCCAACTCCACTCGTCACCCCATGCGCGTGAAGGTGAAGATGGGCGGCAAGAAGGACGGCACGATCACCGCGCTCTTTATGGAGGTCTGCGCCAACACCGGCCCGTTCGGCAACCACTGCCTGACCGTTCCGATGAACAGCTGCTCCAAGACGCTGCCGCTCTTCGCCGTGGACAACATGGCGTATGATCTGAAGGTCTTTTACACCAACACGCCGCCCGCAGGCGCGTATCAGGGCTACGGTACGCCGAAGGGCACCTATGGCATCATGATGGCGATGGCTGAGCTGGCGGACAAGCTGGGCGTGGACTACCGCACGATGGTGGAAAAGAACCACGTCAGCGAGGGCTATATGCTTGAGATCCTCAAGGGTCTCGGCGAGGGCCGCGAGGGCAACGTCGTTCCCGTCGGCTCCTGCGGTCTGGACGAGGCCATTGCCAAGGGCTGCGACATGATCGAGTGGGGCAAAAAGGAAGTCTCCGACGATCCCGACTGGAAGATCGGCAAGGGCTTTGCCATGATCATGCAGGGCAGCGGTCTGCCCGGCTTGGACCATGCCGAGGCCATCGCCAAGCTGGAGACGGACGGTACGGTCATTCTCAACAGCGGCGGCGCGGATCTGGGCACGGGTCTTGACACCATCTCCGCCAAGGCGGTGAAGGAGGTCCTCAAGCTCCCGATGGAGAAGATCACGGTCGTGTCCGGCGATACCGACTCCTGCGTGTTCGATACCGGCGCTTACGCCTCCTCCGGCACGTTCTTCAGCGGCAACGCCTCGCTGCTGGCGGCGAAGAAGCTCAAGGAGAAGATTTTGGCGGAGGCCGCTTTGCAGATGAACGAAAAGGTCGAGGATCTGGACGTTCGCGTACCCGGCGAGGTCTATTCCAAGACGAGCGGCAAGGCGCTCACCTACGGCGAGCTGTCCCACGCGGCGATCGCGGGCGACGGCCGCGGGCAGATGGTCGCGCACGGCAGCTACGTCACCACCGCATCCTCCGTGCCCTACGGCGCGCACTTCGCGCAGGTGGCGGTCAACATCAGGACCGGCGAGATCAAGGTGCAGAAGTTCTACGCCCTGCAGGACGCGGGCACGCCCATCAATCCCGAGATCGCGCTGTGCCAGATGTACGGCGCCGCGATGAAGTCCATCGGCCACACCCTCTATGAGGATATGAAGCTGGACGAGAACGGCAAGTGCATCAACGCGAATCTGACGGATTACGGCGCGCCGATGATCGGCGAAGCGCCCGAGGATTTCAAGTCCGTGCTGATCGACGTCAACGACGACTTCGGTCCCTTCGGCGCGAAGTCCATCTCCGAGATCGCCTGCAACGGCGCGGCGCCCGCCATCGGCATCGCCATTCACGACGCCTGCGGCGTTTGGATGCGCTCCTGGCCGATGACGCCGGAGAAGCTGCTGCACGAGCTTGGCAGGATCTGAACGACTCGCATCGTAAAAAAGGATTGAACCGAAAACAAAATGGTGCTATACTTTCTATAGCACCATTTTGTTTTGCGATAAAGGAGGAGTCCTTATGGTCATTACCGTTGGAAGACAGTACGGAAGCGGCGGCCGCGAGATCGGCACGGCGCTGGCGAACAAGCTCGGCATCGTCTACTATGACGATCTGCTGCTCAAGAAGGCGGCGGAGGAAAGCGGCCTTTGTGAGGAGCTGTTCCATAGCTTCGACGAGCGCCCCAAGAGCTTTCTTTATTCCATTGCGATGGACCCGTATTCCTTCACCATGCACCATGTGACGCCCAAGGGCAGCATCGAGCAGCAGGTGTATCTTGCGACCTATGATACCATCAAGAAGCTCGCGGACAAGGGCCCCTGCGTTCTCATCGGCCGCTGCGCGGACTACGCGCTCAAGGACCGTGACGATGTGATCAACCTCTTCATCTCCGCGCCGCTCGAAAGCCGCATCAAGCGTGTGGCCGCGCGCAACAACATCTCCGAGGCGGAGGCGAAGGAGCGCATCAAGAAGACGGACAAATCCCGCGCGTCGTACTATAACTACTATTCCTCGAAGGACTGGGGCGAAGCCAAGAGCTATGACCTGTGCATCGACTCGTCGCTTCTCGGCATTGAGGGGACGGTCGCGCTGCTCGAAGAGATGGTGAAGCTCAAGGGCATGAAGTAAAAACAGAAAATGAAAAAGGGAGCTTTGCGCTGCGGCGCAAAGCTCCCTTTTTCGCAATAATGTTACTTGTCCTCTTCCAGCTTTTCCAGACCCGCGCGCAGCGCGTTGAAGGCGGCGGGCAGGGAGGAGATGCTGTTTTCGGCTCGCCGAAGCTCGCCGGTCACACTGATGCAGGTGTTGCCGAGCGTCGAAAGCACGCTGTCGCAATGGGCGCGGCAGTCGCCGATCATAGCGGCAAGCCGCTCGTGGACGCTGCGTTCATACTCCTCGGCGCGCTGGTGCGCGTCGAGCTCAATGCCGGCAAGGTGCTCCTTGATGGTGGAATACTGCTCGGCCATGGGGCGGAGCTTATCATTCTCCGCGCGCAGGGAAGCGTTCTCCGCGCGCAGCGCTTCGGCCTCGGCGCGCAGCGCGGTCAGCTCATCATTGGCTGTATCCAGCGCGGCACGCAGGGTGTCGCGCTCTGCCGCGGTGTCGCTGTGCTCTTGGGTGAGGCGGTCGTTTTCGCCGCGCAGGGTGCTGACCTGCGTGCGCAGCTCCTGCTCCTGCGCGCAGAGCTTGTCGATGTCGCCCTCGAGCGACTCGATGCGGGCGGTGCTCTCCGCCGAGGTCTTTTTGATATAGTCAATGACGTCCTCGCGGTTGAAGCCGCCGAACAGGGAACCCTTAAAGGTATTGTTTTCCATCCTGAATCCCACCTTACTCATACTCTTTCGATAGTGTAGCACAGTTTTCGCCCGATGACAAGCAGAAAAAGAGCAGCCTTAGCCGGCTGCTCCGTTTTCTTTTTTGCCTGACTTCATGGTCTTTTTCCTGCGCTTGCGGTGGACGACGCGGACGATGAAGAAGACCGCCGCGGCGATCAGCGCGAGAAAGATCGCCCAGAGCCACCAGACGGCCGCCGTGGTCAGCACGGCGAGCTGCACGTTCTCGCCCTCCGCGGTAAAGAGCAGGTAGCTGCCCATCGAGGTCGTCTCGACCGGCTGCCAGCTTCCGTCGGACCGGCGGACAAAGACGGCGCAGTGATCCATGCTCACCTCCTCGGGCGGGAGATAGCGGATCGTGTGCT
>OJKY01002335.1_pt1 | contig 9918 bp, 6 predicted proteins | sample 1596571 | NCBI WGS metagenome assembly OJKY01 (sample SAMEA4350170, study PRJEB24818) | metagenome | biome: human; feature: gut; material: faeces | place: Denmark | collected 2013-09
TGGTGTCAAATTGCAGGCCGGAGCCCGGCTCCGCCGGCTCCATCAGCAGATGCACCTCGGCATAGTGCCGCAGCGGCTCATAATGCCCCACGCCCTCGACCGGCGCGGCGATCGTCTCAAGATAGACAATATTTCCGGCGTCAAACGAAACGCGAAGCCCGAAGCGGCTTTCAATCAGCTTCTGCAAAATCTCCATCTGCACCGGCCCCATCAGCTGCACGCGAATCTCTCGCAGCAGCGCGTTCCAGACCAGATGCAGCGCAGGATCCTCCTCTTCAAGCATGCGCAGCTGTCCATACGCCAGCGCCGCATCCGTGCCGTCGTCCAAAAGCAGGCGGTATTCCAGAACCGGCTGCAAAACCGGTGCCTGCGCCGCCGTCTCGCGGCCCAGCACATCGCCTGGCATGGTCTTGCTCAGTCCCGTCACGGCGCAGACCGTCCCTGCGGGTGCCTGCTGCAAAAGCGTGAATTTACTGCCGGAATAGAGCCGAAGCTGGTCGGCCTTTTCCTCCCAGCCCTCACCGCGGAGCGTCTGCTTAACTAGAAGCGTCCCGCCCGTGACCTTCAGAAACGTCAGACGCGCGCCCTTCTCGTCGCGCGCGATCTTGAATACATGCGCGCCGAACTCCGCGCCCCGCGCAGGCTCGTCCACGAACCGGCGCAGCGCATCCAGAAGCGCGTCCACACCCGTCTGCCGCAGCGCAGAGCCGAACAGGCACGGGAACACCCGCCTGTGCGAGACGAGCGGCGCGATCTGCGCGTCGGAAAGCGTGCCGGAGGTGAGATAACTCTCCATCAGCGCCTCGTCGGACAGGGAAAGTTCCTCAAACAGCTGTGCCTGCGGCTGAGAAAAATCGATACAGCCCTCGTCCAGTTCCACACGGACGGCAGCAAGCAGCGCATCCCGGTTCGCTGTTTCCATATCCATCTTGTTGAAGAAGAGAATGACCGGCACCTGATAGCGCCGCAGCAGCCGCCAGAGCGTGACGGTGTGACTCTGGATGCCCGACGGGCCGCTGATAATGAGCATGGCGCAGTCGAGCACCTGCAGCGTCCGCTCCATCTCGGCAGAAAAATCCACATGGCCCGGCGTGTCGAGCAGCGTCAGCGTGCAGCCGGGCAGCGGGAGAACGGCCTGCTTGGAAAAGATCGTGATGCCCCGGCTGCGCTCCTGCGCGTCGGTGTCGAGAAACGTATCGCCGTGGTCGACGCGGCCAAGCGTGCGGATGACGCCTGCCCGGTAAAGCATGGCCTCCGACAGCGTCGTCTTGCCCGCGTCCACATGGGCAAGCAGCCCCACGCAAAGCCGTTTTTCCGTCCGTTCCGTTCCCTGTGCGTTCATTGCCGTTCTCCGTTCGTTATGATCTGGGAGAATTATAGCACAAAAACGAAAAACCGCCAAGAGGGACAGGCAGACACATGAGGAGACTGTGCGGATATGCCATTGCCTTTTTCGGGGAAATGCACTATAATGTTTATAACTATGTAAATCGGGAAGGAGGCGGCTGCGGTGCTGCCGGAGGGTTTTGAGGCGCGGATGCGTGCGCTTTTGGGAAGCGAATATGAGGACTTTCTCGCGTCCTTTGACCGGCCGCTCTGCACCGGTCTGCGGAGAAATCCGCTCAAAACCGGCTTTACGGGCGATTTGTCGCGGTTTTCGCTCTCTCCCGTACCGTGGTGCCCGACGGGGTTTTATTATGACGCGGTCTCCCGGCCCGGCTTATCGCCGTATCACGCGGCGGGGCTTTATTATCTGCAGGAGCCGAGCGCCATGGCCCCAGCGGAGCTTTTGGACCCGCAGCTGGGCGAGCGCGTGCTCGACCTGTGCGCGGCCCCCGGCGGGAAATCGACGCAGCTGGCGGGCAAACTCCGAGGAAAGGGGCTTCTGGTCTGCAACGAGATCAACGCCAAGCGCGCGAAAATTCTTTCCGGGAATATCGAGCGGCTGGGCATTTCCAACGCGCTGGTCCTGAACGAGCACCCGAAGCGGCTGGAAGAGCGCTTCGCGGGGTATTTTGATAAAATTCTCGTCGACGCCCCCTGCTCCGGCGAGGGGATGTTCCGCAAGGAGGAGGCCGCCGTCACCGACTGGACGGAGGACACGAACGCCATCTGCGCCAACCGCCAGCTGGAGATTCTGACCTCCGCCGCAGCCATGCTCCGCCCCGGCGGGCGGCTGGTTTACTCCACATGCACGTTCTCTCCTGTGGAAAACGAGGGCGTGATCTCGGACTTTTTGTGGAAAAATCCCGATTTTTCTGTAGAAAAGCCGGATGTGCCGTTCTTTTCTCCCGGCAGACCCGATTGGGTGGCGAATCCCGCGCCGGGATTGGAAAAAACGTTCCGCCTCTGGCCGCATAAGCTTTTGGGCGAGGGGCACTATGCCGCCGTCCTCCGCCGGGCGGGGGACGAAGCGCCCGCAGTGCTTCCGCCGGAGCCTGCGGCCAGGTGCCCGCAGGAGCTGACGGACTTTTGCGCCCGGACCGGCGCGGCCTTGCCGGAGGGGAAGCTGCTGCGGTTCGGGGACGTGTGCTATCTCGTCCCGCAGGCGCTGCCGGAGGTAAAGGGGCTGCGGGTGCTGCGCGCGGGGCTGGAGCTTGGCGCAGTCCTGAAAAACCGCTTTGCGCCCGCGCACGCGTGGGCGCTGTGGCTGCAGACGCTGGAAAACAGCGTCTCGTTCGAGGAAGCCGACCCGCTGCTCGCCCGGTATCTTTCCGGCGACGTGCTGCCGTCCGACAAGCGCGGCTGGACGCTCGTGCAGGCGGACGGGCTTTCGCTCGGCTGGGCAAAGGGCGACGGAAGCCAGCTCAAAAATCACTATCCGAAGGCGCTTCGCCGCCCGGTTTAAAAACAGGAGGATGCACTATGGCAAAGACAGTCCTGATCGTAGAGGATGAACGCGCAATCGTGGAGATCCTGAAATTCAATCTCAAGCGCGAGGGCTATGAGACGCTCGAGGCGCTTGACGGCCAGACGGGCCTGCAGCTTGCGCAGACGGAGGACCCGGATCTGATCTTACTGGATGTCATGCTGCCGAAAATGAACGGCTTTGATATCTGCAAGACGCTCCGCGCGGAAAACCGCACCACGCCCATCATCATGCTCACGGCCCGTGAGGAGGAAATGGACAAGGTCTTCGGACTCGAGACCGGCGCGGACGACTATATGACCAAGCCCTTTTCCATGAAGGAGCTCATGGCCCGCGTCAAGGCGAATATCCGCCGCCGCAGCATGGAATACGCTTCCGCGCAGGCCTCCGGCACGGCAAATACCGTTGAGGCAAATGGCCTGTGCCTGAACCCCGAAACCTATCAGGTGACGAAAAACGGCACGCCGGTCGAGCTGACGCAGAAGGAATACGACCTTCTCTCCTATCTTATCCGCGAACGCGGAAAGGTCTTCTCCCGGGAAGATCTCATGCAGCGGGTATGGAATTATGACTATTACGGGGATATGCGCACGGTCGATGTGACGGTGCGGCGGCTTCGTGAAAAGATCGAGGACGACCCCGGCAAGCCCCGGTATATCCTGACCCGGCGCGGCGTCGGCTATTATTTCGCGGGATAACGCAGCTTCCCGCGCGAGAAAGGAGGGGCGGCCATGCGGTCCCTGCGCATGAAGATGGTCATGATCATGGTGATCCTGATCCTGGCCCTGATGCTGACGACAGGCGCGTTTTTGATGAGCGGCGTCGGCAATTTCTATGTGTCCCAGTTCTATGAGCAGATGGAGGGCACGTTTACCCCGGAATTCATCGCCCAGCTGCAAAGGCTCTCGGCGGAGGACAACGCCCCCGCGCAGATGAAGGAGCTTCTCATGGCGCAGGCCGGGCTTGGCATCGATATCACGGGCCGCAACGTCTACATTCTTGACCAGACCGGCTCCGTGCTCGACAGCTCGAACCAGCGCACCACGGTCGTGATGACGCAGAACATTCTGTCCGCCATGAACGGCTCGGTTGGGCAGAGCAGTTCGGTCACGAACAACTATATGGATCTGGCCGTCCCCGTCGAATCGGACGGCGCGCAGTATATCGCCTACATCCGCGACAACCGCGCCACAGTCGATGCGTTGACGAGCGAACTGCTGATCATCATCCTGCGCGCGCTGGCGCTGGGCCTGGTGATCTGTGTGATTTTGTCGTTCCTGCTGTCGCAGATTCTGATCACACCCATCCGCGCGCTGACCGTCGGCACAAAGCGCGTCGCGGCGGGAGATTTCGCGAACCGCGTCACGGTCGACAGCCGCGACGAGATCGGCGATCTGACCCGGAACTTCAACCACATGGCAAAGGTCCTGCAGGACACGATCTCCGAGGCGGAGAACGAGCGCAACAAGCTTTCCACGCTGTTTCTGCACATGACCGACGGCGTCGTCGCGTTCAATACGGCGGGCAGCGTCATCCACTATAACCCCGCCGCCACGCAGATGCTCGCGCAGAACCTGTCAAGCCAGACGACCTTCGACGAAATTTTCTCGAAGGAAGCCGAGCTTGACACGCTCCTGACCCTGCGCAGGCCGCAGTATATCGAGGCGCAGAAGACCGTCGGCGAACGGGAGCTGGAGCTGTTCATGGCCCCGTTCTCGTCCGACCACGCGCAGGGCGGTGTGCTCGTCGTCATCCACGACGTCACCGAGCAGCGCAGGAGCGAGCAGCTCAAGCGCGAATTCGTCGCCAACGTCTCGCACGAGCTGCGAACGCCGCTGACCAATATCAAATCCTACGCCGAAACGATCGTCGACACCGGCGACGAGCTGCCGCCGGAGCTGCGCTCGAATTTCATGAACGTCATCATCAGCGAGGCCGACCGCATGACCCGCATCGTGCAGGATCTGCTCACGCTCAGCAAAATCGATTACGGCAAGATGGAGATGAACATCTCCCGGTTCCCGTTCTTAAAAGCCGTGCAGAATGTCTACGACGCCGCGAAGCTGAATGCCGAGCAGAACCACCACCACACTATGACGCTCACCTGCGAGGGGGACATTCCCGACGTCAACGGCGACCGGGAGCGCATCGAGCAGGTCATTACCAACATCGTCTCCAACGCTGTCAAGTATACGCCCGACGGCGGCAAAATTGATATGCTCGTCGGCACGAGCGGCAAAAACGTCTTTGTCCGCGTGGCTGACAACGGCATCGGCATCCCCGAAAAGGATCTGCCGCGCCTGTTTGACCGGTTCTACCGTGTGGACAAGGCGCGTTCGCGCGAATCCGGCGGCACGGGCCTCGGCCTTTCCATCGCGCAGGAGATTTTGAACCAGCACAAGGGCAGCATTGAAATTTCGTCCGAATACGGCAAGGGTACCTCGGTCCTCATTACCATTCCCGCCGCGGAGGCGCAGGCATGAAGCAGAAACGAAGACATGGCCATGGCCGGAGGCTGCTGGAGATCGGAAAGGACATTCTGATCGTGTTTCTCGTGCTGGTCAACGTGACGCTTGCGATCATGTGCCTGCCGACAAAGACGCTCACGCAGACCAAATGGCTGGCAAGCGCGCTGCGCCCGTTTGCGGGGCTGTTCGGCCTCAATGAAGCGGAGCTGACCTATACCGCGCCTGCCACCGGCAGCGCATTCATCGGCGCGGCGCAGCCCATCGCCGTCACGCTGAGCACTGAGGCAGGCAGGCAGAGCGCACAGTATGACTTTGCCGCTCTTGACACGCTTTACGGTCAGTACGGAGGGCTGCTTGCGCAGGCGCTCGAGAGCGCCGAAACGCCGCAGGCGTGCGCCGAATCGGCGTTTTATGCCGCTTTGCGGAAGCCCGGCACGGCCTTCTGCTTCCCGGGACAAATTTCCCCCGCCGTGCTTGGCGCATGGCTGAACGTGCGCGCGCCGGAGGGCGCGGACGCGCAGTGGTACGTGCTGGCGCTGGACGGAGAGACGGTTCAGCTGTATCTGCTGGGCGACGGCTGCTATCGCGCGCAGACGGCGCTTTCCGCCGAGACGCTTGCGGCCGAGCTTTCCGCCGCCGTCCCGGACGGCAGCTTCTTCGCGTTTGAATCGGACGACGCGCCCTACAGCGCGCTCGATCCGCTCTCGCTCATCAGCGCGTCAAGCGCCGCCGTCTGCACCGGCCTCGGCACGAACCCGTGCGACGCGCGATTTATTTCCGCCCTCGCAACCCAGATCGGCATCAACCCTTACGGCGACGCACGCTTCGTCGGAAACGACGGCACGACGTCCTTTACCGAAACCGGCCTGCGCCTGCGCGTGAGCGCGCAGGGCAGAATTGAACTGCAGATCCTCCAGCCGGACGGCCGCTTCCAGAGCGCGTCGGCAGGCGCGCTTGACCGCATCGAGGCTGCGCGCAGCCTCCTCAGCCGCCTGACCGGTGACAGCTACGGCGAGGCGCGGGTCTATCTGCAAAGCTATCGGGCCGACGGCCAGAGCGCCGTGTGCACCTTCGGCTATTATCTGTCCGGCATCGAGATCGCACCGCGCGGCGCGATCGAGCTCCGCTTCGACGGCACGCAGATCACGAACGCCTCCGTCCTGTACCGCAGCTACACGGCCTCGTCAACGCCCGCAGCGCTCCTGCCCGCCGCGCAGGCAGCCGCCTGCCTGCCGAAGGGCGGCACGCTCCGCCTTCTGTACGCCGAAGGCACCGGCGGTGAGCTCACCGCCGGGTGGGAGACGGAGTAAGCGTGCTATGCACCCGCCCGCGATGCACTGGCGCGGGAGCGCCTGAGAGGTCGCAGCAGGTAATTGCGAAAAGCGATAGTCCGATGCGAATCCGCAGGCTTTTCGCTGTTAATCGTAGGGGTCGATGCCCACATCGACCCGGCAGAACGCACCGTTTCTGCGGGAATCTTAGGGTGTATCTGAAAACTCCCAACGCACCCGGACAGCGGGCCTTTTTGCGGTGCGCCGCGTCATTTTTCCTTGAAATACGTCAGTATTCCTGCGAAAAAATGTCTTGCGCAACGCAAAAATCCCTCGCTGCCGGTCACATCATGAGGTTTCAGATACACCCTAGGCGAATTCGCAATTTCCCAGCGGGCCGATGTGGGCATCGGCCCCTACAAACAAGTGGGTAAATCCATACAGATTCGCCGAAGACCTCTTTAGAACAGCTGCTTTCCGCCGTATCCATCGCACCACTGACCCAAATTTTCCATCAGGAGGAGCCGCCATGAGCGCTTCGCGCATGAAAAATCTGATCCTTCTCATTCTGACGCTCTGTGCGCTGGGGCTTCTGTGCATCGTCGTTCCGAACCGACTTGCGCAGACGCATGAGCAGCGGCAGATGCTGCAGGAGCTGAAGACACTCTACGAGAGCTACGGCCTTTCCGTTTTGCTCGACGAGCTTCCGCGCAGTCCCGTGCTCTACAGTGTCGAGCTTTCTGAGGACGGCGCGCAGACCGCCGCGCAGGCGCTGCTCGGCGCGAAGGCCGCGCCCGCAGGCGAATCCGGCTTTGAGAGCACCTACGAATCCGAGCTTGGGACGCTCCATATCACGCGCACGGGCGGCTTCTCCGCCGTGATGACCGGCGGCAGCCGGGTGCGAAATCCGGAAAAAGCCGCAGAGAAGCTGCTGCACGCCATGGATTTTCAATACCAGTCGCTCACACGCGAGCAGGCAGAAAGCGGCGCTGTGCGTATCTGCGCCTCACAGACGCTGCTCGGCGTCCCTGTGCTTGGCAGTCTTCTGGAGCTGACCTATATGGACGAGCATCTCACGGCGGTCGAGGGCACGTTTTATACCGGCGGAAGCTCCATTACGCGTGTGTCGGAGCAGGAGGCCATCTCCGCCGCTGACGCGCTGGCGCAGCTGCTGGCCCGGCGTGACGCGCTCGGCTGGGTCGGAAGCGCGGTGACGGGTCTTACGCAGGCGTATCTGCCGTCCGATCAGGCCGGTACGGGCATCCGCTTCGTGCCGGTCTGGCTGGTCGAAACGGACGCGGGAAGCTTTTTTATCAACGGCATTACGCGCGAAATCACGGCGGAAACATAGCGTCCGCCGTCTGCGCCTGTCGAATTATGAAGAAAATCTGAAGATTTCCTGCTGCTGCATTGTCATTTTCCTTTACATTCCTGCCGTGGTGTGCTATTCTAGAAGCGGCCGAATTTGGCTCTGTTAACATAACGCGTTTCTGCAAACACTCTTAGTGTCAACTGACGCTACCAAAGAGGGATTACATTTTGATCAAATACATCGTTCAAGGCGGCACAAAGCTTTCCGGCTCCGTGACCATTTCCGGGGCCAAGAACGCGGCGGTCGCAATCCTGCCGGCCACACTGCTCGTCAGCGGCTCCTGCCGGATCGAAAACGTACCGGATATTTCAGATGTGCGGCTGCTGCTGGAGATTCTGCGCGATATGGGCGCGGAGATCCGCCGCTACGGCCGCAACACGCTCGAGATCGACTGCACCCGTGCCCGCAACGCGACCGCGCCCATCGAGCTTGTCCGCCGTATCCGCGCGTCGTATTATCTCATCGGCGCAGAGCTTGGCCGCTTCGGCCATGCCCATGTCGCCATGCCGGGCGGCTGCAACTTCGGCGTCCGCCCCATCGACCAGCACATCAAGGGCTTCGAGGCCATGGGCGCCATGGTCGAGCAGGCCGGCGGCTATGTCTGCGCCGACGCCCCGAAGGGCGGGCTGCGCGGCGGCCACGTCTATCTTGATATCGTCTCCGTCGGCGCGACGATGAACATCCTGCTTGCGGCAGTTTTGTGCAGCGGCATGACGATCATCGAAAACTGCGCCAAGGAGCCGCACATCGTCGACCTCGCGAACTTCCTGAACGCCATGGGCGCGCAGATCTCCGGCGCGGGCACCGACGTCATCAAGGTGCGCGGCGTCAAGGCGCTGCACGGCGGCTGCTATTCCATCATCCCCGACCAGATCGAAGCCGGCACGTATATGGCCGCTGCCGCCGCAGTCGGCGGCGACGTGCTGATCGAAAACGTCATCCCGAAGCACCTTGACTGCATCACCGCCAAGCTGCGCGAGATCGGCGCGGACATCACGGAGTATGACGACGCCATCCGCGTCGAATCCGCCTACCGCCTGCACCGCGCGAACGTCAAGACCATGCCGTACCCCGGCTTCCCGACCGATATGCAGCCGCAGATCACCGTCTGTCTGGCCACCGCCGTCGGCACCAGCCTCGTGACCGAGGGCGTCTATGACAATCGCTTCCGCTACACGGCCGAGCTTGGCCGCATGGGCGCAAATATCCAGGTCGAGGGCAAGACCGCTATCATCGACGGCGTGCAGACGCTGCGCGGCTGCGAGGTCCGCGCCTGCGACCTGCGCGCGGGCGCTGCGATGGTCATCGCCGCCATGTGCGCCGAGGGCATGACGCTCATCGAGGATGCGCACTTCATCGAGCGCGGCTACGAGGACATCGTCGGCAAGCTCACCGCGCTCGGCGCGCATATCCGCCGCATCGAAACCTACGAAACCCCCAGCGTTTCAGAGGACGCAGGCTGAGAAAAAAATTCCCCGGCAGGACGCAGACGTGTCCCGCCGGGGTTTCTTTACATAAAAAGTCCCGGGTCAAATGACCTGGGACTTTCTTATTTGCTTTGGCACAACCTGCATGATTTGGGGACCCCCGCAGCGCAATTTGCCGTTTTCATTAATTGGTCAGATACGAATCGTCTGTGATTGGAATGAAGTCGTCTATCGGCGTTAAGGTATCCAGGAACGCGCGCAGGTTCTCATAGCTGCATTCCTCTGTACTCATAAGCGTATCTGCCCACTCCAGCCGATTATCTGTCATGGAAAACAGGGAAACGTATTCAACGTGCAGATATCCCATGCCTCCGTCGTGAACAGCGATGCCGTTGCCATCATACGCATACAGGCAGTTACTGTAACTCCAGTAATTTTCTTCGCTTGAAACAACCTTTGTGCCGTCAAATGTATAAATATAATACCACACCGCTTTTTCCCGCACAATGAG
>OJKY01002347.1_pt1 | contig 9891 bp, 11 predicted proteins | sample 1596571 | NCBI WGS metagenome assembly OJKY01 (sample SAMEA4350170, study PRJEB24818) | metagenome | biome: human; feature: gut; material: faeces | place: Denmark | collected 2013-09
GGGTGGTGTTTTCCATCTCGCTGTAGGCGCGGTCCGGTGTAATAAGGTCCAGTGCGAACAGACCAATAAAGAACAGGCTGAACACCACCAGCACCGGGTAGTGCAGGAGCGAGGAAGATTTTTTGGAATGCTTGTCCATCTTCACGCCTCCTTAAAAGTTGAAATAGAGGAACGGGCTGTTGGTACTGCCCACCACATAGGCGGTGGAGACCACCAGCAGCGCCAGAATGGCGGCACAGCGGGTGACGGCATTCTTTTTGAGCAGGTTCCAAATCTTCTCAATGAACGGGGTGCAGCAGAGGATGCTGACCACCAGCAGCACACCGTAGTTGCGCAGGAAGTACAGCGGCGAAACACCGCCGGAAGGAACGAACAGCTTGTGGAACAGCAGACCGAAGCTTACGCCCGTATCGTTGCCCACGAACATGGCCCAGCCCACCACCACGAGGAACAGGGTGTAGATGTGGGGCCACACTCTGCCCTTTTGCAGGTGGGGCAGCAGGAACAGCTTTTCTACAGCCAGCAGCACAAAGTAGTACAGGCCCCAGCAGATAAAGTTCCAGTTCGCGCCGTGCCAGATGCCGGTGAGCAGCTCCACCACGAACAGGTTGAAGATCTGGCGCTTCAGGCCCTTGCGGTTGCCGCCCAGCGGGATATACACATACTCCCGGAACCAGCCGGACAGGGTCATGTGCCAGCGACGCCAGAACTCGGTGATGGAAGCAGAGATATACGGGTAATTGAAGTTTGCAGGGAAGTCGAAGCCCAGCATTTTGCCCATGCCGATGCCCATCATGGAATAGCCGGAGAAGTCGAAGTACAGCTGCAGGCTGTAGGCGATGATGCCCAGCCACACCAGCGGGGTGGAGGCGTTGGCCAGCCCCACAAAGGTGGTGGAAGGGCTGGCGGCCACGCCGATGATGTCGGTCCACAAGGCACCGATGGCGTCTGCCAGCAGCACCTTCTTGGCCAGACCGAAGGTGAACAGGGTCATGCCCTCTTCGATCTGCGACAGGGTGTAGCGGTGCTTGTAGACGTGCAGCTGATTCGATACATCGCGGTATTTCACGATGGGGCCCGCAATGAGCTGCGGGAACATGACCACATAGGCACCAAAGTCGATGATGTTGCGCTCGGCCTTCACATCCCGGCGGTAGACATCAATGGAGTAGGACAGGGTCTGGAAGGTGTAGAAGCTGATGCCCAGCGGCAGGGTGCCGATGCCCTGAATCTCGGCAAAGGCCGTGCCCAGCAGGGCATTGGCGCTGCGCAGCACGAAGTTTGCATACTTGAAGTAGAACAGCATGCCCAGGCTGCCGATGAGGGCGATGAGCAGAAAGACTTTGCGCAGGGCGGGCTTTGCGTCAAAATGCTCAATGGCAAGGCCGCAGACATAGTTGATGAGGATGAGGGCCACCATGACCGGGAAAAAACGGACCTCGCCCCAGCAGTAAAACACAAGGCTGCAGAGGAACAGCACGGTGTTCTTGAGCTTTGCGGGCGCAAGGTAATACAGCGCCAGCGTGATGGGCAGAAACCGGAACAGAAAGATGATGGTGCTGAAAACCAAAGCGTCAGCCTCCTTTTAGCCGAAAAAAGCCGATGCCGCAAATGGCACCGGCCTTGGGTGGATCCAGATTCAGTCTGCCAGTGCGCTGTCCACGGCGCTGTCCAGATCGGCAGTGCACTCGTTGGAAGCGATGGCCATGACCACGCGGTTGTCCTTGTAGGCGATGACGGCGTTCTCCACGTTGCTCTGTGCCTGGGCAAACTCGGCGTAGTTGCCGTAGAAAACCACCTGGTCCTGCTGGTAGGCGGTCAGCTGGTTGGCGATGTCCTCGGCCTTGCCGTCGGCAGCTTCGATCACCAGCACCAGGCCGGCGTCGCCGTTGTCGTTGCTCTTCACGCCCTTGTAGCTCACCACGTCCTCGGCCTGCAGACCGAAGTCGTACTCAATGTTCATGGCAGCGATCTCAAACTGGTTGGAGATGGGGTCTGCCTGCAGCAGGGCGTTGTAGATGCCGTCCAGATCGGATGCACCGTTCTCTTCGGCAGCGGCGGAGCTCACGACGCTGGAAGCTGCCTGCGAAGAAGCAGCCGGGGCGGCGGAAGAAGCCGTGGAGGAAGAAGCGGAGGAGCCGCCGCAGCCGGTCAGCACAGCGGCAGACAGGATGGCGCAGACAGCCAGAGATGCAATTTTTGTGCGGTTTATCATAAATTATTCCTTCTTTTGTTGAAATCATTCGTTCGGCTGCGGGTGTGTATGCGAACACCGGGCAGAACAGTATTATCTTACCATATCGGGGGGCAAAATGCAACGCGCAGGCACCCTTTTGCCGGCGGGTTTTACACATTCTTAACCGGTGACGGACTGCCCGGCGGCCAGCTTCTGCAAAACGGCAATGGCATCCTCAAAGCACAGGCCGCTCTGGCTGATAAGGGCGGCGTTTTCCGGCCCCACATAGCGCCAGTGCCACGGCTCGTAGGTGATCTCGGTGACAGCTTCGGCCTCCTTGGGGTAGCGCAGGATAAAGCCGTACTCCACTGCGTGCTGGCACAGCCAGCGGAAGGCAGCGGTATTCTCAAAGCCCTCGTCTAGGCTGGTGTGCTCCGGGGTGTTCAGGTCGGCGGCAAGGCCGGTGGCGTGCTCGGAGTAGCCCGGCGGGTTCACGATGGTGGCCGCTTTGGCCCGGGCGTCGGCTTCGCTGCAGCCCTGGTCGCGGTAATACTGGGTCTTGTTGTTGTAAAGCTTGGTCTGGTAGTCCACACTGCGGTAGCCGCTCTGCATCCGGATGTCCACACCGTCCTTCGCAGCGGCAGCCTGCATGGCAAAAAAGGCATCGGCGGCCTCGGTCTGCAGGTCCTTGTTGATGGCGGTGGAAGAACCGCATTTTTTGGTGGTGATGGTGTAGCCGTCCGCCAGCTTGTGGGTGTGGTTCACCAGCACCATGCGGGGGTCATCCAGCAGGGCCTGCGCCTGAGCGGCGGTCAGCAGGCCGTTTTCAGTCTCGGCAGCGGAACCGGATGCGGCGGTGTCCGGCAGTGCAGATGCCGCCGAAGCGCCGGGCACCGCCTGCTTGCGGTGGAGCACAAAGGAGACAGCGCCCACGGCCAGGCAGACGGCTAAGGTCAGGCCTGCCACGCGGCGGATGGCATGGCGACGGCGGTGGTGGCGGCGCGAAGGATGAGCAGACATAGACTAGACAAGACCTTCTTTCAAAAACGGATAACGTGCGGCCTGCCGGGGCAAGCTATGCCCGGAGGGGAGCACAATGAAGATGACAGCACAGGAATATGCGCGCCGGGTGCGGCGCACAGGACCGCATTCGCCCCTGCTGGCCGACATCGCGTGGGCCTTTTGCGTGGGCGGCGGTATCTGCCTGCTGGGCGAGGTGCTGCGGCAGCGGTTTCTGGCCGCCGGAATAGAAACCGAGCTGGCCGGGACCCTGACCAGCTGCAGCCTGATCGCACTTTCGGCGGTGCTCACCACGCTGGGCTGGTACCAGAAGCTGGCCGCCCGGGCCGGGGCCGGGTCGCTGGTGCCCATCACCGGCTTTGCCAATGCGGTGGTCAGTGCGGCCATCGAGTTCAAAGCGGAAGGGCGGGTGCTGGGCACCGGAGCCAAGATGTTCACCATCGCCGGGCCGGTCATCGTATACGGCACGCTGGCGGCGGTGGTGTACGGCGCGGTGCTCTGGCTGAAAGGGCTGCTCCCTGTATAATACGATGCAGCCGGGCCGCAGATTGCACAGCGGCTCTCTATAGTATAGCACAACCCGGTGGATTTTTTGCCGGAAAGGAGAAATTTTGTTCATGACACAACGATGCGGCGACACACTGCTGTTCCGCACGCCGCCCGTGATCGCTGCGCAGGCGGCGGTGGGCGGCAAAAAGGAGGGGGAAGGCCCGCTGGCTGCAGCCTTTGATGAGCTGAGCAGTGACAACCGGTTCGGCCAGAGCAGCTGGGAGGCGGCGGAAAAATACCTGCAGCTGCGGGCGGCCCGGCTCTGCCTGCAGAAGGCGCAGCTGCCCGAAGAAAAGGTCCGGCTGGTGCTGGCAGGGGACTTGCAGGCCCAGTGTACGGCCTCCGGTTATGCCATGCGGGAGTTGGGTGTACCCTTTGCCGGGGTGTTCGGGGCCTGCAGTACCATGGCGGAAACACTGGGTCTGGGGGCTGCGCTGTGCGCCTCCGGGGCGGCGGAGCACCTGCTGGCCATGGCGTCCAGCCATTTCTGTGCCGCCGAGCGGCAGTTCCGCACCCCGCTGAGCTACGGCGCTGTACGCACCCCCACCGCCCAGTGGACCGTAACGGCGGCAGGCTGCTGCCTGCTGCAGCCTGCCGGGCCGGGCGTGCCGATAGCGGCGGCCACCTTCGGCCGTGTGCAGGATTATCAGGTCAGGGACATCAACAACATGGGCGCGGCCATGGCCCCGGCAGCCGCGTCCACCCTGCTGCATTATTTTGCCGACACCCACACCGAGCCGCAGGAATTCGACTGCATCTACACCGGGGACCTGGGGCAGGTGGGCAGCAGCCTGCTGCGGGAGCTGCTGGCGGCCGAGGGCCTGCTGGTGAAGAACCATGTGGATTGCGGCTGCATCCTGTTCGACGCCGCGGAACAGCAGGTGAAAAGCGGCGGTTCCGGGCCGGGCTGCTGTGCCGCGGTGCTGTGCGGGCACATCCTGCCCCGCCTGCTGCGCCGCAGCCAGAAGCGGGTGCTGTTCGTGGCCACCGGTGCCCTGATGAGTCAGACCACTTTTCTGCAGAAGGAGAGCATCCCGGCGGTGGCGCACCTTGTGGAGCTGCGCGCGCCGGAGAAGGAGAGCGGAGCATGAATTATTTCTGGGCGTTCTGTGTGGGCGGCGGTATCTGTGTGGTGGGTCAGCTGCTCATCGACCTCACCGGCCTGACCCCGGCCCGCATCCTCACGGGTTATGTGGTGGCCGGGGTGGTGCTGTCGGCCATCGGGTGGTATGCCCCGCTGGCCGAGTTTGCAGGCTGCGGGGCCACAGTGCCGCTGCTGGGCTTCGGCCACCTGTTGGCAAAAGGGGTGCGCACCGCACTGGAGGAAGAGGGAGCCGTGGGCATCCTCACTGGCGGGCCCACTGCCGCTGCGGCCGGCATTACCACCAGCCTTGTGTGCGGCGTGGTGTGCTCCTGGGTGGGCAAGAGCCACGACCAGAACTGAAAAAACGGCTTGACAGGACGGCGCGGCGGGTGTATGCTGAAGATACAGACCGGCGGTCTGTAAAGGAGGACGAGCAGATGCCGCGCAACAAATATCCGGAACAGACGGTGGAAAAGATCCTGGATGCCGCCGCCGCACTCTTTGCGGAAAAGGGCTACCAGAGCACCACTTTGCAGGACATCATCGACGCCACGGGTCTTTCCAAGGGGGCGGTGTACCATCATTTCCGCTCCAAGGAGGAGATCGCCCGGAAGGTGGGCGACCGCATGGGGGATGAGATGTGGGAGCCGCTGCGCCGCATCCGGGAAGCAGCGGGTCTGACCGGCCTGCAGAAGCTGCAGGCAGTGTTTGCGATGTCCTTTGCAGGGGACCGGCAGCAGCGCATGGGCCGCACTTTGCCGCACCTCACCGATGACCCGTATTTTCTGGTACTGGAGTGGCAGAGCATCGAGGAACGTCTGGTGCCGGAGTGCATTGCGCCCCTTGTCCGGCAGGGCGTGGCCGATGGCAGCATCCATACCGGAGACCCCGATGCACTGGCCGGTGCGCTGTTCTTTCTGGCCGATCTGTGGCTGCCGCCCCAGAGCCGCCCTACGACTCGCACGCAGCAGCGAGCACGCAACCGGGTCTTTCAGCAGATGACAAGGGCGCTGGGACTGGACCTGCTCACGGAGGAACAGGCCCTTCAGCTGGAAGAACTGTGCCCGGAGAAATAACAGAAAAAGAGTCGGCGGAGAAAGCTCCGCCTTTTTCAGACGATTTTACAGACCAACGGTCTGTAAATGAAAAAGAAAGGGTGATACGATGGGACCATTTGTACAGGTGGTACTGGGGCAGATCATTTCGCTGTTCGGCAATGCGGCGCTGCGGTTCGTGCTGCCGCTGATCCTGCTGCGACAGACCGGTTCGGCGGCGGTGTACGGTGCGGCGACTGCGCTGGCACTGCTTCCAGCGCTGGCCGGGACACTGGCCGGAGGCGTTCTGGCTGACCGCTGCCGCAAGGCGCGGCTCATGGCGGCGTTGGACCTTGCTGCCGCCGGGCTTGCATTGGGTGCCGCAGCCTCTGCCGACGACCTGCCGGTAGTTCTGTGGGCACCGGCGGCACTCTGTGCGCTTTATGCGCTGCAGGGGCTGTATCAGCCGGTGGTGCGGGCCAGCCTGCCATTGCTGCTGGCGGGAGACCGCCTTGTGCAGGGCAATGCGGTGATCCAATTGGTCGATACGCTGGATGAGCTGCTGGGGCCCTTGCTGGGCAGTGCGCTGTTGGGTGTGATGGGGCTGGGGTCCCTGCTGGTGCTGTGTGGGGCCTGCTTTGCCGCTTCCGCTCTGTTGGAGTGGCAGATCCGCATCCCCGGCGACCGGCCGCAGCCACGCACGCAAAGAAAACCGGATTTTGCGGCAGACCTGCGGGAGAGCCTTACTTATCTGTATCACAGTCGGCCGGAATTGCTGCGGCTGGCGGGCATCATGGCGTTGGTGAACCTTGTGGAGATCCCGGCGGTGGTAGTGGGCATCCCGGTGGTGATCGTGCAGTACCTGGGGCAGAGCGATGTCGTGCTGGGGGCCGTTCAGGCCGTGCTGAGCGTGGGCGGCCTTGCAGGCGGAGCGCTGGCAGGCCGCAGCCGACACCCACTGTCCGACCGGCAGGCCCTGGGACTTCTGATGGGCATTGCCGGGCTGTGCGCCGCCATGGGCGTCGTGCTCTGGGTACCACCGCTTGCCTGCGGCGGGGTGGCCCTGTGCGGCTTTGGGGTGATGGCCGCCGCCATGCGGTTCAATGTGTGGTTCTTTGCCCGGTTGCAGGCGGTGCTGCCGCAGGCACAGCTGGGCCGGGTGACCGGCTGTACAATGGCGCTGGCCAGCCTGACCCAGCCGGTGGGGCAGGCCGTGTACGGGGTACTGTTCGATGTGTTTTCCGCCTGTCCGGCAGGGGTGCTGCTGGGGGCCGGTGCCGTGTCGGCGGTGTTTCTGACCGGCGCGATACGCCATGAGACCGAAAAACGCCCCGGCTGAATTGTCAGCCGGGGCAAGGGAAATCGGTCTGGCTGCCACTCTTCGCCCTGTTTTTCAACAGCTCTGCGCTAGAATGTGGAAAACAGGAGGCGATGAACGATGAAACACCGCTGGATGACCCTTTTGTGGGAGCTGTGGGCCGCGCAGGTGCTGTGCACGGCGGCGGCAATGCTGCCCGGCAGCCGGGTGTGCACGATGCCGGCGCTGGCGCTGCCTGCGCTGGGTCTTGCGGCGGCGGTGCCCACGGCCTGGTTTGTGTGGGGCGTGTGGGCGGAACCGCCCCTGCCGCTGCCGCCGGAACAGCTGCTGGAACCGCCCCGGACACTGGACCCAGCCACCCTGCTGGACCTGCCGGAGCCGGTGGCGTAAAAAACAAAAACCCCTGTACCGGGCGCTCCGGTACAGAGGTTTTGTTCGTCAATCAAACTGCGATCAAGCGTTCTTGTTAGCACGCTTTGCCATACGGCTGATCTTGCGGCTTGCGGTGTTCTTTTTGATGACACCCTTAGCGCGAGCCTTGTCGATCGCGGAAACAGCAGCCAGGACGGTTGCGTCCTTGTCAGCGGCATTCGCATCGATGGCAGCGTCTGCCTTCTTGACGACTGTTTTCAGGTTGGTCTTAATGGCCTTGTTGTGAGCCTGCTCTGCAACAGCCTGCACGACACGGTCCTTCTGAGATTTGATGTTAGGCATTCGTTCCACCTCCTTGGCTACCTATAACAGCGCACCTTATGATACCATATTTGCCGCTCCAGCGCAAGCATTTTTTCGATTTTTGTTTCAAAAAGTTTTGATTTTCCCATACTTTTTGTGCCGCGAGGCCCCAAAACCGGCTTTTTGGCGGCAAACAGAGCAGAAAAGAGGGAAAATCATGCGCTTGACAGATATGGCGGACGAGCTCTACACGGCCGCGACTGACCTGCCCGGCGGAGTCCGCGCGGCCACGGCAAAACGGGGCGGCGTGACGGTGACGCGGGTGGAGATCGCCCGGGAGGGCCTCGAAAAGCCCCGGGGGCGGTACGTCACGCTGGAAGTCCCCAGCGTCAGTGTGCTGGACGAGCGGGACGCCGAGGTCATCGAGCAGGCAGCGGACGAGCTGCGGGCGCTTCTGCCGCCGGAGGGGCCGGTGCTGGTGCTGGGCGTGGGCAACCGCCGGGTCACCGCCGACGCCCTCGGCCCCCGCACCGTTCAGAAAATTTTTGTCACGATGGGCGCAGGCCGTCCGCCGGTGAAGGGCATCCGCCCGGTGGCGGCGGTGGCCCCGGGCGTCTCGGCGTCCACCGGTCTGAGCCTGCAGCAGCTGGCCGGAGCGCTGGTGCGGGAAGTGCGGCCCACGGCCCTCATCTGTGTGGACAGCCTCTGCTCGTCGGAACCCCAGCGTCTGGGCCGGACGCTGCAGTTCTCCGACACCGGCCTCTGCCCGGCCCAGCCCGGCAGCAGCAAGCATCTGGACGCGGCCCGTCTGGGTCTGCCAGTGATCGCGGCGGGCATCCCGACCCTGATGATGGCGCAGGAGGGCAAAGACCTCGTAGTGACGCCCCGGGAACTGGACAGCGTCATCGCCCACGGGGCCGCCCTGCTGGGCGCGGCCATTAACCGCGCCTTGCAGCCGAGGCTCTCCAGAATCGCGAGCGCCGTCCGAACGTCTTCAATGTCCGGGCAGTTATGTAACACACACGGCGAAGTGCACAGACAGCATGCCGCCAGAACCGGCAGCACGCTGTTTTTTGCGCCGTGTATCCGGACGGTTCCCGAAAGGCGGGCTCCGCCGGTGATCAGAAGCTTTTTCATCCTCATTCCTCCGCATTCCGGGTAATTTCTCCCCATCCTATGCGGAGGATGCGTTTATCGTGATTGGATGAGTTCGAGCGCCGTCTCGTAAATGCGCTGTGCGGAGTCGACGACAGCGAGACTCGATGCTGCCTGGCGCATCGACTTTGTGCGCTCGGTGTCGGCCAGAATTTCCCGTGCCGTGTCAAACAGGAGCTTGCCGCTGCATCCGGCCTCCGGCACAACAACGGCAGCGCCGCGGCCCTGCAGGACCATTGCGTTTTTCTCCTGATGGTTGTTCGTCACATTGGGGCTCGGTACCATGATGCACGGCAGCGCACTCGCGCAGACCTCGCTGATCGTTGCAGCGCCCGCGCGGCAAATAATCAAGTCCGCAGCCGCCATTGCCGTCGGCATGTTGAAAATATACTCGCGCATGTCGATGGCCGGGTGCTTCGAAAGATCCAGACCGAGGTCCTTCACATACTGCGGCATCCAGCGCCAGCCAAACGAGCCCGTCGCATGCAGATGCTGGAACGGCTCTCCGGCCTCCGCCTCGCACTTCATGAACTCCGCGATCATCTTGTTCATCTCCCGCGCGCCGAGGCTTCCCCAGCACGAGACGACGAACGGCCGCTCGTCGAGTCCCAGCTTTTCGCGCGCGGCCTGACGGCGGGTGTACAAGAATTCCTCGCGCACGGGCGTACCCGTGACGACGACTTTGTTGGGGTCATGGTAAGAAGACCGGCTGTCTTCAAACGAGACCATGATCCGGTCCATATATTTTTCCACCATCCGGGTCGTTAACCCCGGAACGGCGTTCGATTCGTGTACCATGGTCGGAATCGAGAGCCTTGCGCCCTCCCGGAGCGCCGGGAAGCTCGCGTAGCCGCCGGTTCCGATGACGATATCGGGGCGG
>OJKY01002353.1_pt1 | contig 9885 bp, 7 predicted proteins | sample 1596571 | NCBI WGS metagenome assembly OJKY01 (sample SAMEA4350170, study PRJEB24818) | metagenome | biome: human; feature: gut; material: faeces | place: Denmark | collected 2013-09
CATACCTTCCATGTCGGGAAAGGCGCCCACCTACGCTATGTGGAAAAGCACTACGGCGAAGGCGAAGGCCGCGGCAAGCGGGTAATGAACCCCACCACCATTGTCTACCTGGAGGAAGGGGCTTCCATGGATATGGAGACCACCCAGATCGCCGGCGTAGATGACACCCTGCGCAAAACCGGCGGCACTCTGGCGGCCGGCTCCACCCTCACGGTGCACGAGAAGATCATGACCACCGGCGACCAGCACGCCATCACCGATTTTGCCATCGACTTGAACGGTGAGAACTGCAGCACCGATGTGGTAAGCCGCAGCGTGGCACGGGACCACAGCAAGCAGGAGTTCCGCAGCAGCATCAATGGCAACAATGCCTGCGCCGGTCACAGCGAATGTGACGCCATCATCATGGATAAGGCCTGCGTTATCGCCACCCCGGCCCTTACCGCCAACCATGTTGATGCCGCCCTGATCCACGAAGCCGCCATCGGCAAGATCGCGGGTGAGCAGATCATCAAACTGATGACCCTCGGCCTGACCGAAGAGGAAGCCGAGCGGGAGATCGTCAACGGATTCCTAAAATAAACGAAGGAGGCTCATCCCATGAATATTACCGAACGCTTCTTAAAATATGTGGGCTACGGCACCAACAGCGATGAAAAGAGCGAGACCTGTCCCTCCACCCCCAATCAGCTGGTGTTGGGGGCCGCCATTGCTGAAGAACTGAAAGCCCTGGGACTTACCGATGTAGAGCAGGATGCCGATGGCTATGTTTACGGCTATCTCCCCGGCGAGGGCGAAGCCCTTGGCCTTATTGCCCACATGGATACCAGTCCCGCCGTCAGCGGCGATCACATTAAGCCCCGCATTGTCACCTACCCCGGCGGCGTACTGGAGCTGGGCGCTTCCACCCTTTCCCCCACCGATTATCCCTTCCTGGAGGAATACATCGGCCAGGAGCTTATTGTCACCGATGGCACCACCCTGCTGGGCGCCGATGATAAAGCCGGTGTGGCGGAGATCGTTACCCTGTGCGAGTACCTGCTGGCTCACCCCGAGGTAAAGCATCGTCCCATTGCCGTCTGTTTCACCCCCGATGAGGAGATCGGCCGCGGCACCGACCGCTTCCGCATGGATCGCTTCCCTGCCAAGGAAGCCTATACCGTGGATGGCGGCGAGCTTGGCGAGATCGAGTATGAAAACTTCAATGCCGCGGCGGCGACGGTCAAGGTGCGGGGGCTCAATATCCACCCCGGTAGTGCCAAAAACAAAATGAAGAACGCGGCCCTGCTGCTGGCGGAATTTATCGGCCTGCTGCCCGCCGCCGAAACTCCCGCCCACACCGAGGGCTATGAGGGCTTCTTCCACCTCTGCGAAATGTCGGGCGATGAATCCTCCGCCGAAGCGGCCTACATCATCCGGGATCACGACCGGGAAAAGTTCGACACCCGCAAGGTGCTCATGCAGCAAACTGCCGATTTTATGAATCAGAAATACGGTGCCGGCACCTTTACCCTGCATATGACCGATAGCTACTACAATATGAAGGAGAAGCTCACCGACCATATGTACCTAATCCATAACGCCGAAGCCGCCATGCAAAAGGCCGGCGTCACTCCCAAGATCGTCGCCATCCGCGGCGGCACCGATGGCGCCCGTCTCTCCTACGAGGGGCTCCCCTGCCCCAACCTCTCCACCGGCGGTCTCAATTTCCACTCCATCCACGAATTTATCCCCGTCCGTTCGCTGGAAAAGATGGTCGAAGTTCTCCGGAACCTTGTCACCCTGTAAAAGCACAAAAATATTCCCCCTGCCGCTCCTTTCCGGGAACAGCAGGGGGAATTTTTATGTCAGCTTATTTTTCATAACGCTCAACCATGCGCCGGAAAGATTCTGCGGTGTAAAAGCCACCGGATCGACCGCCACAAAGGGGGCAGGCTCCACTCCAAGAAAATAGTGAGCACAGGCGTATGCCAGCAGCCGTCCTATTTCATAGCTGTTCGGCACCACCACGCCAATGACATTACTGTGCTCATCCAGCTGGTCTATCACTTCCTTACTTACGCCCTGCGTCACCACCTTAATATCGGTACGCCCCAGCAGCGACAGTACTCCCAACACCGCCTCCGCCATGCGGCTTTGGCTGATGTACAGCGCCTCTATCTGCGGCAGCTCCCGCAGCAGGTCGTTTATCATCGTGTACGCCTGCGTTTCCTCGGTATACTGCACCACCTTATCCAGTGTGATCAGTGGGAACTCCTCCTCCAATATGCTGATGGCACTGCGATCACGGTGCCGCGCCGGCTGGGAATCTCCGCCGTAGCACAGGTAGGCGGCATGGGTCAGCCCATGCGCTGTCATGTATTTGCCCAGCAGCCAGCTGGCCTGCTTACCGCTTTCCACCATGTTGCTGGCAATACAGCAGTCGTACTGGTTCGCGGTAAAGCCTGTCGGCACACAGGAGGAAAACAGCACCTTTGTGCGGCGGGGCAGGTGCTTCCGGAAAGGCGAAACACTGCATTCATCCAGGTTAGGGATGCAGATAACCGCATCCGGCTTGGCCGCAGCAAAGCTCTGCAATTGCAGCTCCTGGATCTCATAGCTGCCGTGGGCGTCGGTCTTTTGCACCAGATGGATCCCCAGCGTATTCAGGCCGTCCCGCAGCCCCTCCAGCTTGGAATGGCTCACCGGCGTGGTCTCCATATAGGTGGAAACGCACACCTTGTAGTCACCCGCCCGCACCTTTTGGATATCCGCCTCGGAAAGCTCCAGCGAAAGCTGACTGGCGCCGGGGCGGTCAAACTGGTCAAAAACCAGTGCCTTGGTGCTGTCCCCGGTGATGAACTCCGGCGAGATGCTGAAAAACCGCTGCCCGCCGTCCCCTTTTATTATTTTGATGATATCCTGCACCACCTCGATGATCCTCATATCGATACGGGTGCGGTTAAAAAACAGGTACTTGGTAAGGAAGATATCCCCGATGGCCAAAAGGGAGATATCCTGCGGCATGGTGACGCCCTGATGCTGCAGGTAATCCACCACATGCATCGTCGCCATCATTTCAGTGGTAATAATGCCGGTAATGCCGCGGCTTTGCAGTGTTCCCAATACCTGGTCCAGGTTTTCCAGCGCCAGCGTACGGAACAGGTAAGTCTCGATCTCCACCAGGTTTTCATCAGGAAATACCATATGGTTCTGCTTGTAAAACAGCTTGCATGTCTCCCGCACCAGCCGATTGGTGTAGGGGTTCTCCTTGGGTGTGATAACCAGAATGTTGCGGTGCCCCAGCGAGACCATATGCCGCAGCGCCGCTACCATCGCCGCACGGTAATCAAAGTTGATGTGGTAGCAGCGCGGGTACACCTTCGGGTCGTGGTTCAGGAAGATGATGGGTGCCTCCACTGTCTCGTGATAGCGGGTCTGCACCAGCCGCACCGTGTAGTCCAGTATGATGTAGTCCAACCCATAGCGCTTCTGATAAGTTTTCAGCTCCTGCAGGGTCATCTCGGTCTTTACCAAAATCGATACCACCTCAATATCACCGGGACCCACCACACGGTGAGAAAGCTCCTCGCGGTTGTGGATATCCCCACAACAGTGCAGGGCATCGATCAGGTCCTCGGCAAAGCTGCACCGATAGTTGCGCAGCAGAAAGCCCACCGTGATCTTCCGGCGTTCCTGTTTCGGCGCCCCCAGCTCCTCCATGGCCCGCTCCACACGGCCGCGCAGTTCGTCACTGACGAACCTTGTCCGGTTGATGACATGCGACACCGTCGCCACCGATGTACCCGCCCGCTTCGCGATCTCCTGAATGGTCGCCATATTTTTCACACCCTCTCGTTTTGTCAAAAATTCGTTATCGCTTTTGTGCAGTTTACCGTTTTAGCCTCCTCTAGTCTTTTTTTGGTGTCAAAATTTGCGTAAAACAGCACTTTCATGTGCTTTCCGCTTCATTGTCTTGCCTTTGATAACCTCTTCCTCTTGTTCAAAATCGTCAAATTGTTGTTTATTTTTTGGCATATTTGTGAAATACAGCACCATTTTTACCTTAATCAGAAACAGTGAAGTCCAATTTGCGTAAATAATACACTTTTTCGGCCCAAAAAGCAATGTTTTTCCGTTCTATTTCAGTCAAAATTCTCTTTTCCTCATTTGACACTCCCGAATGTTGACGGTAACATGAAACTGTAATGTGTGGCGCGCGCACAAAACAGTGTTCAAAAAATAGAAAGATTCAAGAATATTTGAGGAGTGTAGTTTTATGAAGTTAGAAAAGGAAGGCTTGGTCGTAACCCCATTGACCGAGCAGAAAACCGGTCTGTGGGATATGGCATTCATCTGGTTCTGTGCCAATGTCGCCGTCCCCCGTCTGATGATCGGCGGCTCGCTGGCGGAGCTGGGCTTCGGCAAAATGATACTCATTCTCATCGCCGGCAACATTCTGGTATTCCTGCCTCTGCTGGCGCTGGGCGTCATCGGCTTCAATGTTCGTATCCCCACCATGGCTGCCACCCGCATGACCTTCGGCGTTAAGGGCTCCTATCTGCCCTCCGTCGCCAACGGCATTCAGCTGCTGGGCTGGGGCGCCAATGTCACCGTCATCTGCGGCGCTTCCATCAACAGCATCATTAAGGCAATGACCGGCTTTGAGAACCTTGCCCTGTGGATCGTTGTCACCGGCATCGTTCAGCTCGTCATCACTGCCTACGGTGTGCGTTCCATTACCTGGCTGCAGCGTGTTTCCGTTCCGCTGCTGGCTATTCTCACAGTTGTTTCCGCCATTCTCATCATCAAGAACTACGGCTGGAGCAGCATCACCAACTACCAACCCGTTGCCGCCATCGGTCTGCTTGCCGGTCTTGATATCGTCGCCAGCAACGCCTTCGCGTGGGGTCCCATGGTCTGCGACTACACCCGCTACGCCAAAAGCAAGTCCTCCTCCAGCTGGGGCACCCTCATCGGTTCTCTCGCCGGTGCTGCGGGCTTCATGTTCGTGGGCGGCATCTCCTATATGACCACCGGCAATGCCAACCCTGTTGATATGCTGCTTTCTCTGGGGCTTGGTATTCCCGCGCTGCTCATCATCGTGCTGTCCTCCGTTACCACCAATGTTATGAACCTCTACTCCGCCTCCATCTCCTTCGTCAATGTCTGGCCCAAGGCGAAGCCCTGGCAGATCATCGGCATCGGCGGCATCGTTATGACCGGTATCGCGCTGATCCCCAACCTCATCGGTCATTTCATCAGCTTCCTCACCATCGTCGGCTCCATCTTCGTTCCGCTTATCGCTATCATGCTGGTAGATTACTTCCTCATCAAGAAACAGAAAGTGGTTCCCGAGGAAATGCTGGCAGAGGATAGCACCTCCAAGTACTGGTTCAAGGGCGGCTTTAACTGGAAGGCCATCATCATCTGGCTCATCGGTGCCGTTATGTACAACATGCTCTATTACTTCTGGCCGGTTCTTGGTTCCTGCATTCCCACCTTCCTCGTCATCGGTATCCTGTATTATCTGGTCGCCGATAAGAAATGATCCATGGAGAAAGGCGGTAACTAAACTATGAGCACTATTCTCATCAAAAACGCCAGAATGCGCGGTCATCAGGAGCTCACCGATCTCTACATCAAGGACGGTGTCTTTGCCGAGATCGGGGGCGGGCTTTCTTACCCTGCCGATGAGATCATTGATGTCGCCGGCAAGCTGGTCTCCGCCCCGTTCTGCGATGCCCATCTGCATCTGGATGCTGTCCTCAGCGTCGGCAAGCCCCGCTACAATATGAGCGGCACCCTCATCGAGGGCATCAACATCTGGGGCGAGCGTATGCAGGGTCTTACCAAGGAGACCATCAAGAAAAACGCCCGCGATGTCATCAAGTGGGAAGTCGCCAATGGTTCCATGTTCCTGCGCACCCATGCAGATGCCACCGAGCCGACTGGTACTGTGGTGGAAGCGCTGCTGGAGGTTCGTGAGGAAATGAAGGACCTCGTCGATCTTCAGATCGTCGCGTTTCCTCAGGAATGTATCTTCACCGAAAAGGGTCACACCGACCTGATGGAAAACGCCATGAAGCTGGGCTGCGATGCCGTTGGCGGCCTACCCTACATGGAGTACAGCCCTGAGGACGGCCTGCGCGATGTCAAGTTTGTCTTTGACCTCGCGGAAAAATACGGTGCGCTCATCGATATCCACTGCGATGAAAATACCGATGACCAGTCCCGCTTTGTGGAGGCAATGGCGCGGGAAACAATTGTCCGTGGAATGCAGGGCCGTGTTACGGCAAGCCATACCACCGCCATGCACAATTACAATAATGACTTCGCGTTCAAGCTCATAGGCTTCCTCAAAAAAGCCCAAATGAACATGGTCACCAATCCCTTCGCCAACTCCTGCCTGCAAAACCGCACCGACGGCTACCCCCGTCACCGCGGGCACACCCGCGTGGATGAGCTCCTGGCCAATGGCATCAATGTCTGCATCGGCAGCGATGACATCATGGATCCGTGGTATCCCATGGGCAAGGGCTCACCGCTTGCCGGCGCCGCCCTGCTGATGAACTACGCCCAACTCAGCGGCTATCCGCAGGTCGCCCAGCTCATTGATATGATCACCTGCAACAGCGCCCGCACTATGTGCCTTACGGGCTATGGTCTCGCCGTTGGCAATCCCGCCAATATGATCGTACTGGACGCCGAAAGCGAGTTTGACGCTATCCGCCTGCAAAGTGAATGTCTCTATGTCATTCGCCATGGCTGCGTCGTCTGCCGCACGGTACCCGCCCGCCGCACACTGGAATTCGAGGGCAAGCAGGAAAATATCGACTTCCGCCTCACCGCGGAAAACCTCTAAGCAAAGGAAGGCAAATCTTATGGCAATGAACAATAAAAATGACAACCGCAGCAAAAAGATCGTCTTTTGCTCCAGCTGCCTACTGAATACCAATAATAAGGTGCTTCCGCTGGCACGCTACGGTGGCTTCAGCAAGGAATTTATTGATATCCTTGCTAAATACGATCTGGGCGTACAGCAGATGGATTGCCCCGAAACCCTATATCTTGGCATCCAGCGCTGGCAGCACACCAAGAATCTTTATGACAATGTCGGCTTCCGCCGTCACTGCCGTCAGCTGGCGGAAAAGGAAGTAGACTATATGTACTCCTACATGCAGATGGATTATGATACCGTAGCAGTGCTGTGCTGTGATGGTTCCCCCACCTGCGGTTGCGGGCTGACCAGTTGGGATGAAAACTGGGGCGGCCCCCCTGAGGCTCCTCTGGATTACGGCAATGCTGTTATCGAAGGTGTCGGCGTTTTTGTCGATGAAATGCAAAAGGCGATCCGCGATCGTGGCCTACCCATGCCTCCGTTCTATGGTCTGGGGCTCGATGATGCCTCTCAGCCCTTCGATCAGATCATCGCAAACTTTGATGCCTTCCTTGCAAAGTGCATGAAGGAACTCGAAAAGTAACAGGTTTTCCCTCTCTCTTTTGGGGCCAGCCGGAATTGTCTCCCCGGCTGGCCCTTTCTCTTTGTCCTTTGCCCTATTTCTTCATTTCCTGGACTCCCCTCTCCACCGGCGGTCTCAATTTCCACTCCATCCACGAATTTATCCCCGTCCGTTCGCTGGAAAAGATGGTCGAAGTTCTCCGGAACCTTGTCACCCTGTAAAAGCACAAAATATTCCCCCTGCCGCTCCTTTCCGGGAACAGCAGGGGACATTTTTCTGCCAACCGGTACGGTTTTCCCTCCTTTTTCCTCCCTTTTACCTTTTGTGTGGATATAAGCCTATCCGCCAATCCATCCGTCGATTTGACGGAAAATGGGCGTAGAAAAAGGACAGTCGATTTCTCGGCTGCCCTTTCGATATGAAGATAGCTCATTCAGTTTGCGGCAGGGTCTTGTTCTGATACTTCTTCACCAGAAGTTTGGTTATTGGGGAGCGGGCCATACCCGTCTGGGTTTCCGTCGAGGTCTGTGCTATGATAGTTTTCATACAACCAGTATTTCCCGCCAATCCCAACGACGATGTTTTCGCCATATTGATAAACTTCTGCGCCAACAATAGGGTGATTTGCCTGGAAGTTTTCTTTGGGTATGCCGTCCAAATAATTACCTGCGTCATTTGTGCCTTGGAAGTTGGTAACATCACTTTCAATGACACCTAAATAAACAAAATCGTCTTTCAATTCGTTGAACGATGTTTGCGAAGTAGACTGTTTATACAAGGTGTCATTAACATAAATCATCGGTGCTGCGTCTGCTATACCCGGAGTAGTAACACTATCGTTGTTGTGGGGAAAAAGGGAAATTGCCGCGACGCATACTAAAGCCAAACAAGCTGCAACCGCTCCCCATTTAGCCCAGATGGACTTCTTTGCTTTTTGGTATACCCTCGCCTCGCTGACATATTTCTCATTGATATCGCCAAGGACCTCATACAGTTTTTCGTTAGTCATAGTTCAAAGCCCCTTTCTAAAAGGTAGTTGTGCAGTTTAAGGCGGAGGCGGTTAAGGGTCATTGATACTGCCCCATCATTCATGCCGTGCCGGACAGCAATTTCTGAAATGCCATCGGTGTACCAGTATCGGCTGATAAAAATACTTCTATTCTCTGGAGAAAGACTATCCAGAAATGTATCAATGGCTTTCGTGAGTTCCTTTTGGTCAAATGCCTGCCCAACATCATCCTTGCCAGATACCAGGTCTGAAAGTTCCTCCAAAACCACAGGCAACTCTCCGCCGCCTCGTTTGTCGGCATTGTTATGCTTGTATCGGTTAAACGATAAGTTTCGGACTATTTTCCCAAGGAATGTAGATAGAATGCTCGGTCTATGCGGTGGCATGGAGTTCCACGCGTTCAAGTATGTGTCGTTCACACATTCCTCGGCATCTTCATTATTACCCAATATGTTTTTGGCAATCGAGGTGCAATAGCTTCCATACTTGTCTGCTGTTGCGGGGATTGCCTGCTCATTCCTATCCCAGTATAACTGGACTATATTTGCGTCATCCATCAGCGTTCACCCCACTTTCGAATTTACCCTTTCACCTATATACACAACTTTTGAACTCAAATCTCACACATTTTTTCAAATATCTTTCTATCCCATAATACCACAATGTTCTACAATTTTGGCATGAAAAGATGCCGAGGTTGCCTTCGGCTCTTTTCGGTATCCAGTATCGGTGAAGTGCGTGATTTAGTGAAATCACTGGAGTTCTACCCTATCCACACAAAGGTTAAAAGGGAGCCTTTTTCCCTTTCGTTGACATTCTCATTTAGTAATAGTATACTATAAGTTAAGTCTGCTATTTGTGCAAAAATACTTTTACGGAGGTCGTCATGTCCGTCAATTCCATGCCAAAAGAAAACAAAATGGGGACAATGCCGGTCAAAAAGCTCATTTTTAATATGGCCCTGCCGCTCATCATCTCCATGCTCATCCAGGCCCTTTATAATATCGTCGATAGCATCTTCGTCTCCCGCATCAGTGAGGATGCTCTCACCGCCGTTTCGCTGGTCTTCCCCGTTCAGAACCTCATGATCGCCTTTGCCACCGGCACCGGCGTGGGTATGAATGCCCTGCTTTCCCGCCGCCTGGGCGAGAAAAACCGCGAGGCCGCCGAGGAAGTCGCCAATGTCGGCCTGCTGCTTTCCATCTGCACCGCCGTGGTATTCGCGCTGTTCGGGGTTTTCGGCTCTCAGCTCTACTTCTCCATGCAGAAGGGTGTTTCCCCCATCATCGCGGAATACGGCGCCCAGTATCTTTCCATCGTCTTCATCGGCTCCATCGGCATCTTTGTGGAGATCACCGCCGAGCGGATGCTGCAGGGCACCGGCCAAACCCTCATCACCATGTTCATTCAGGGCATCGGCGCCATCATCAATAT
>OJKY01002356.1_pt1 | contig 9882 bp, 8 predicted proteins | sample 1596571 | NCBI WGS metagenome assembly OJKY01 (sample SAMEA4350170, study PRJEB24818) | metagenome | biome: human; feature: gut; material: faeces | place: Denmark | collected 2013-09
AAAACTTAATAAATAAAACAATGAAGAAGTTACAAAAGATTAAGTTGGATGAACTTGCCGGTATCGATCTGAACGAACGAGGATTGTGTCGCATTTTGGGCGGAGGAACGCCCGGAAACTGCCAATGCGGATGCTTGTATGCTGAAGCAGGAGGCTCAAAAACGGGATCTAACGATAGTGCGAATGACGCTGGAGGACATTATTCAACAACGTGCCCTCCCGCACAAGAGCAATGTCCGTGGTGTCCCTCACTTAATACTTCCGCGTGTGTGCCTACTCAACCACAAGATGTCCCATGTGGCGGAGGTCCAATTCTTCCTTCAATCTGTTACTAAATGATTAATTATTACCCTATCCGAGATATCTCGGGTAGGGTTTTTATGGCAGAAGACAATATGAAATAACCTTGTTTAAAAACAAATTCATTTTGATTTCGGTTATTATTTATCTCTTCGTAATATTACGTATGAACGTAAGGCAAGGAATGTCATGCTTATGTATCAGGCTGATAAATTGTGAGTTTTTGATAGGAATGATGCTATCACCGAATAACCAAAATTATAACAGGAAAATTAGTCAAAATCCACATTTATGCAGAGGACATCGGAAAGCAAACTTATAAAAGGATATTTCTTTTACACAATCTGGATGTTGTGTAAAAACAACTTGAGCGGTTAAGGTTCCGGTATCAGTTCTCGTTATCGGAGCCTGTTACCTAATTCGATAGAACGACTGATAAAGAGAGCATAAATTTTAATTTGATTTCTACTACTTAAAATATCAAAAAATGAAAAAATTGCAAAAAATCAAGTTAGATGAACTTGCTGGTATTGACCTGAACGAACGAGGATTGTGTCGTATTTTGGGAGGTGGAACGCCCGGCAACTGCCAATGCGGATGCTTGTATGCTGAAGCAGGAGGCTCAAAAACGGGATCTAACGATAGTGCGAATGATTCTGGAGGACATTATTCAACAACATGTCCTCCTCCTCCGCAAACTTTATGTACATGTACAAATACGATGTGTGTTTATTAATTTAAAACTGTATTTCTATCCGGGTTAATCCCGGATAGATTTATACTTATAAAAAATAACAAAATTTAACTAATAAAATGCAAGCCATGAACAACGATAAATTAAGTCGATATAATGTGGAAGTAGAACATGATGATTACATGTTATTGTTTAATGGATTGACCAGTAAAATCCTACCTGTTAGTTACGAACAGTACGCCGCATTGGAAACACTTATGGAACATTTACCGGAGTTCCAAAAGATGTATCCGGATCTGTATGCATCTTTCAAAGCATCTGGTTTTATCGTAGATCAGGATTTTGATGAACTGGCATATATTAAATTACAAAACAAACGCAAAGTATTGATTAATCGTGATTATCATATTACGATCAATCCAACGCTCGATTGCAATCTGAAATGTTGGTATTGTTCCGTAGGTTATGCCGGAGCCAAACACAACAAGGAAAGAATGAGTGATGAGGCGGTCGATGCGTTGAAGAAGCATATATTACACTTGGCAAAAGATCAAAGAGCGACATCGATCCTATTGGATTGGTTCGGAGGGGAACCCACAATGTATTACGACGAAGTAATCCGCGAGGTTTGTGAATTTATCAAAGAGGAGAAATTAAATGAAAACGTAAATATACGTCAGCAAATAACGACAAATGCGACCTTTTTGAACGAAAAGAGGATACGTGAAATGCGGGATTACAAATTCACATTCTTTCAAATCACGATCGACGGGAATGAACAGCGGCATAATAAGATCAAATATTTTTCAGTCAAAAGCGGTTCTTATAAAAAGGTCATGGAAAATATCAACCTAATCGCCGATATTATACCCAATATCGCTATTAACCTGCGTGTAAATTATGATGAGCAAACGTTGAAAAACATATCGGATGTTTTGGCGGATTTAACAGAAAAAACGCGACAGCAAACGACAGTCGATTTTCAACGTGTATGGCAGGTTCCATGTACCGATGAACTCCGTCAATTATTGACAGATGCGAAGGAAACCTTTAAAAATGCCGGCTTCCGATCCACGTTCTGGGCGTACAAACCGTTGGCTTTCAAACGTTGCTATGCCGACAATATCAATCATTACGCAATCAACTATAATGGGAAAATATTTAAATGTACTGCCCGTGATTATGGCGACGATTTGGTATTAGGCACTTTAGACCCATCGGGAACGATCAATTGGAACGACAGTTTGTTAAGCAAATACTTTGAAAAGGCCACTTTTGAAAATGAATTGTGTGAAAAATGTAATATGCTTCCGCTTTGCATGGGACCTTGCGTACAAAAATGTTATGATAACCGGCGGAATAATACTCCGGTAAAATGTATGTATGAAAATGTCGAATATAGTTTGGATTCGTATGTCAAAGACGTTGCCAAACAAAGAAATCTTATTTAGCATGAAGGAAACTATCATAACAACCGAGCAGATAAAGCATCAGCTAGCGAATCTTCGCCAACTGTGTTTTGAAGTAACAGACGCCTGTAATCTGCAATGTAAATATTGCGCTTATGGCGAATTATATAACGATTATGATACCCGAGAGTGCAAAACGCTTAGTGTTTCTACTGCGATCAAGCTTATCGATTACTTGGCCGAATTATGGAATTCTAAATACAATACATCGGAAAAAAGTCATGTTTATATTGGTTTTTATGGCGGCGAGCCTTTGGTAAATATGCCCTTCATTAAAGCCATTGTCAGCTATATCGAAAAACTTAACTGCAGGAATCGGGAATTTACTTTTTCAATGACGACCAATGCTTTACTTTTAAAGCACAATATGGATTTTTTAGTCGAGCATCGGTTTAATCTACTCATAAGTTTAGATGGGAATGAATACAACACCTCGTATCGAGTAGATAAAAAAGGAAGGCCGGCATATTCTAAGATACTTGAAAATGTATATGCATTGCGGGAGAAATATCCAGATTTTTTCGAAGAAAAAGTAAACTTCAATGCCGTATTGCATAACCGTAATTCCATTGCAGATATCTACGACTTTTTTAAAAAACACTTTGATAAAGTTCCGTCTATCGGAGAATTGAATAACATGGGAATACGTCCGGACAAAGTGGATCTTTTCCGGGAAACGTATCGTAATTACAGTGAAAGTCTCCATCAAACCGAGAATTATGAGGCCATTGAGCAGGATATGTTTATAAGATCTGCTACATATCAATCATTAACGACTTTTGTACACCAACACAGCGGATTCGTTTACAGTGACTATACAGATTTGCTATTCGGCCCCCCAAAAAAAACAATTCCGACTGGCACATGCATTCCGTTCAGTCGGAAATTATTTGTCACTGTTAACGGGAAAATTTTGCCCTGCGAGCGTATCGGCCAGCAATTCGGGTTAGGGAAAATATCGGAAACGGGCATAGAACTCAATATCGAGGCGATTGCGGACAGATATAATAATTACTTTGCAAAGTTGAAGCCGCAATGTCAGAAATGTTATAATTATAATACTTGTATTCAATGTGTTTATAATTTGCCCAACATAGATAAACAGCCTGTTTGTCACGGCTTTATGAATAAAAAACAATATGAGGAGTACAAAGCAAGACAAATTGATTTCTTACGACAACATCCCGATGCTTATCATCGCATAATGGAAGAAGTAATTCTCAGGTAATTATAAAATTAAAACTATGCTGAACGAAAATAAAGAATACTGGCTTTGCATTTCTGAAAAAGTATATTACCGTATTATGGACACACAAGCCCTTCTCTATAATACTGAAACAGGCGAATATGTGCGAACCGATAATCCGGAGATCATCAAGTTACTGCAATTATTATATAAAAAAGACGATCTTGGGACGATACGATGCAATGCTAAAACATTGGCAAATTCTCCTTACAAAGAATTTATAAATGAATTTTGTGCAAAACAACTAGGCGAATTGATCGAGTTGTCTCAAACTCCGGAAAGACCGGTACGGCTGATGCCTATTCTAAATTTGCAACATGATATCGACAGAGTGAATAATGATCCAGAATATAATATCGGGGAAAATATTCTAAAAAATCTTTTGCAATTAGACATATACCTAAACACGAAATGCAAACGGTCATGTGCACTTTGCAACACCTATTACCGACAATGTCTGTGCTGTATGAAGAGTGCCGAAAAGCAAACTCAGGAGTTGGATTTTACCATTCTAAAAAAACTATTATATCAAATTCAGTACAGTGCGGTCGGGAAACTCAATTTATTAGGAGGTAATGTATTCGAATACCCATATTTTAGAGAAATAGATTCGTTAATAAAGGACCTCAAAGGCAGGATACATATATGGAATCATCTCGACAATTTTTTATCTGAAGATTTTTTAATTCCCAATTTCAATTATGACGCTATCGTCACATTTCCTATTGATAAAGTAATATTTAACAAACGTGCACGCGCATGGAAAGACGTCAATTTCAGATATCATTTCTTTATTTCGGATATTAACGAATATAAAGAATCGGATAGGTTAATACAAGAATTTGAAATTGATAATTATTTCATCCATCCTGTTTTTACCGGGGAAAACTTGAATTTTTTCGAAGAAAATGTCTATACGGATACAGAAGATATTTTTACAAATCCGCTACCTTTCCATCGGATCTTCGCACGTCAAAAATTGAATACCAATTTCTTCGGACAATTAACTGTTTTTCCCGACGGTGCAATTTATGCAAATGTAAATAGTCCGTCGTTAGGGAATGCCGGTACAGATACGTTGTTGGATATCATTAAAAAGGAAATGGTTGAGAATACGGCATGGCGACATATTCGAAATGAAACGCCTTGTTCCGATTGTTTATATCAATATTTGTGTTCATCCCCTTCAAATTATGAAATAGTGATAAAGAGAGCAAATCTATGCCATATCACGGAAAATAGGAACTAGATCCATCGTCTCTAAAAACCATGTAATGCTTGTTACTCGTTTAGACATAATAAACTATTTGATCGAATCCCGAAATTACACTTCTTATTTGGAGATCGGGATGGACGATCCTACCGTCAATTTTATCAAAGTAAATTGCGAGGTTAAGGAGTCTGTCGATCCTTATGATAAGAATAGTCAGTTTTGTACTGCATGGACAGATGAGAAGCTGGCCGAATTTCTTGGGTATTTAACTTACAGAATGACCTCTGACGATTTTTTTGCAGCCAATCCGCAAAAAAAATATGATTTGATTTTTATCGACGGACTGCATATGGAGAACCAATCGGATAAGGATATCTACAATGCCTTGAAACATCTAAATCGGGGTGGGGTTGTCGTTGTACACGACTGCTTACCCGTATCGAAAGAGTCTCAGATCGAAGAAAATCCATCCGGAGACTGGGTCGGAACCGTATGGCGATCGATCGTAAAATATACATTATACTCTCCATGCGATGTTAGGGTAATCGATACGGATTGGGGCGTAGGAATCGTCGAATACTGCGATAATATGGATTTTACCATTCCTGAATACATCGATCTCGATTATGACGACTTCTCTTCCCATAAAAGAGAACTGATGCCTATTTATGATTGGAAACAACTACGTTTTATCGCTAATCCCCAAGATATTAGATCGACATTTTATCCGGAGAAATTACGTCGAATAACAGATGTCATATTGTCTAATCTTGATACAGTTCAGCACAATGGACTATTTCATGGTAAAATGGGTTTGGTTATCTATTTTTTCTATTTAGGGAAAGCGCTTGGCATAAAGTCATTCGAAAACACCGCTGATAAAATGTTAGATTCCATAATGTCGAACATGGAAGATTCCCTTTCGTTCGATTTCGGATGTGGAATTTGCGGGTTAGGTTGGACTATCAATCAATTGATTAAAGACGGATTTATTCACCAAGCCGATGAGAATGTATTGGACGATATAGACCAAATTGTCATTCAGTATTTTAGTAAAAATAGGAATAATCTAATTTTTACCACAACGGGACTGTTATATGGAATCGGCCGTTTAGAACCATCGGTAAAGCACATCCAGTCTGAAACAAAAGAAACTTTACTTAAAACGATTAACTCCGAATTGAAATACTGGATCATAAACTATAAAAACAATGGTTATGCGAGTAATCAGACCTGGTTGCAAGATTTCCATATTACCTGGCATTTCCCCTGGTTACTTTGGTGCGTAAGTCAATTAAAAAAATATAGCATCACACACGATACATCCGAATGCTTGTTACAAGAGCTTCTAACGCATGCGAACTCTATTTTAAAAAATCGAAAAATTAATATGGGGAACCGCTTTTTTGTACATTTAGTACTTTGCAAAGAAGGATATTGTTCTTCTTATAAAATGTTCCCCGTATGGTCATTAGTGGGCGACCCGTCCATAAATAAAGGCTTATCGGGCTTTAATCTATTATTGAAATTATTTACTGATCCCCTGAATTACCCGGAACTTAAACAAAAACTATCCGAAAGACTCACGGAATTCGAAGATACCGAAAATCTTTCGGGTTATCGCTGGGAACAATCTCCGAATGATTATTGTTTGGGGCTATTAAATGGAGTCGCTGGTATAGGATTGTCGGAATTATTATAATTGAGAATTATACAAATGCATACGTCTGTCGCTTTATGTACCTATAACGGACAAAAATATTTAACCGAGCAGATCGAGTCGATATTAGACCAAAGCGTACCGGTAGATGAAATTATCATATGCGACGACAAGTCGTCGGATGCGACCATTGAAATTATCGAAGGGTTCATAAGCCGGGGGGCACCGATAAAACTTTATAAAAATCCGGTAAATCTTGGATTTACGAAAAACTTTGAAAAAGCTATCGGATTATGTTCGGGAGATATTATTTTTTTAGCAGATCAGGATGATATATGGTACCGGGATAAAGTGAGTATGATTCTGGATTATTTCGAACGCCATCCTGATAAAGAATATGTATTTACAAACGGCATATTGATAAACGAATGGGGCTTGGATAGTTACGGAAGAAGTATTTTTGACATTGTCGGTATAACCGGAAAAAATAAGAAGTTGCTTGATCAAGGGCATTTCTACGATGTTTTAGGTGTGACCGGTAAGATCCTTGGAGCAACTACTGCACTTAGAGCATCTTTTTTACCTTATTGCCTGCCTTTTCCTCAAATGGGTAAATATGCGATTCATGACGGCATAATAACCGCAACGGCAGTTATTTGGAATAAAATAGCCTATATAGATCAATGTTTAATTAAATATCGCATTCACGGCAATCAAACGGTCGGATTAAATTACCGTTTTAAATTTTTACCTCAAAGTTATGAATTAGCCGACGACGTTTTAATGTGGCACGAAGGGTTGGTCGAGACGTACAGACCGCAGGATATGGCACAGCTCAGAATCTTTTATAAAAGATTTTGGACGCTTCATTCGAGATTCAGTTTCTTCAAATTACTTTCCATGTATTTGCATGGAGAATATAAAACGTACTACAAAGATTATCATCGCGTATTTTTCAGAGATGTAAGGGGCGTATTTATAAGACTGAATCACAATACAAAAGAACGCATAAGAAAGATATGTAATCAATAATTTAATACTATAAAATGTGTCGTATTAAATCGAACAATCGGAAATTATCCATACAATTATCCGATGCGTCGTTTGCGATCAAACAGCGCCGGAACGTTTATCACTTTACAATTAACAGATCCGTATTTATTCCTCTTGATATTAAGCGGAAATACCCTTTATCTGCGGATCTTAAAATAATAAGTTTTGAATATATGTGTTCGGACAGGATTGATCGTCTGGGAATCTCCATCGACGGCCATGTTCTATACGTTAGGAACATTGATCCTGTCGAGAGGTGGCATCCTGTCTCTGTTGATATTTCCCGATATAAAAGTCTGTTGGACAGGACTATTTTGAGACGAAGCATGAATTGCTTGGGTATTACGATCATTCCATTCCCTACATCTCCTGCAATCTCTTTTAAAATCAGGGATATCCGGTTGCGACCATTTAACCAAGTTGAACGGGAAAAGGAAGATACCGAAGCAGATTGTAAAGCAGTCAAGGTTCTGCCAGCCATTAATCTCGAAAATTATTTATACTGTTCTGATTTTCCGTGTTCGATAACTAAAGTAAGTTTAGATTCTTCCCGAATACAAATAGAAGGTTCTGTTTTGGACGATGGATCGGATATTTATGTGTGTGAAATACCAATGTACGGAAATCTTTCCCAGCAGAATATAATGTCGGTGACAAAACTGTCCTCGTCGGACAATCGGTTTTGCATTACTACCGAACGTTTCCGAAATATTGGAAACACGGTCTATGACAGACTTTATTCCAGATGGGCTCTAGGCGTTAAAACTGAAGACGGTATGGCTTTATGCTCATTAGGCCGTTATACCGATGAGTTGCAAAGTGAATACGATATTCCGCATATCTCTTTTCGAAATAAAAAGGGATTGAGTGGTTTCGTTTCAAATGCTTATGAGAATGATCTTGACGAGTTAAATATAACGTATGTTGATTTGGATATCTGTCTTAACGATTTCATACGGCTGGATAGTTCCTCTTGTACCGTGCCATTTGAATATAACGGCCAAATGTACTATGCCGATATGGAACAACTTGAAAAATACGACGCAGCGTTACTGTCGGCACTCAAACGCAATATAGACGTATCTGCGATTATTTCGGTTTATCCCGAATGCAAAAGCCCGGATAAAGAAGTCGGTCGCTTACTTGAGTACCCTACATATGAACGTGCCGGTATATACGCATTTCCGAATATAACGACTCTCGAATCATTGAATCTTTATGCGGCGGCGATCGATTTTTTAGCATTGCGTTACAGTCGCCCGGACAAAAAATACGGCCATATTCATCGTTGGATTGTGCATCGTTTAGCCGATATGGGATGGATTTGGGCCAATGCCGGAGAAAAAAACGTCATGGAATATATGGATTTATATCATAAATCCATGCGTTTGATCTATTATACAACGTTAAAATACAACGGGAACACTGAAGTGTTGATCTCGTTATCTCATTTCTGGACGGGCCAGCATAATGAAGGCTGTTGTTATTCGCCGTCGCGTATGCTCGATATATTGAAAAGGTATTCTCAATCGGAAGGAGATTTTCGCTGGGGAATCGCATACCATTTATTCCCGGTGTTACGTTGGAATTCTAAAATGAGAAATGAAAAAGAGTTTACATTCAGTGAAGGAACGAGACATATAACCTGTCATAATTTGGACGTTCTCGACACATGGATCAAACGAGCCGATACCTTTTATGAAGGGAAGAAGCGGACTTTGTTTCTTGCAGGATACAATCCCAATTCTGTTGATAATTCTAAACATGCTCAGGCAGAACAAGCGGCAGGATTGGCGTATGTTTGGAATAAAGTTACGGTCTGCGAGGGCATAGACGCTTATTTAGCCAATAGATGGATCGACGCTCGCTTTGACGGCGGTCTCAAAACAGGATTGCGTAAATATCCGGATGACCAGAACGATCCTTTTGGGCTAAAATTATCATGGTATGTTTACCGTGATTTGGGAACGGACAAAGAGGATGTTTGTCTTCAAACTTTAAAACAAACTGTTGGAATCAGTAACCGGGAAGAGATCTTTGCTTCTCCCGAAAAGAAATAATTTAACTATGGAATGGACTCCTATCGTTTCTGAAGCAAAAGTTCCTCTTTATATAAACCGGCTCGACGACATAGCCCGAATCATGTGCGATAATTCGTGGGAAAATTCTTGCGGATTGATGTATGGAAAAATGGGTTCGTTGTTATTCCTTTTCAATTATTGCGAGTGGAAAGGCGATGAAAAAACC
>OJKY01002375.1_pt1 | contig 9815 bp, 7 predicted proteins | sample 1596571 | NCBI WGS metagenome assembly OJKY01 (sample SAMEA4350170, study PRJEB24818) | metagenome | biome: human; feature: gut; material: faeces | place: Denmark | collected 2013-09
GGTTCGCTGTTTCCGCCACTGGCGGCGCTCACCTTTGCAGCATCCAGTATTATCTGCGCTTTTGGCTTAGCATCTGCCGCACCTCGCTCGCCGTATCGGCACTTAGAATTATGCGGTATTGCCTTAAAACGAAAAAAGCTGCATTGATACACTAAAACAACGGCCCACAAACGGTCCGGAACGGTTGCCGGGCGCGTGTGGGCCGTTTGGCGTAACCGCGTTGGAAAGGAGAGATTCCTGTGGCAAAATCCGCTGCTGCGGCCCTGCACACGGAACCAAAGGAACCCAATTTCTTGCAGAAATTTGGTCATGACTTTGTGCACGGCGATATCTTTACCAAACTATCCTTCTTTGTATGGGGTCTGGGCTACATTGGCCACGGCCAGCTGATGAAGGCGCTTCTGGTCACATTTGTACAGGGCTTTGCGCTGTATTTCCTGGCATTCTTTGGCGTACCCAACCTGGCAAAGTTCGGCACCCTCGGCACCGTAAAAATGGAGATGGTGTTCGATGTTGCCACGATGAAAAACGTTGTAAACGATTACGATAATTCGTTTGAGATCCTGCTGATGAGCATGATCTCCTTTATCGTGATCGCGGCACTGATTGCGGCGGCCATGATGGTGGTATCTTCCAACTATCAGCTGCAGAAGATCCGTGAAGCTGGCAAAAAGACCAACAACTTTGTGCAGGACATCAACGTTTACCTGAACGAAAAGTTCTATGTGACCCTGCTCACCCTGCCGGTTCTGGGCGTTGTAGTGTTCACCATTGTGCCGCTGTTCATCTTGATCGCTGTTGCGTTCACCAACTATGACCAGCAGCACATGCCGCCCAATGAGCTGTTTACCTGGGTTGGGCTGAACAACTTCTTTACCCTGTTTGGCGGCGGCGGAATGACCTCCACGTTTGGTTATTCCTTTGCCAAGGTTTTAACCTGGACGTTGGTTTGGGCATTCTTTGCCACCTTTACCAACTTCTTTGGCGGCATTTTGATGGCAATGTTCATCAACGACAAAAAGACCAAGTTCCCCAAATTCTGGCGTACCCTGTTCATGGTGACCATTGCGGTGCCGCAGTTCGTTACGCTGCTGCTGGTGCGCAACTTCTTCTCCAACAACGGTATTTTCAATACCATGATGGCCAATGCAGGCGTTACCGACTTCCTGCATAACATCGGCCTGCTGGATAAGGGCCTTTCTTACATTCCGTTCCTGACCCAGCCGGGCTGGGCCATGTTCACCATCATCATGATCAATATCTGGATCGGTGTGCCGTACCAGATGCTGATCGCTACCGGCGTGCTGATGAACATCCCCGCTGACATGATCGAGGCTGCCCGCATTGACGGCGCCAACCCGGTGCAGATGTTCTTCCGCATCAAGCTGCCTTACCTGCTCAGCGTTCAGGGCCCCTCTCTGGTAACGGATTTCGTCAAGAACGTCAACAACTTCAACGTCATTTACCTGCTCACGCAGGATGTGTTTGTAACCCAGGATCAGGCCCTTGCACAGTCCAACGCAAAGGAAATTGACCTGCTGGTTACCTGGCTGTTCCGCTTGACGCAGGATTACTACAACTACAAGATGGCTGCCGTGCTGGGCATTATGGTGTTCATTGTGTGCGCCGTGTTTACGGTTGTATGCTTCCACTTTATCAATAAGAAGGAGGCGACGTTCTCTTGAGTACCACTGCTGTATCCTCTGCCGCTGTGCAAAAGCAGCTGCAACAGGGCAAAGTGAAAAAAGGCATCTTCTCCGTCATTCGTCATCTTGTTCTGGCGCTGCTGGCGTTCATCTGGCTGGTGCCCATTGCATGGTTGCTGCTGACCTCGTTCTCTACGGATAAAGGCGTGAACTTTACCCGTTTTGTACCGGAAAGCTTTACCATGTGGAACTATGTCAGCGTGCTGATGGAGCCGGACTCCGTTGCACAGTTCCCGCGCTGGTTCATGAACACCCTGGTTGTGGCATGCTTTAACTGTGTGATCTCCACCTGCTTTGTGTTGATGGTGGCTTACGCCATAAGCTGCTGCCGCTTCAAGGGCCGCAAGCTGCTGCAGAACTTGTCCGTTACCGTCAACCTGTTCCCCGGCGTTCTGGCCATGATCGCTGTGTACTTTGTTTTGAAGTACATGAACCTGACCAACTCTTACGCCGGTCTGATCATGGTATACGCGGGCTCTTCCGGCCTGGGCTACCTGATCTGTAAGGGCTTTTTTGATACGGTGCCTGTGGCACTGCGTGAGGCCGCCAAGCTGGACGGCGCTTCGGAAGCGCGCATCTTCTTCCAGATCGTCATCCCGATGTCCCGCCCGATCCTGGTGTACACCATTATCAGCTCCTTTCTGACGCCGTGGACCGACTTTGTTGTGGCAAAGATGATCCTGAACTCCGGCGTTTCGTCGGACTGGACGGTGGCAATCGGCCTGTACAACATGCTGCAAAAGGCTTTGGTCAACAGCTACTTCTCCCGTTTCTGCGCAGGCGGTGTTTTGGTGGCTGTCCCCATCTCCATCCTGTTTGTCATCATGCAGAAGTTCTATGTTGAGGGCATTACCTCCGGTGCAGCAAAGGGCTAAACCTTTGCATCAACGGCACATGGCACAATAGCTGCAGAATCTACTATAATTAGGAATTGGAAATCAGGAATGAGGAATTTCGGTACAGACCGCCAGTTCCGTCTTTCGGGTTTCCGATTCCTAATTTTTGTTTTATGCTTTACAGTGTAGAGGAAAGGGAATCCACTATGAACTTTATCACCAAAGCCCCTGTGATGCTGTGCGGCGGCGATTATAACCCGGATCAATGGCTGGACCGCCCGGATATTCTTGAAGCGGACATCCGCATGATGAAAAAGGCCGGAATGAACAGCGTTACGCTGGGTGTGTTTGCCTGGGCAGCATATGAGCCGCGCGAGGGGGAATATAACTTTACTTGGCTGCGCGAGATCATGGATCGACTGTATGACCAGGGCATTTATACCGAGCTGGCAACGCCCACTGGTGCAAAGCCCAACTGGCTGGCACGCAAATACCCCGAAGTGCTGCGCGTGCAGTCCAACGGTGTGCGGGACCACCAGGGCATGCGCCACAACCACTGCCTGACCAGCCCCATCTACCGCCAGAAGGTAGCGGAGCTGCTGAACCACATGATCGACGCTGTGGGCGACCACCCCGGCCTGATCTTGTGGCACATTTCCAATGAGCTGGGCGGCGAATGCTACTGCCCGCTGTGCCAAGAGCGCTTCCGCGGCTGGCTGAAAGAAAAGTATCATACCATTGATGCCCTGAACCATGCCTGGTGGACTAGCTTCTGGAGCCACCACTACGACAGCTTTGACGAGGTGGAGCCGCCGTTTGATAACGGGGAGCAGAGCCTGAACGGCCTGAAGCTGGACTGGCGGCGCTTTACCACCTGGAACATGATGAACTATGTACACAGCGAAACGGCGATCCTGCGCAAGCGGACCCCTAATGTGCCCATTACCACGAACCTGATGGAGTACTTCCCCGGATTGGACTACCACAAGCTGCAAAGAGAGCTGGATTTTGTCTGCTGGGACAGTTACCCCCATTGGGGGCGCCCCGACCGCAGCACCACCGTGACGGCGGGCATGACGGCGTTTGATCATGCGCTGATCCGCGGCTGCAAGCCGGACAAGCCGTTCCTGCTGATGGAAAGCACCCCCAGCCTGGTGAACTGGCACGAGTATAATAAGCTCAAGCGCCCCGGCGTGAACCGGATGAGCGCTATCCAGACAGTGGCCTGTGGTGCGGACGGCGTGCAGTACTTCCAGTGGCGCAAGGGCCGCGGCGGCTCTGAGCAGTTCCACGGCGCGGTTGTGGACCACGATGGCCGCGATGATACCCGCGTGTTCAACGAAGTGACCGCCACCAACGAAGCCTTGGCCGCCCTGACCCCGGTGTGCGGCAGCCTGCCCAAAGCGGACGCGGCCATGATCTTTGACTGGGACAACCGCTGGGCGCTGGATGACGCCTGGGGCATGCAGATCAAGCAGAAGAATCTGCGCGAAACCTGCTGCCAGCTGTACGCCCAGCTGAACCACTGCGGTGTGGAAACCGACGTTGTGGGCGTGGATGCAGACCTGAACCGCTATAAGCTGGTGGTGCTGCCCATGCTGTTTATGACCAAGCCTGGTTTTGCACAAAAGATCCGCGAATATGTGGAAAACGGCGGCACCGTTGTGGCCACCTATCTGCTGGGCTATGTGGATGAAAGCACCCTGTGTTGGCTGGGCGGGTTCCCCGGTGACGGCCTGCGCGAAGTGTTTGGCGTGACCGCAAGCGAACTGGACACCCTGTACCCCGGCGAGGGCAACCGTGCCATCTGGGTCAAGAGCAGCCAGCAGAGCAGCATCAAGGATTACTGCGAACTGTTGCAGCCTGCCGAGGGTACCGAGGTGGTGGCTGTGTATGGACAGGATTTCTATTCCGGCCATGCGGCTGTGACCCACCATGTGTTCGGCAAGGGGCACACTTATTACATAGGTGCGCGCCTGGATGATGCCGGCAACGCCGCTGTGCTGCGTGCAGCTTTGGCCGATGCCAAGGTGCACCTGCGTGACCTGCCGCAGGGTGTGGAATACCACTGCCGCGAAAGCGAGAACGCGCGCTACCATTTCTACATCAACACCACCCAAAGTGCAGTTAAGGTGCAGGTGGAATCCGGTGCAGACCTGTTGAGCGGCAAAAACGTTTTGGGCAGCATGGAGCTGAAACCCTATGATGCCTGCGCAATTGAGGAAAAAGTGAAATAAGAAAAACGCCATGCTTTCCGGAGAAAGCATGGCGTTTTTTAGTTAGGAGTTAGGAAGTAGGAGTGAGGAGGTAATGTGGAATTAGGAATTGGAGGTGGGGAAAGGGAGCGGCGAGGTTGGTTTGAGCAGATGTTTTGTGGTGCCAGAACGGTCAAGACCGTTCCCTACAGTGCAATTTATTATGCATTGCGGACATAAAATAACCGGTAGGGCGGGGTCACCCGACCCCGCCGGGAACATTGCAACGTTGAGCATTGGAAATTTGCAACGAAGCAATAAACGCTTGTAGGGGGCGGCGTCTCCGACGCCCCGGACGGGCGTAAAATTTACTGAGCATTTGTTGGTAATTACACGGTAGGGCGAGGCCTCCGAAATGCATCTGCGGACACAGAGCCCTCTGGCCGCCGGGGTGGCGGACAATGTAAATATTTAGGCCCTGCTTAAGGAACCACCCTTCAGTCCGCGGCGCGGACAGCTTCCCTCAAGGGAAGCCAAATCGTGTTGTAGGTAGCAGCAAAAGTAAGAATGGTATTCTCCTCATGCTTTCGGAACGTTCAAGACCGTTCCCTACAGTGCATTTTATAATGTGCGGCAATATTTATGGTGCACCCCCACCCGTAGGGGCGCACAATGTGCGCTCGCTGCGCTGAAGGGGAACTGCTCCTTTTTAGGCCGTGCGTATCTCTCAAATATACTTATCCAACATATCCTGCAAAGCCTGCTTGGGCAGGAAACCGACGCTGCGGGCGGATTCCTGGCCGTTTTTCAGTACGACCAGGCAGGGGATGCTGGAAATGCCGTATTCGGTGGCAAGCTGGCGGTTTTCGTCCACATCAATGCTGTAAAATGCGGCTTTGCTGCCAACTTCATCGGCAAGCTCATGCAGGACCGGGGCAAGCATCTGGCAGGGACCGCACCAGGTTGCAGAAAAATCCAGAACGGCCACGCCCTGTGCTTTGGCCTGGGAAAGATCATTATTGCTGATTTTGGTAACCATAAAAAGGTTCCCTCCTTTAATTATGACTGTAAAGCAGCGTGTTCCGCTGCTGTTTGCCGGACATGGTTATGGCGTATCTACACCATAGTATGGGCCGGGAGGGGGAAAGACATTCCCTTACTGCTGATTGTACACAGTTTGGGCTGCTTTGTCAACAAGAAAAAGACTGAATCTTAATTTTGACATAAAATTACTATAACAAGTAAGACAAATTAAGACGAAAAGCAGATACAGGATAAAACAAAGCCACCCGCTCTGCGCAGGGATCCCCTGCACAGAACGGGTGGCAACTTTGTTGGAAGGTAATCAGCGGTTGTATTTTGCAGTAGCCTGCAGGCGCTGCATGGCACGGTTCAGGGCAATCTTGCTCTGGTAATACTCGTGCATGCTCTGCTTGTGCTGCAAGCGTTCCTCGGCGCGGATGCGGGCGGCCTCGGCACGGTTCTTATCGATATCCTCCGGGCGCTCGGCGCTGTCGACCAGCAGCACAACGTAAGTGGGGGTCACTTCGGCAATGCCATCGCCCACCAGTACGCTGCGGGTTTCGCCGTTCACGGTGAACTGCATGATGCCCATTTCCAGGGCAACCAGCACCGGGCTGTGTCCGGCCTGTACGCCGTACTGGCCGTCAGCGGTGGGCAGGGTCAGGCTTTCGCACTCGCCCTGGAAAAACTCGCCGCTGCTGGCCGTGATGTTCAGAACGAACTTTTCCATCAGGCCACACCGCCCTTTTCGGCAGCCTTCTTGCGAGCATCGTCCAGCGTGCCCACGTTGAAGAACGCCCATTCGGGCAGATCATCGACCTGACCGTCCACGATGGCGGCAAAGCCCTTGACAGTTTCGGCCAGGGGCACATATTTGCCCGGCAGGCCGGTAAAGTTTTCGGCAACGAAGAACGGCTGGGACAGGAATTTCTGGATTTTACGGGCGCGGGCAACGGTCAGCTTATCGTTGTCGTCCAGTTCGTCCATGCCAAGGATGGCGATCATGTCCTGCAGTTCCTGATAGCGCTGCACGGTAGCCTGTACCTTGCGGGCCACGCGATCATGTTCCTCGCCCACAACTTCTGCTTCCAGGATGCGGCTGGTGGATTCCAGCGGATCCACGGCGGGGTAGATACCCTGTTCCCCGATCTTACGGGACAGAACGGTAGTGGCATCCAGGTGGGCAAAGGTGGTGGCCGGGGCGGGGTCGGTCAGGTCGTCGGCAGGCACATAAACGGCCTGAACCGAGGTGATGGACCCATCACGGGTGGAAGTGATACGCTCCTGCAGGGCACCCAGCTCGTTGGCCAGCGTGGGCTGGTAACCAACGGCGGAGGGCATACGGCCCATCAGGGCGGAAACTTCGGAGCCGGCCTGCACAAAACGGAAGATGTTGTCAATAAACAGCAGCACGTCCTTGTGGCTTTCCTCGCGGAAGTATTCTGCCATGGTCAGGCCGGTTTCGGCAACGCGCATACGGGCTCCCGGCGGTTCGTTCATCTGGCCGAAGATCAGGGCGGTCTTGTTCAGAACGCCGGAAGCGTTCATTTCGCCCCAAAGGTCACAGCCCTCACGGCTGCGCTCGCCAACGCCGGTAAAGATGGAGTAGCCGCCGTGCTCGGTGGCTACGTTGTGGATCAGCTCCTGGATCAGCACGGTTTTGCCAACACCGGCGCCGCCAAACAGGCCAATCTTGCCGCCCTTGGCATACGGTGCCAGCAGGTCAATGACCTTGATGCCGGTTTCCAGAATTTCGGTTGCAGGTTTCTGGTCCTCAAAGCCGGGGGCCTTGCGATGGATGGGCCAGGTAGGGACGTCTGCGGCCATGGGGCCTTTGCCGTCAATGGGGCGGCCCAGGGGGTCAAACATGCGGCCCAGGGTGGCTTCGCCCACCGGGGCAGTCAGGCCGTGGCCCAGTGCGTTCACGGTCATCCCCTTGCCAAGACCCTCGCTGGCAGAAAGCATAATGCAGCGAACGGTGGTTTCGTTCACATGCTGCGTTACTTCCATCGTGCGCTCGGTGCCCTCAGCGGTCACTGTCAGCGCTTCCTGCAGGGCAGGCAGCTTGCCCTCGGTGAACTGAACGTCCACCACGGGGCCTGCTACACGAATAATTGTTCCCTGTGTCATACGATAGCCTCTTCCTTAATTTCAGAAGTAGATAAATGTTTGAATATTGTATCCCGATAGGGGATACAGTGCAAAAAGTTTAATAGTCGCTGGTTTGCACAGCAGAAGCACCGCCGATGATCTCGGTGATCTCCTGGGTGATTGCACCCTGGCGGGTGCGGTTATACTCCAGCTGGAGCGCGTGAATCATATCGGTGGCGCTCTTGGTGGCGGAATCCATGGCGGTCATGCGGGCACTCTGCTCGGCGCAATAGCTCTCGGTCATGGCACCGAAGATCATGCCGTGCATGTAGATGGGGGCCATCTGCTTGAACACCGACCACGCATCGGGGAACAGCTCAACCTCGCCATGGGGATCGCCCAGTGCGGGCGGCAGCGGCGCAAAGTGGGAGCGTTCCAGCGGCAGCAGCTGCAGCATGACCGGTTCAGCGGTCAGGGCGTTCTGGATCTTGGTGTAGATGAGGTAAACCTCATCCACCTCATCCGCCTTGAACGTATCGATCATGTCCGCCGTGATGTCACGCGCACGCTGCAATGTGGGGGCCTGGCCGCTGTACAGAAAATCTTCCACCAGGCGGGGGTCCTTGTGCAGCAGGGCGCGGTAGCCGGTCTGGCCCACCACATAAAAGCGGGCCTTGGGGTCATCGCCGCAGTGCGATTTCAGAAACTTGAGCAGGTTCTGGTTGTACGCACCGGCCATGCCTTTGTCCGCCGTCAGCACCAGATAGGCGCGGCGCGGAGATTCCGGGTTGCGGGTGTGGAAGAACGGGTGGACCGGTTCTTCCGGCAGGTGGGGCAGCACGCGGGTCATCGTCATCTGCATGCGCTCAAAGTAAGGCGAAACCGCCTGGTAATTTTTGCGTGCCTTGCGCAGCTTGGAGGAGGAGATCAGGTACATGGCGTTGGTGATCTTCATGGTGTCCTGAATGCTCTCAATACGCTCCTTGAGCAGCTTAGTGGATGGCATGGGCATCGCCTCCCGCAAATGCGTTCCAGGCGTTCAGGATGGTCTGCACCTGTTCGGGGCTGAGCTTACCGGAAGCCTGGATCTCGTCCATCACGCCGGACGGGTCCGTGCGGAACTGACGCACAAATGCGGAGGTTTTCTGGCGCAGCTCGACGGTTTTGATCTCGTCGAGCACGCCGTGGGCGGCGAGGGTCAGCAAAACGACCTGCTCGGCGTCGGATTTGGGCTGGTACAGCGGCTGTTTCAGCAGTTCCATCAAAGCCTTGCCGTGTTCCAGCTGGCGGCGGGTCTCAGCGTCCAGGTCAGAGCTGAACTGCGAGAAGGATTCCATATCCTTGTACTGGGCCAGCTCGATACGCAGGTTGGCGTTGGCCTTTTTCATGGCCTTGGTCTGGGCAGCGCCGCCGACACGGGAAACCGACAAGCCAACGTTGACAGCCGGGCGGTTGCCTGCGTTGAACAGTGCGGTCTCCAGGAAGATCTGGCCATCGGTGATGGAAATAACGTTGGTGGGAATGTAGGCGGAAACATCGCCTGCCTGGGTTTCAACAATGGGCAGTGCGGTGATGGAACCGCCGCCCAGGTCGTCCCGCATACGGCAGGAACGTTCCAGCAGACGGGAATGCAGGTAGAAAACGTCGCCGGGGTAAGCCTCACGGCCGGGGGAGCGGCGCAGCAGCAGGGAAATGGCACGGTATGCCACGGCGTGCTTGGAAAGGTCGTCATAGACGATCAGCACGCTCTTGCCCTGGGCCATAAAATATTCGGCCAGTGCGGTGCCGGCATACGGGGCAATGTACTGCAGGGGGGCGCTGTCGCTGGCGGTGGCGGCCACAATGGTGGTGTAGCCCATAGCGCCATGCTTTTTCAGGTCCTCGGCCACGCGGGCAATGGAGGAAGCCTTCTGCCCGATGGCAACGTAGATGCAGAGCACGCCGGTATCTTTCTGGTTCAGGAT
>OJKY01002381.1_pt1 | contig 9800 bp, 5 predicted proteins | sample 1596571 | NCBI WGS metagenome assembly OJKY01 (sample SAMEA4350170, study PRJEB24818) | metagenome | biome: human; feature: gut; material: faeces | place: Denmark | collected 2013-09
GCCAAGAGCCGTAATGGTGTTGGTAGAAGGAGCATATTGAAACAGACCATCGCCGAGAAACAGGCTGAGGTTTTCGGCGTAATTTTCCGCCAACACTTTTTGCTTATCGGTCAGTGCGAAAATGGTATCAGCAAAGTAGGCTTCGCCGTTATAGCGAATCGTGTAGATGTACCATATTTCTGTTGTGTCATCTGCACCATCCTCTTCCGCAGGGATGGTACGTACTTCCCGTGTCCGACTGAAACTGTAAAGGTGCGTAAGACCAGCACGCAGGATCTGCTCCATATCGGCAAGGGCGATGGAAGCAAAGTCCAATTCTTTTGCCGCGCAGTATTGCGAGATGAAGAGGTTGGTGTTGTTGATAGGGTTCCCCTCATAGGGATTGATTATTTCATAGTGGTCCCCATCGGTCCCGGCAAAATCACTGGCGATGCGTTCCTTCACATTCTCAATACCTTCTCCGAGAATTTGGTTGATTGCAAAGGCGGCTTGGTTCATGTTTTCCGTAATAGCCGCATTGTCATTGAGAATCGGCTGTCCGGATGTTCCGGATGCTCCGCTGTCGGTCAGGCTTCCGAAGGCAAGCCCCGGCAGAAGCAAAATAAAAAGCAGCGGCAGCGCCAGTAACACCAGCGCGGCCGCCGCTATTTTCCCGATATGCTTTCGTGCGGACAATGCTGCCCCTATGGCAGCTCCATAGGGCCCGCCTGCCGCAGCGCCCTTTGCCGCGGCGGAAATGGCCGTGCCGGTCCGTACTGCCTGCATGGTATTGGATGCAACAGAAGCTGCCTCATCCAGTCCGGTATGGTTGTGTTCGCTCATGTTCGTATCCTTTCCAGTCTAAAGGTGGCGCCTGCATCGCTTGCGGCAGGCTTTTTTGTGTGGCAGATCGGAGCCTTCAAAAATGCACACTTCTCAATCCGAACAGTCTGTGGTAGAATACCCCTCGTGTGCGATAGGAGGGGAAGAATATTGTTTTATACGCAGGAAGAATCCGCTGTTTTAGGCGGCTTTCTCAGCAGTTACTTGAATCGCGACTCCGCATCAGACCATGTCCGAGATGCGTTTGCACGATTTCAAGTCGGATTGGAACTGGGCTGTTTGCAAAAATCAGAGCTGCAATGGGCCGAACAAATGCTGCTCGCCCTAAAGCCGCTCTGGTGGAAAGAGTGGGAAGATCACCGTGCCTTGATGAGTGTGCTGCTCAAGACACAGGCGCTTCTGCGCGCCGATAAATGAGGTTTCCCGCAGACATGAAAAAAGCCCCTGCTGCACGCAGGAGCCAGCATATAAGAATGGCCCTTGACTGCTTTCGTGTTCCGCAGTCAAGGGTCATTCTATGTAAGTCTTGGGCTCTACCATCATTGGTTACCTCCGATTTCTACAGATTTGAGGGTTACTGGTACATCGGACTCACCTTTCTTTCTGTGCTTATAAAATAGCAGATTTTCTATTGGTTTGCAATCCGCAAATTGTACGAAATAGTCATAATGCAAACTGTGCATCCATCTGATTTTAGACGGATTGCCGTTAATTTGATTGACGATGCAGGACACGGTACAGTATAATAATAGTGTTGTGGGGTTTCAAACAGCCGCAGCCAGGCAGGAAGGCCTATGCAGCCGGCTGCCAATTTTGAATTTCCAATGTCAAAAGATATGCGTATGTTTTTGGTGCGGCGCTGCAAAGCGCCGCCATTTTTTTGCTGTTATCACGGTAAGTGAGCCAGTACACAAAGCAGTCTGCAAAATACTCCCGCTCGCTGGTAAGCGCATACGGACGGAGCAGGGCTGCTGCGGTTCCGGACTCCTCCTTATAAAAGCCTTCCGTCTGAGACGGGAAGCCCATCAGCTTATCCAGAAAGTGACCAAATTCGTGAACGGTAGCTTCTGCTGAGGATACAACGATTTGGCGATTTTCATAGTCCGTTACACCGATGCAATTCAGATTCCTTTGATCACTTATGCTTGCGAGATATTCGCAATCAATCATATACTGCCAGCCCTTTTCCGCAAATACCTGACGGATCGGCTCCGGGATCTTTTGGAGTTCCAGCAGATAACTATTCAGATGGACGCCCTCTTTATTGTTCAGAGGAAGTCTTTCCAGGATGGGCGGCAGCGCAACGGTAAATTCCCTGGTCAAAAGAGCATAGAGAAGATCCGCAGCCTCGCCTCGGGTGATGATGTCTGTCCCCGCACAGGTGTCTTTGCATAAGCCAAAGCTCTTGGCAGCAAGGAGGACATTGTCCTGCGGAGACAGAGCCTCCTTATCCGGGTAGAGTTGAGAACTGTAAAAGGCAATGTCAAAGGCAGCAAAGCCACTTTCATAGATGGCATAGCGGCATAGCCGCGAATCTGGTGCTGCAATAGCCGTCAGATTCAGCCATCCATCTGCATAGCCTTGTTTGATACAGGCATCACCGCCATAGCTGGCAGGATCGGCAAGGACATCTTCTTTATCAAGAACCCGGCAGAGCATCGTTGCCCATTGGCGCACCGTAATAGGTGTGCCCGGTGCATACCAGCCGTTTCCCGTACCGCAAGTAATGCCTCGCTCAGCAAGGTAAGTGACGCTTTCATAAAACGGAAATGCCTCCGGCACATCAGAAAAGCCGTCAGAGGCGGCAAAGGCGGAAATGGGCAGCAGCGTGCTGATGATCAGCGTCAAAAGAACGGCAGAAAATCCTTTTTTGTATTTCATAGTTCAACCCCTTATATTAAAATTGGGAAAGCACCCCGGATAGGGTGCTTTCCCTGAAAAGAATGGGATTTAGTAGCCAGTCTTGGGGAGTGTGGGTGTATTCCAGAGGCGGCGGATGATCGTCACCCAGCTTGCCGTTGCGGTCTGCCAGGTACCCTGATATTTGCCGCCCACATCGGCGCGGTTGACCATCTGATAGCCATTGACCGTGTTTCCGTTCACCATCACGCTCAGCGTGGGATTGGCGGTAGACTGGAAGCCCACCGGCACCTTTCCAAAGTCAAAATAGATGTCGGTCACGACCTCGCCCACCTGCATGGGAATGGCGTTGAGGGCAAAGCTGTAATTATTGCCGGTAAGCAGGTTGCTTGCCAGCACCTGATAGCTCGCGTTGTAATTGGTCTTATAGAGAATGCGATAATTGAGCCGTGCGTTGTAGGTGCCGGTGATCAGCGTCGTGGGACGAGCCACATCGTAGGGAATTTTATCGTGCCAGAAGAAGGACTCAAGCGGCACGTTGGAGGTGTTGGCCACCGTCAGATCGTAGCGCATGGACTGGCCTGCCATGACCTGTGCGTTGCCGCGCTTGGTGATGCTGACACCGAGGCTGGAGGGCTTATCGTAGGCGGAGAGCTTGATGATCTGACCGGGATATTCCAGTGTCACATCATGCACGGTGGGATCGAGCTGCCAATAGGCGGGCGCTGTGACCTCGCGGAGCTGATAGCGGGTCAGCGGCAGCGGCTTGCTGGCCGCGACGCCCCGGGCATCCGTTGTGATGTAATCCACCACTTTGCCGCTGCGGGCATTGACGATCTCGTAGACAGCGCCCTTGAGGGGAGTCCCAGGCACGGTGCCGGTGACCTCGTTATACTCCGCCGCATACTTATAAATCTGGATCTGTCCCGTGACGGCGGTATTTTCCCATTCGATCTCCACGGTTTTCCCCGGAGAGACATAGACGGTCTTGTACTGCTTATCCAGCGTGTAGCCGGGGGCGGCTTCCAGTTCTCTCAGATAAAAGCGGCCGCTCAGCCCGCCAGGGATCTCGTCAATGTAGATATATCCCCGGTCGTCCGAGGTGTACTCCCCGATGGGCTTCTTGTTCGCGTCATAGAGGACAAACTTTACGCCATAGATCCCCTCTCCTGTGGCGCTGTCGATCTTGTGGATAACGATGCCGCTGAGCTTTTTGTTGGTCACCTGCAGCGTCACACGCTTGCCGTCCTTGATCTCAAAATAGTGGGGCGTATCATCCAGCCGGAACGATTTGTTCGATGTGACCTCTTTTGCATAGTAGCTGCCATCCTCCAGAGCCACGAACACACGGCCATTTTTGTCCGTCGTAACGGTATCCACCAAGGCATCGTCCACCTTGCGGATCTCAAAGGTCGTATTGGGGATGCGCTCACTGTGGTTATCCTCGTTGACCTTGATAATCTCCACGCCGCCCACAGGATCGTTGTAAAAGTGGAGCGTTTGGGTGTCATTAGGATTGATCACCACGGTCTGGGTGCGGGTATTTTCGTCGATGGTGTAACCGTCGATAGATTTTTCCTCTGTCACCACCAGTGTGCCGGTGACGCCCTTGAGGATGATCTGCCCGTTCTCATCCGTGTAGTACAGACCGTTGGAGCTGATTTTTCCGTTTTCGTCGGGGACGAACTCGCCGGTAGCCGTAGTGATTTTGAAGGTAACGCCTTTCAGCGGCGTCTTGCGGTCCAGAGAGGACAGCTTGTTGATGATGAGCGCGCCCTGTCGCTCATTCCAGAAGGTCATGCGCTGGGGAGACTGGCTCTGGTCGATCTTAATGCTCTGCGGCGTCCCGTCCAGCACGAAACCATCCACAGATTTGACCTCTTTTGCGGTAACAGTCATGCCGTCGGTCAGACCCTCAATGACGATCTGGCCTGCAGCGTCGGTGGTATAGTAGCCGTTGTTGGGGCCGACTACCGCACCGGAGGAGTCGGTCACAAGGAACTGTACCCCGGCAAGCGGTTCATTTTTCGTGCCGGAAATGTATTTCTGGAGAATCAACGTTGTAGTGGGTTTGTTGTAAAAGGTCAGTGTCTGCGTGTCGTTTGGGTTAACAACCACGGTCTGTGTGCGGGTCGCTTCGTCAATGGTGAACCCCGGAATCGTCTTGGTTTCCGTTGCTACCACGGTGCCGACGACGCCGGAAATGCGGATCTCACCAGATTTATTGGTGTAATAAATGCCGTTGCTGGACAGTTCGCCGTTGGCGTCTGGGACAAAGCTGCCATCCGCGTAGGTGATCTTAAACTCGACGCCCTCCAGCGGCTCCCCGTTGGGGCCGGAGCTGACCTTGCGGATGATGAGATTTCCGGCAGGCTGGTTCAAAAACTGTAAATGCGCCGTTTCGCCGCTCTTGATGAGCGCGTGCTGGGGGCTGTCATCCAACAGGTAGCCCGTTTTTGCTCTGACTTCACGGGCAATGACCGTCATGCCGGGTTCCAGACCATCCACCAGAATTTCGCCCGCGGCATTGGTGGCGAAGCGGCCGTTGTCGTTGCCGAGATAATTGCCGCTGCTGTCGGTCAACAGGAACTCTACGCCGGAGAGCGGTTCGTGCTTGTTGTCATCGCTCAGCTTTGTAATGAGCAAACTTCCCAGCGGGGCATTGCCGAAGCGGAGCGTCACCACATCCTGATCCTCGCCGGAGATCCACACCGTCTGGGGTTCGCGGTCGATGATATGATTTCCGTCGCTTTCGAGTTCCTGACAGACATAAGTGCCTTTTTTAAGGTTTGTCACGGTGAATGCCCCGTTGGGGCCGGTCACATAAGTCCCAATGACCGTACCGCCTGTTCCGCTGGTATTGCCGCTGAGATAACGCAGTTCAAAGCGGCAGCCCTCCAGTCCTTTTCCGGTTTTGGCGTCATATTTGTACACGACGAGGGCACTGTGAGGCACATTGTCCACCGTTACGGTCTTGGAGGTGTTGGCTTCCAGATAGAACTCGGTGACCCCGCTGCCCTGAATGCCGAAGCCATTGGGAGCGGACTCCTCCACCAGCTTGTACCAGCCACGGTTTACATCGGTGAGCGTGATTTTACCATCAGAGGCCGTTGTGAACACGCCGAGGTCGTTGATCTCGCCGGTGGTGGTATTGTCCGAACCGTAATAGATATGGAATTTGGCATTGGAGAGAGGATCGCCGGTGACGCTGTTCCGCTTCAGGATCGTCAAGGAGGGCTTGACGGCGTTGAAGAAGGTCACCGTTCTGGTGCAGCCTGCTTCCAGATGGATCTCCTGGGAGATCTCAGAGAGAATGACATGGGAAGGCACATTTTTCTCCGTGACGCGATAGCTGCCCACGGGGATGGAAGCGAGGAAGATGCGCCCCGCGCCGTCCGTGGTGGCGCTGGTGGAAAAGCTGCCGTCGATCTGCTCGATGCGGAAGGTCACGCCCTCGATAGGTTCTCCGTTGGCGATGTTCTTCTTTAGAATCTCCAAACCGGGTTTTACATAGTCAACGAAGGTAACCTCGCTGGTTTTGCCGGGGCGCAGCGCCACGGTCTGCTCGGTATTGGACACGATGTACGGTTCCGGCACAGATTCCTCTCGCACCACATAAACATCTGCGGGGATAGATGGGAGTGTGGCGGAGCCGTCCACCCCCGTGGTGACAGAGGTAGAATAGCTGCCGGTAACGGACTTAATGGAAAACACCGTGCCGGCGATGGGTTTGCCGCTCATGGCGTCCCGCTTGATGATTTTCATATTGGGCAATTCATAATTCTCGGCGGTGACTGTGTACTGCTTATCACCGTCCGTGGTGTCCACATAGACGCTGATGGGGGTAGGATCGGTGCAGTACCCGGCCGGAGCCTCCGTTTCTACGAAGCTCCACAGGCCCTTGGTGACGTCGTTGACCTCGATGATGCCGCCGTTTGCCGTTACATCGCTGCCCACGATCTGACCGTCCCGATAAATCAGAAAGCGGGCACCATCTAAACCACGGGTGGTTCCTGCGGCAACCTTCTTCAGCGTAATATCAGCATCACCGGCAGGCGGATGATCCGGTTCTTCTGGGGCAGGAGTCTTACCGACTTGCAATTTGCGGGGCGCGTAATAGTTGAAAAAACTCTGGCGGCCCTTGACGCTGGATTTCGCGTAGACTGCCCACTTTGCGTTTTCGTCTTCCACAACCGAGGCAATGATGCCTTTGGCGGCGTAATCTTCGATTTGCTGTTGATATTCCGCGTCTTCCTTAGCTTTTTGCGCCAAAAGCCAGTTTACATACCCAAGATATGTTTCGTAGGTATCGGCATTGGCGTAACCACCGGCATCAATGTCACCAGAGGTATCGCCGCCTGCGGATTTATTGCTTTGATGATCCCAAATGTACGTTTGCAGAGCCATAAACAGGCTGCCGGGGATGTCGCCCTTGTAGTCCGTGATATAGGTCATCATCCATTTGACGTTTTCTCGGGTGATGGCATCCATTTCGCCAAGACCCGTATCCGCAACAGCAGAATCCCACAAAGTGTCACTGTCTGTTCCAGTGGCGCTTTTGTAGGTGTACGAGTTCAGAAAACTGGCTGTTCCAAATCGGTAAGAATAGCCGAGATCCATGCAGTAGAGCTGTTTGCCTGCTGCCGTGGGCGGGCGATAGGAGTATTGCTGTCCAGTGGAGGTCAGGCGGGTAGACCAGAGGTTGGGGTCCGTTGTAGGCTTAATGCCTGTTCCACTGCCGGAAGCTGCCAGTGCAGAAGTGGGCAGCAGTGTCAGCAGCGCCAGAAACGCAGACAGAAATCTCGTCCTGATTTTTTTCAAAGGGAATTCCTCCTTATTTGAAAATTTAAAATAGAAATGCGGACTGTGAAACCAGTCCGCATTTTGCAAAAATAATATTGAATTGTTATTGCTTGACTGCGGGACGATCCACCCAACTGATGGAACACCCTGTATCCATAAAGAGTTGGACACAATACCAGCAGTCCTCGCCGTTTTCGTCCGTACCTTTGGCAAGTCCGACACCGATGCTTCCGTAACGGGAATTGGTCATATTTTTGAGATGCCCCGCAGAGGCGGACCATGCCCACATGACGGTTTCTGGCAGACTCTTTTCTTTTAGAGCCCAGTCTTCCAGGCAGTGAATATTCTCTCCTATGTATTGACTGTCAGTGACAGTCATGTATTTACGCCCGTCAGGTCTAATATGAGAATAGACGCCGCTGGCAGCCATCTCCTCCGCCCGTACCTGTGCGGCCTGCATGAGTGTATCGTCGGCAGTCAAAGCTGCGATGCCGTTTTCCTTACGGAGCGCGTTGGTGCGGTCAACGATATCTTGCTTCATGGCATCTACATCGGCATCATTGGCAGGGGCTGTGGGTTCTGGATGCGATTCCGGTTTGTCGGGTTCTGCCTTTGCTGGCGCTTCACCGGTGTAGGGCTTTCCGCTTTCTACCTGCACACAGCCGTTGGCGCTGTCCCAATAGACCTCAAATCCCACTGCCTTGCCCACATCCCGCAGCTTGACATAGTTGTTGCCGTTAATGACATAGGCTTCCATCTGCACTTCTTTTCCGTCTACGACAACGCGATGGTGACTGCGCTCCGCCATGATCCCGGCTGCGACCGCGGCAGAGCCGCCGGTCAGCGCCGCGCCGATGAGAAGACCTGTAAGCATGGTGAAAATTTGCTTCTTCATAAAAAGTCCTCCTGTTTTTTGATCTACTCCCTTTTACGATCATAAGGTGACTTTTTCAACAGAAAATTTTAAGATGCCTGAACTGCCTGCACACACCAGCGCTGGCTGGGGTCTCCGGCAACGCAGGTGAAGAGTGTGATCCGGTTATCCGCGGTCGAGGATAAATAACTCCAATCGCTGCTGCTGATTTTGGTCACAGTCTCCACCAGATAGGTGCGGGTACCCATGGATGTAGTATAGGTGATTTTGTCGCCCACATCCAGATCCTTGATGCTGCCGATCACATATTTGGCGCCGCGATTATGACCGCAGACAGCCACATTGCCGTTCCAGACGCTGGTGCCGGTGAAATGTCCCAGCCCCTTTTTCATGCTGGCAGTCGTTTCGCCTTCCCAGAGATAATAGTTTTTGACTCCGATGGCAGGAATGGAGATCTTTCCGACGGCACCGTTGGAGAGCAGAAAATCCTGTGTCAGCTCCGTGAAAGCGGGCGTCGCAGGAGTAGATGTGGAGCCGCCATGCAGAAAACCGGGGATCTCCACAGTTCCGCCGCCGGGAGAGATTCCGTAAATGCCGCTGCCGGATGCAGAGATGCCCTGAAGGCCGGGCAGCATGATTTTCTCCATCACCCCGGTTTGGGTGGTGCTGAGCTGCCCGTACTCCAGCTCGGGGATCTGGTAGTCCACCACATTTTTCCCACCGTAATTGTAGCGGGAGCCGTAGACATCCTCATAGGAAGAGGAGGGATAGTATTCCGGGGTGCCATCGGTTTCAAAGGAATAATCGGCAGCCTGTGCGCTGACCGCCATCGCGGAAAGCATGGCAGCCAGAGTCAAAGTCAATGAGAAAAACTTCTTCATACGGGAGCCTCCTGTTCTTCTTCAGCGGGAACGGTAAATTCATGCCAGTCATTGTGCTTGCTGGCTTGGATCGTGTAAGTATGGTTACTCTGCGGGAAAGAAACGGTGAACTCGCGCCCAGCCAGGTGCCTGGCAAGGGATTTTTTCACCTCAACCGCGACGGTATCTCCCGGATTCAGTGTGAGAGAGCCTGCATCGATAGCGGGAACCTCGCTGTCAGGCTCCACACGGAACTTTGCAATCAGCCGGTACTCTCGGGGCTTGCTGTCCGGAACATACACATAGACATTTTTGCGGCGGCGCAGCAGGATGAGTGCAGCGGCGGCGATGCCCGCGCAGAGCAGCACGGCAGCGATGATCAACAGCGGAGCGGCAAGGCTGCCGTTATCCCAGATATGTGTTTTTACGGGGACGATCTCACTTCCGGTGTAAACCACGGTATAAGTGATGCTGTCCACGCCTTCCGAAGTAACGGTTCCGTGATATTCCGCCGTGGTGACATAGCCTGTGGCAGCCTGATAGCTGCTGGAGGCGGAATAGGTGGCGACCGCCTGATACTG
>OJKY01002394.1_pt1 | contig 9752 bp, 12 predicted proteins | sample 1596571 | NCBI WGS metagenome assembly OJKY01 (sample SAMEA4350170, study PRJEB24818) | metagenome | biome: human; feature: gut; material: faeces | place: Denmark | collected 2013-09
CTGTGTTCTGTCCTACGCTTCTCATTCTGATTTAATCACGGTGATTAAATCAGACAATCACGGAAAACAAATTTGCGGAACGCAAATCTTGTTGTAGTGATTGCCGCATGAAACTGAAAATGCGTTTAGCATTTTTCTGTTTCTGCGGTAGCCGTCTGCAAGACCCCTCGGAGAGCGCACGGACAACCTATGGTTGTCTATAAGTGCGCCCTTTATCCAAAACGGGTCTTTTACGTCTGCTGGCAAAGGAATGATTGACATTGCAAGCTGGCGGGCGGCACTTGATACATCATCAGTATTTTTCAGCATATAGAACGGGTCATAGCCGTATGCGTTCCTATCTGTCGGATTGAATACCTTAATCTGCGCTTCTCCCCTTGCTTTCTTGGTCTTTTCGTACAATTCGCCTTTAATGTCGATTGCAAAAACACGTCCTAACCAACTCATCAGCGTTGGAATGGCGTGTGCTGACGTTTTACCACTACCAGCTCCACCGATAACAACCGTGTGTCCGTCTTTATCTTCGGGCATAACGGCATACTTGCCGCCCTGCTTACCAAACACAACACCCGAAAGGTCTTTTGCGGTCTTGAGTGCAACAGCTTCGCCGCCCAGCTTCGCTTCAAAGCCTTTCTGCTCCCTGCGGTTCATAATAAAACCTATCCAGCTAAACGATTGGTCTTTCTTAATCACTCGGATAATGTTCTGACTAAGCGTTAAAGGTGCAAGCCCATAACACATATACCATAAAATATCGCAAACCGTGTTCATCACGGGTACTTGCTCTAAATATTTTCCTGTTATCAACTCGGTAGCAAACCATACACCAAATGGAATTAAGAACCATGCAAGCCCACAAAAAAGGGCTATTTTTAATACTACTTGCAATATTTTCCATGCAAATCCTACAAATGCTCCCATTTTTATCACACTCCTATCTGCTACGCCCTAAATCATGCGTTTTGCTCTGTTCCTGTTTTTTTAATGCTTCCTGCACTTTTGGCTTCAAGGCTTCCCGCCTTGCGGCAAAGCCGCCCTGTGCTGGGGCTTCTCTTGGCTGTTCCTTGCCCTGGGCTTTTTCTTGCCCTGGCTTCTCTTTGGCTTCGGCTCTCTTTTCATCATAATAGCCCGATTTTGCAAGCCTTATATATTTATCTTCCGCATTAGCCAAATCTCTTAATTCTTGGCTCTGCGGGGTCTTATCTTCCTTACGCTGGGTATTTTCTTCCTTGCGCCGTGTTTCCTCTTTCAGACGTTCTTCCCTCGCTGGCTCCTGCTCCTGCCACTGGCTGTCCTCTTTCTGCTGACTCTCCTGCTTGCGGCGTTCTTCCTGCGCCCTCTGTTCCTGTCTGCGCCGTTCCTCTTGTCTGCGTTGCTCGTCCTGTCTACGCTGTTCTTCCTGCCGCTGGCTATCCTGTCGGCGTTGCTCGTCCTGCATACGCTGTGTTTCCTGCCGCTGGCGTTCCTCCAACTGCCGCCCCTCGGTGGCGTGTTGTTCTGCCTGCTGGCGGTCAAGCCTTGCGGCTTCCTCTCTGTGTTGCTCCTGTTCGTTCATAGTGCCTATGTACTCCTTTCTATCTGCTTTTTTGTGCCTGTGCTTCCACCAAAGGATAAAGGGCAAAAGCAGAACCAGCACCACTAAAAAAATGATTAAAAAATATTCTCCCGTTCTGCTTCACTCCCTTTCCTCATGGTTTGAATAAATAAATTATTTCATTTATTTATCATACATAAATTATATAACTTATATATGTTATTGTCAATATATCCATTAAATAATTACCTTGACAACATAGGCACAAACATTTGTTGATAAATAATTGTCAGAATTTGTAAATTTTATCACGACAATATATTAACAATATGCTATAATACGTTTGTAATTATTCAAAATTTCATTCAAAAAGGAGGTGTTTTCCATGAAAAAATGGAAAAGATTATTTTCACTGGTATGCGCTTTTGCTATGATATTTTCACTAAATACAACGGCATTTGCGGCAGAATTACCAAAAACAGACACTAAACAACAGTACGAAATCACAGTAGGTGATGAAGCTATTACGCTTGAAGAAGGAGAAGTTGTCGAAATTCCTATGACTTTAATCGAAAATGATGAGTCGGGCATACAACCTTCTTCAAGCAGTCAAACCATTGTCGGCAATGCTGGAACATTAAAAGTTTGGGGAAGCGGTCATTACTTAAATTGGAGCATTGTTATGACTGTTCCTGTGACACACTTCCTTGGAACAGTAAGCAGCACCGATATAACCTCTGGTCTTAGTGCTGGAACAACTGGCGTTACAGGATTTTCGGGAAAATGCTACTGCGCACGCATTTCAGGTCATACCTATGTTGCCCATCTTGACGGTGTAGCCTATTTAGGAACAGTAGCCGTTGCAAAAACTGGCTTTAACACTGTTTCTTGGAGACCGTAACTTGTAAAGTGCCTGTAAAAAAGGTCTGCATAAATACATTCATGCAGACCTTTTTATTACATATTTCTCATTGCTTGCATAAGTGAAAAAGTTTTAACGGCAAGCCTATATTTTTTTTCGTATGACATCTGATTAGAACCACTCAAAAAATCCGATATTTCCTGCTCCTCAATATCAGCATAGCTTGAAATCATTTTTAAGTTCATTCCATAAACTTGTACCAATACATCAATAATTCCTTTCACTCTTTCATCTTCTGGAACTTTCATACCCTCTATTAAACAGTCTGATATTCCAAATAATCGCAATCTTCTTTGACTATCTTTCATATCATCACTACTTAACTTAACACCATTTTCAAATAAAAATTTCTCTAAACTATCTTTCTCTATCCCCGTTGCCTCTTGTAACATTTCCACGGATAGCAACCCATTATCAATAAGACTATTTATTCTTTCTCTCAACACATCTTCTTTATCCATATAAGCTCCTTTCTTATCACTGTGATTAAATATACTCTAACTGCTTGCCATTTCCATGCAGAAGCTCTTTCTCAATTTCTTCTTTCCCACGAATAACACAAGCATAGGTTAGAACTTTTGGATTGTCCGTTGCAATTCCCACCTCTTTCCCGATACATTTCAGAATACAATAATAACTTTCGTTAAAATCTTCAATATCTGTAAATGAGGTTTCATAGTCAACGCTTCCGTCTGCGTACTCCTTGCGAATAATCGCATGGAAACGCCCTATCTGATACTTTCCTACTTTCACCTACCACCATTCCCCCTTATCGTTATAGTGCCACCATTTGCCGCTTTCGTACTCGATACAGAAGTTCCCCTCAAAGTCAAACCACGCCTTTACAGGCTCACCCTCTCCCCATTCATCAAAGGCTTCTTTATGCTTGGCATAATTCGCCCTGGCTAAGTTCTCCATATCCTCACGAACACGCTTGTACTCTGCGATTGTCTTTGTTCCCTTTATTACCGTATTCATCGCCGCACCTCGCTTTCCATGTTATTGCTATTATGCAAGTTATATATATCACATAACATACGTAACTTATGCCTGTTATTCAGTTTTGATTTTATCGTACTCTTTCAGCTTTCCAGCGTTTGCGGCTACATAATCGGCTATCAATTCCGACACTATATCGCTTACACTCTGACGTTTTACATAGGCGATTTTCTGCAAATCTCCGTAACTGCTCGGATAAAGAGCAAGGCTCACACGCTTCTTTGTTTCTCTCTCAACTGGCGGTCTGCCCTTTCCTGCTGGCTTATCCGCTTTCTTCTCTCCCTCTGTTGCTCCTGCTCCTATAATCGACTTAAACGCCGCTTCTTGGTCAAATTTTGCCTTTCCTGCCATTACTCCTGCTCTCCTTTCAGAAATTCCTCGATAAAGGCTTTGTAGTCCTCTGATACAGTCGATTTTTCCGCATAATCAAATATATCTGTCCTGTTCGCCTGTGCTTCTTCCACAGCCACAGCAGAACGGATATAAGTCTTGTAAATCGGTGCAGAAATATACTTGCTCAACTGCTCCGTAAGCTCCTTTATCTGCTTGCTGATATTTGCCCTCGGATTGAAACGAGTAAACAGAATACCTGTTATCTTTACATTCGGGTTACAATACTTCTGTACGCTCTTTACGGTTTCATTAAGCTGGTTAATTCCCGTAGTTGCAAATATTCCAGCCGTTGTAGGTATCAGAATATCAGTTGCCGCCGTAAATGCGTTGACTGTCAGCACACCCAAAGAGGGCGGCGTATCAACAACCATATAATCATAATTATCTGCTACGCTGGCAATAGCTTCTTTCAGTCTGTGTTCCTTGCCCGTCTGTGAAAGTTCCTGCTCTGCTCCTGCAAGCATGATATTTGAGGGTATTATATCATACCCACCACTCATGTGCTGGATTGTTTCTTCTGCGGTCACTTCCCGTTTCATCAACTCATAAATAGTTGGTACATTGTAATTTACCGAACCGCAAGCAGAAGAAAGATTACCCTGTGGGTCAAGGTCTATTCCCAGCACCTTATACCCCTTATCTGCCAACCCTGCGGTCAAGGCTTGCGAGGTCGTAGTCTTTCCTACGCCCCCTTTTTGATTAGCCACAGCTATAATTCTCATAGGGTCACGCTCCTTTATGTTTATTGCATAACTTATTTAAGTTATATAATTTATATATGTTATTCTACCACCACAATTTATATATGTCAATCCCTTTCCATACAGATTTTAGCAGTAAAAGGGGAAATACTCACGGTGAGTACAAACAAAAAAGAGGGCGGTTGCCCGTCCCCTTTTCAATCTTCATAATGTCCTTTGCACGAAACAATATAGATTATCTCGTCTTTCTCATAGTAAACAATTCTGTTGGTATCGTCAATACGCCTGCTCCACATACCGCTTAGATTTTCTTTTAGCGGTTCGGGCTTCCCGATACCCTCAAAAGTGCTTCTCTGAATATCCTTGATAAGTCCGTTAATTCTTTTCAGCGTTTTCTTATCCTGCGTCTGCCAGTACAGATAATCACTCCACGCTCTATCTTCCCATAGCAACCTCATTAGTCCACCTCTATCAAGTCATGCTCTGCGAAATGGGCTTTACCGTCCTTAATATCACGCACGATATTTTCCAAATAACGGATATTGCTATCAGAATAAAACGGGTCTACCGATACCTCAAAAGGAATACGCTTTTCTCTGCCTACTTTTTTAGCAAACACAGTGAACGCCGCACTCATGGAAAGACCTAATTCAGAACACGCCTGTTCCATACTCTTTTTTACATCTGCGTCCAGCTTGAAATTAACATTAACTGCCTGCGACATATACAACACTCCTTTCTTTCTTATAGTATATGCAATGGTAAAGAAAAAGTCAAGAATATTTCTTTAACTTTTCTTTACCATTATAGTATTTTCATATTCCATGCATTCATACAACATAATAGCAATAACTTATTTTCTATATCTAAGTTATTGCTATTATATATATTATTTAATTTTAATCACCGTGATTAACTCGGTCAACTCGCCCTATTCTCTGCAAATTCTCACAGCGAGAAAACACCGCCCGTAATTCTTCCGTGTCCAATCCTGCCGCTACTATCGGCTCTGCTGGCTTTAACTGCGCTTTTTCTTTTGCCGCTTCATAATATTTATAAACTGTTGGCTTAGACAAGCCTGTTCCTCTGATAACTTCCGCTTTTGTTGCTTCGGGGTTCTCTCTCATAAAATCTTCCACCTTTCTTTCTGCGCTTGGTCTACCCTCTGGTTTCATTTGTTTTTCTTCTTTCAAAATTTCTTTTGTTGCTCTTGCAAGCCTTAAATGGGTCTTTTGCTTTCTCCCATTTCGCTTATTCCTTTCTATATGCAAATCTGTTAGATACTCAATATCTGAAATCTTAAAATTATAATATTCCTTGCTATATACTTCTAATGCGCTTTCCACATCTTCTTCCGTCAATGGATTGTCATGCTCTATCAGTTTCAACTTATTAAACACTTCATACATATCCGCTTTCAGCTTATCTTTTGGCACATCACACTTACACGCATAAATGACAAGGCACATCAAATAATAGTATCTGTGACCGCCCGTAATCTCCCCTGCTCGGTTCAACCACCAATTATACAGAGCAAAGCCCTGCTTGCCTTTTATATCCCATTTCTTTTGTCGCTTGTTCTTCTCTACAACTACACGCTGATACCATTCGGGATAACTTTCCTTTGCCTGCTCCCTCGACATCTTAGATGGGGCAAAACGCCTATTCACATCAACCCTGTTCTGCAGCTTCACATAGGAATTAAGATACTCCAACGTCACCCTGCCACCAATCTGAAACGCTTTCACTTCAACACCATACTTCGGGTTAATGCTCCCCACCATACGAAACCCTTGAACGATTGACTGATACTGCACTTTATCTTTCTTGGAAGTCGATTTATAGTCCCACATTCTAAAAGTAAGGTCATATTTCAAAGACTTCATTTGCAACTTGATATTCGGAAAAAGGTCTATCGGTTCTTCAAAAACGTAATACACATGAAGTCCTGTGCCACTCATTACAAGAAAAGTTGGAACAGGAAGTGTACGAATATTTTCCGCTGGCTGTCCAAATCTCAACAACAGATTCTTTAATTCGTACAATCCAACCCCGTCAAGGTCAATCGCAAGCGCATACATACGCTGGGCGTTCTCTAAATTATTCGCTCTACCACGATACGCAATCCCACTACACAAAGTAGACGGGTTCTGCTCCACATAATTTATATAATCCTCTTTCCATGTGTCTGAAAGCATTATACGACGCCTTAATCTTCTCTTTGTCCCACTGTCTTTTTCATCGGTATAAAGATAAACTGCATTAGGCTTTTCATAATGACCACACTGCTCCCCCTGCTTCTGATTATCGGGGAAAATATAATCATAAAAAGAGCAACCGTCCACTTCATCATAAAGCACATTCAAAACTTCCAATACTTCTACATACTCCTGCGGTGGTTCTTTCTTTACCATAGTACAACACTTCCTTATTTACAGTATTTATATTATACATATTATGTATCTTATTTATATTATATAATATAAATAACAAAAATACAAGTCCCTTTTCTTTACCGTTCTTCCACCTGCGTATCAAGATAGTAAGTACATAAAGTCCTGCTTACAGCCGTAGGGTGCATTTCCAAGCCGACCGCACCAGCCACCAACACATAACCACTTTCCAACCATTGGTTCTCCGTCTTGAACCGCTCCTTTAACTCCACAGGCAAATGATTTTTTACAGGCAATCCGTCATAGGAAGATAGATAAGTAACATCAAAACCCTCAATCCTCATGTATAAAAACTCCTCTCTGCTGAATAATATATAATATCCCCCGTATCGGTATAGGGGACTTAGATTATCAATAGGTTTTTTTACCTCTTTAGTGTAAACTCTTGAACACCCCCTGTCAAGGGGACTTAGATTATCAATAGGTTTTTTTACCTCTTTTTAGGTCATAGGGGACTTAGATTATCAATGAAGTAATTCCACCTTTTTTGAAGTCTTAGGGGACTTAGATTATCAATACATTTTATTTACCTTTTTTATGTTATAGGGGACTTAGATTATCAATATATTTTATTTACCTTTGGGGAATATAGACCAAACGGAAAAACAGGCTATTTTAGATGAGCGCAAGCGTCGGATCTAAAATAGCCTGTTTTGGAGTGCGGTAGACTAGGGGGAGTTTGAGGGGGAGTGTAGCCCCCCTCTGTCCTTTTGGTTCTCTGAACGTCTTAACGCCCCGTAGAACGATTTTTATGTGTCAGGCAAGGATTTCTCCATTGAAGCGGCAAAAGAAGAAATACGGGGCAAATACGGCGGCTTAATCTGTCCGTCCTCTGCCTTTTACCTTTGTCTTTTCGCGTTCCCTGTCCTGTGTCTGCTCTTTCAAGGCACTATCCAGCACCCTGCGGGCTTCTATTTCAGCTTTGAATACTTCCATTCCCCCCGCTTCATGGCTGTTATACTGCTCCATGCGCTCAAGAACAGTTTGCCGCTGGTCTGCTGGTATGCGCTTCGCCACTTCAAGGAATACTTGCTTTGCTTCCTCTGCTCGGCTTCCTGCGCCCTCGTTCCGTCTCGCCGCCTGTGCCTTTTCCTGCTCCTGCGCCGCAAGCGTTCTTTTTTCCTTTGCCGCTTCATCAGCTTTTGACAGGTCGGAAACTCCCAATGCTTTCAGCTTGTCAAGATTGCTCCTGCGTAACCTTTCAAAATTATCAATCTTGCCTTGTATCTCTTTTTTCTCCTTTCCCTTAAACATTCCCAGCTTGTCACGCTCTGCCTTAAATGCTTCTATGGTTCGGCTCTGCTCTGCCACGGTCTTTGCAATGCTCTCTATCTCGTTTGCCTGTCTTGCATATATCGGGTTCGGCTGGTAGCTGGTACGTTCATGGCTATTGACGGTTTCTCTTACAAATTCATTCCGTACTGTTGCAAGCTGTTGTGCCATTTTATCTACATAGGCTGTATCAATTTTTGCTTTCTCCTGCTGTGGTGTTTCCTGCTGTTTGAACGCTTCCCGCCTTGCGGCAAAACCGCCCTGCTCCTGTGCCTTTTCCTTTGGTTCTTCCTGCCGCTGGCGTTCCAGCGTTTCAAGATAGCCCTTTACCTTATCCTGTGCAAAGGAAATATCCCCAACTAATTTATTTTTGTGATACTCAAAATACGGTATTTTCCGTCCGTCAAATTCTACGGTTCTTCCCTCGCTGGTCTTGGTCGGCTCTATCAGCTTCGCTTTATCATACAGCTTCAAAAGTCCAGCTTGAACGGAAAGCAACACTTTTTCATTTCCCGCCGCTTTTGGTAACATTTCTTCAATCTTTGCAATTTCCTCATGGTGTCTGTTCCAGCTTATATCCTCACGGATAAATGCAATCTCTTTCTGTGTCTGCTTTTCAAGAATTTCTATGGTCTGTATTTGTCCGTTTGCTTTTTTGATTTCTCGGTTTTCATTTCCCCGCTGGCTCTCAATTCCTCTTTTCTCCATAGCATTAGCCGATACTCCGATATGTTGCGTTGGTATCTGTTCTATGCCCTGTTCATTATAGCTTCTATGGTCTACTCTCTGCGGAACATTTTTTCTTTCAAGTTCTTGGTTTACTTTTTCAGCCCAGCTTTCACGGGAACGATATAAAAAATCTTTTGTGTTCCAATCGTTAAATTGCACATATTCCCTTTTCCATTGCTTTCTGTTTCTGCTGTCAACTTTTTGAAGTCCTGTTTTCTTATCAATAAGCGGCACACGCTCCCCATTTTCGTCACGCATATAATCTTTCTTTTCTTTCATTCCCCATTCTCCATTTTCATTTATCGGGCGTGTGGTAAGCATGATATGAGCGTGTGGGTTTCCGTTCTCTTTATCGTGAATGGAAAAATCAACACACATTCCCTTATCTACAAAATTTTCTTTTGCAAAATCACGGACAAGTTGTATCTGTTCTTCCCTTGATAATTCCACGGGCAAAGCTACTTCATACTCTCTCGCTAACTGTGCTTTACTTCCTTTTTCTATTTTCTCTACTGCGTTCCATAATGTTTGTCTGTCTTGATATTCTTTCGGTGCATTTTCACAAAGCATAATTTCACTATATGCAACTCCGCCTTTTTTCGTATAATCGTGTTCTATTCCGTCATACTCATTATACAATTTTTCCCCGCTTCGATATGCCGCCGCACCAACGGCAGACCGCCCCTGTCCTCTGCTTATAATTTTACAATGACAATGATATATAGCCATGCCGTTATCACTTCCTTTCT
>OJKY01002397.1_pt1 | contig 9744 bp, 5 predicted proteins | sample 1596571 | NCBI WGS metagenome assembly OJKY01 (sample SAMEA4350170, study PRJEB24818) | metagenome | biome: human; feature: gut; material: faeces | place: Denmark | collected 2013-09
GAGAAGCGCAGAAGCTCACCCTGATCGAGCCGCCAGAGCACGTTGCTGCGATCCTCGGCAAGCTCGGTACCGTCGTGGATGGGCTGGCCGCCGCCGCCCGCGCAGCCGCCGGGACAGGCCATGACCTCGACAAAGTCATACGCTGCGTCGCCGCGCTTGACAGCCTCAATGAGCTTGCGGGCTTTCCCGAGCGAGCTCACGACCGCGACGCGCACGTCGCCCGCGCCGGGGATGTTGAACGTCGCCTCCTTCCACCCGTCCATGCCGCGCACGGCGGTGAAAGCGTCAGGGTCAGGATTCTTGCCCGTAACAAGGAAGTACGCAGAGCGCAGCGCCGCGTCCATCACGCCGCCGGTCGCGCCGAAGACGACCGCCGCGCCGGTCGCGGAGCCGAGCGGGCTGTCGAACTCCTCCTCGGGCAGGTACTTGGGTTCAATGTGATTCGCGCGCATCATAATGTTCAGCTCGCGCGTCGTGATGCTCACGTCGACATCGGGGTCGCCCGCGTCGTTTTTCATCGTCGGCAGCGCGCATTCGCTCTTTTTCGACACGCACGGCATGATCGAGACGACGAAAAGGCGCTTGGGGTCGATACCGACCTTTTCGGCAAAGTAGCTCTTCGCCACCGCACCGAACATCTGCTGGGGCGACTTGGCCGTGGAGAGATTGTCCGTCAGTTCGGGGTACTGGGACTTCACAAAGCGCACCCAGCCCGGGCAGCAGGACGTGAACATCGGCCACTGATACTGGTCCTTGTGGGTGAAGCGCTCGATAAACTCGCTGCCTTCCTCCATGATCGTGAGGTCGGCGGCAAAGTCGGTGTCGAACACATAGTTGAAGCCCAGCTCGCGCAGCGCCGCGACCATGCGCTTGGGCGTTGCGAACTCGCTGTCGAGCCCGAACTGCTCGGCCCATGCCGCGCGCACCGCGGGCGCGACCTGTGCCACGGTGACGACGTTCGGATCGTCGATCGCGTCGAAGACGAGACCCGTGTCGTCGCGCTCGCGCAGCGCCGCCGTCGGGCAGTGGGTGATGCACTGGCCGCAGTAGGTACACTCGGTGTCCTGAATGCGGCGGTTGTACGACGCGTCCACGACCGTGCGCGAGCCCGTGCCGAGAAGGTCCCAGATCTTCACGCTCTGCACGTTTTCGCACACCTGGATGCAGCGCAGGCACTGCACGCACTTGTCGTTTTCGCGAATGAGCGGCGTGGAATAGTCCACCGCCTCGTGCCGCAGCTTTTTGGGGAAGTGCGTGCCGCGCATGTTGAAGTCGTTCGCCAGCTGCTGCAAGGTGCAGTTGCCGCTTCGCGTGCAGTTCGTGCACGATGTATCGTGGTGTGAGAGGATGAGGCGCAGGTTCATGCGGCGCGCCTCGCGCGCCTTGGCGCTGTTCGTGAAGACGACCATGCCGTCCGCCACCACATTGTCGCACGCGGGGACAAGGCGCTCCATGCCCTCGACCTCCACGCAGCAGATGCGGCACGCGCCGATCTCGTTGATGTCCTTTAAGTAGCACAGCGTCGGGATACTGATATTGACCGAGCGCGCGGCCTCCAAGATCGTGGTATTCTCGGGCACGGTGACGCTCTTGTGGTCGATGGTCAGTGTAATGTTTCTTACCATTTGCCTTTCCTCCCTCCGCGGAAGATGCCGTAGCCGAAGTGGTCGCAGCGCAGGCAGCGCGACGCCTCGGAGTACGCCTCTTCATCGGTGAGGCCGCACTCGATGCACTTGAAGTCGTGCTTGCGTTCGCCTGCCTCGCGCTCGGTGGTGTCGATACGGCCGTGGGGCGGCTTGTTGTTCAGCCGCGCCGTGGGGATCTCGACGCCGGGGTCGATCTCGTGGTGGAAGCCGAGGTATTCGTCGATATTCGCCGCGGCGACCTTGCCGGCCGCGATGGCGCGGATGACGGTCGCAGGGCCGGTGACGCAGTCGCCGCCGGCGAAGACGCCGTCCATATTGTCGATCTGGCCGCTGGCCTCGGCGACGAACGCGCCGCGCTTGATGGCGATCTTCGTCTGCTCAAAGCCGTGGGTCTCCACGCCCTGACCGATGGCGACAACGACAACGTCCGCCGCGATGCGCTTTTCGCTGCGCTTGGCCTTTTCGGGCGCGGGGCGGCCCTTTTTATCCATCTCGCCGATGATCTGCGGCTGTGTCCACAGCGCGACGGCGTGACCGTTCGCATCGGTCTCGATGCGGACAGGTGCCTGAAGCGTCACGAGCTCCACACCCTCGGCAACGGCGCCCTCCACCTCCTCGGGAAGGGCCGTCATGTCCTCCTGACGGCGGCGGTAGACGCAACTCACTTTGCGCGCGCCGAGACGAACCGCGCTGCGGCAGACATCCATCGCGACGTTGCCGCCGCCGATGACGACGATGTCCTTGTTGCGGAAGTCCGGCATGTGATCGTCGCCGATCTCGCGCAGCATCTCGACCGCGGAGATGACGCCCCCAGCGTCCTCGCCCTCGATGCCGGTCTTTTTATCCGTGTGCGCGCCGAGCGCGATGTAAAGCGCGTCGTTCTGCTGGCGCAGTTCGTCGAACGTCACATCGTCGCCGACATTGACGTTGACATGCACGTCGATCCCGAGCGCCAGCATCGACGCGATCTCCGCGTCGAGCACTTCGCGCGGCAGACGGTAGTTGGGGATGCCGTAGCGCAGCATGCCGCCGAGCTTCGCGCACTTTTCATACACGGTGACCTTGTGGCCCATCAAAGCTAAGTAATACGCTGCGGAAAGGCCGCTCGGGCCGCCGCCGATGACGGCGACCTTCTTGCCTGTGGGCTCGGCACAGTCGGGCTGCGGCACGTAGCCCGCGTTATCCACTGCGTAGCGCTTGAGGCCGCGGATGTTGACCGCGTCGTCGATCATATTTCTTCGGCAGCGCGCCTCGCACGGATGCTCGCAGATGTACGCGCAGGCCGAGGGGAATGGGTTATCCTTGCGGATCAGGCGCACGGCATCGGCGTAGCGGCCGTACTTGATGAGCACGAGATAGCCCGGGATATCCACGCCCGCAGGGCACAGCGCCACACAGGGAACGGGCTCGCGCATGCCGCCAAGGCAGCGGTGGCGCAGAATATGCTCTTCGTAGTCGTCGCGGAAGCCCTGCACGCCGTCAAGCACCAGGCGCGCCGCATCGCGGCCAATGGCGCAGTCGGCGCTGTTGACGATCACGCGCGCCACGCGCTCGATGATCGAGATGGTCTCCATCGTGGCTTCGCCCTCGAGCACCTGCTCCATCAGCTCAGAGAGCTGGCCGAGGCCGATACGGCAGGGAACGCACTTGCCGCACGTCTGCGCATGGCAGAGGTCCAGAAAGCTCTTGGCCAGGTCCACCGGACACAGTCCCGGAGGGCTTGCGGCGATACGCCGCTCCACATCGCGGTACAGCCCGTCGATGACGGTCTGGGCATGGGAGGGCGTCATAATATCGAGTCTTGACACTGCTGTTTTCTCCTTTCACTGCTTGCCATCAGTGTAGTATCGGCCGGCAGGACAAATGCACGTATCCCGCCGCCTGATGTCAGCACCCATAAATAGATGTTATCTATAATAAACGCTAGTCATTCCATTTTCAATAGTCAATGCGGATTTTTTGTCATATTTTTCCATTTCACTCCATTTGGCTAACAAAGAAAAGCGAGGGCCGCAGCCCTCGCCTGTTCTTCCCTTTTATTTGCCGCAGATTTCGTCGAAGGTATCGGTGACGGCCTTCTCCGGCGCGGGCGTCGCGAGCGATACGATCACGATCGCAATGCACGCCGCAAGGAACGCGGGGAGCAGCTCGTAGATGGCCCACGCGCCGCCCATCGGCGCGATGAGGTACTTCCAGATGAAGACCACCGCGCCGCCAGTGATCATGCCCGCGAGCGCACCCTGTTTGTTCGCGCGCTTCCAGAAGAGCGAGAAGAGCATCACGGGGCCGAACGCCGCGCCAAAGCCCGCCCACGCGAACGAAACGACACGGAACACGGAGCTGTTGGGGTCCCAGGCAAGCACCATGCCGATGATGGCGATGCCGATGACCGTGACGCGCGCGGCCAGCATCGTCGTGCGCTGGTTCATCTTGATACCGAACGAATGCTGCATGAGGTCCTGTGACACGCTGGACGCCGCGGCCAAAAGCTGCGAGTCTGCGGTCGACATCGTTGCGGCCAGAATGCCGGAGAGGATGATGCCCGCCATGACGGCAAGCAGCACGCCGTGCTGGCTCATCAGGTCTGCCAATTTAATGATGATGGTCTCAGATTCCGCGCTCGTCGCCAGGAAGGGCACCTTGCCCGCGGCGGACACACTGTAGCCGATGACGCCGATGCACACGGCGATGAACATGGAGATGACAACCCAGATCGTCGCGATGCGGCGGGACTGGTTGAGCTCCTTTTCCTCGCGGATGGCCATAAAACGCAGCAGGATGTGCGGCATGCCGAAGTAGCCAAGACCCCACGCGAGCGTCGAAATGATGCTCAGCGTGCTGAACGAGGCGGCTGTGCCGCTCGCGGCATCGTAGCCCTTCGTCATATTAAGGTAGCCCGGCAGCGCACGGGCATTGTCGATGACCGTGTCCAGTCCGCCCGCCTGCTGCACGCCGAAGCATACAATGACGATGAGCGCGATCGTCATGAAGATAGACTGGATCAGGTCGGTGAACGAAACGGCCATAAAGCCGCCCATCACCGTGTACAGCACGACCACGATGCCGCCGACGATCATTGCCGTATGGTACTCCACACCAAAGAGGCTGTTGAAGAGCGTGCCGATGGCCTTGAAGCCGGACGCCGTGTACGGGATAAAGAAAATGAGGATCACGACCGCCGCGATGCAGGAGAGCAAATGCTTCTTATCTCCGAAGCGGCGGGCGAAAAAGTCGGGGATCGTGATGGCGCCGAGTTTGGCCGAATACCGGCGCAGGCGGCGCGCGACGATCAGCCAGTTGAGATACGTGCCGATGGCCAGACCGATGGCCGTCCACGTCACCTCCGGTAGTCCGCAGAGGTAGGCAAGGCCAGGCAGACCCATCAAAAGGTAGCTGCTCATATCGCTCGCCTCGGCGCTCATGGCCGTGACGACGGGGCCCATCTTGCGCCCGCCGAGGTAGAAGTCGTCCGAGCTGCTGCCGCTGCCCTTTTTGCCAAAATACACGCCGACGAACACCATCGCGACGAGATAGAGAACGATGGTCACTACAATAATGATCTGTGCGCTTGTCATGTGATTTTCTCCTTCAGCTTTCGTTAAGACCTGCACAATATAGCACAAAAGAAAGCAGACGTAAATACAGAACACCGTACAGAATAAATCCTGTACGGTGTTCTGAAATTTTTGATTTATAATTGATTTTTCAACGCTTTTTACAAGACGATTAAATAGACTGTTTTTGAAACAAGTTTTATTTTTTGCGAAAGCCGTCTAAAAAGAGCGGCATCATCTCGCGCGCATACTGCACAAGCGAATATTCCCCGCCCGAAAGGCACCAGTCATACATCAGCCCGCGCTCGAACATCGCGTAGGCCTTGACGATCTCGCTCACGGTACGCGTGTCGGTCAGCTCCTCGCGCTCCTGCCCCTGAGAGACGATTTGGCGCAAAAGACGATAGTACGTGCGTTTGCGGTCGAGCAGGTGCTTTTCTCCCTTGGTCACGAGCTGGGAGGAAAAAAGCCGCGCCAGAAGCTCGATGGAGACCGTGTTCTCGATCGTCGTGAACAGCTCCTGATTGAGCCAGCATAAGAGCTCGATGCAGTCCATCTCGTCGTGGGGCTGCTGCATCAGCTCCTCATACCGCTCGTCAAACAGCACCGAGAGGGACGAGAGCAGCGCGTCCTTGCCGTCAAAATAGTGGTAGAACGAGCCCTTCGACGTCTCCGACTCGAAGATGATCTCCTCCACCGTCGTCTCCTCATAGCCCTGCTCGTAAAAGAGCTTCCACGCCGCTGAGACGATGCGCGCCTTGGTGTTGCGGCTCGATTTTTTTGCCATGTGCTCCCCTCCCCTGTTTTTATTGATTGTATCACAGTGCGTTGCCCGCTGCCAAGCGTTTTGCGCTCACCCAAGGTTTTTCCGCAGGAATGTGCGAGCATTTTCAAAGAAAATGCCGTCCGCGTCCTGCTGCGATACGCCGCGCGAAAGCAGATACTCGTAAAAATCCGCCGCCTTCTCCGGCGAATCAAGGCACGGCGGCAGCACCGCGCCGTCGAAGTCCGAGCCGAGGGCGAGGTTTTTGCGCGCGCCGAGGTCGAAAAAGTGCGCCACATGGCGATAGACGTCGTCTAAGCTCCTGACCGCTCCCCCGTCGCGCAGGAATGGCCCGTAGTAGTTGAGGCCGATCAGGCAGCCGCGGCGCACCATCTCCTTGATCTGCATGTCCGTCAGGTTGCGCTTGTGCGCGCAAATTGCGCGGGCGTTGGAGTGCGTGGCGAAAAACGGCCTTTCCGCCGTCTCGAACACGTCCGCGAGCCCCGCGTCGTTCAGGTGCGAGACGTCGATCAAAATGCCGCAGCGCTCCATTTCGCGCACGGCGGCGCGGCCAAAGTCCGTCAGGCCGCGGTCCGTCACATTGCCCGAGCCGATCTCGTTTTCTCCATTCCACGTCAGCGTCACGGCGCAGACGCCCTGACGCTTCGTCTTCCCGATGCGCGACAGGTCGCCAGCAAACGCGCTGCCATTTTCCACGCTCAGAAAGGCCGCGGTCTTCCCCGCCGCCCACGCGCGCTCCATATCGGCAACATTGCGGCAGGGCAACACACGATCTGCGAATTTTCGCATCTGGCGGTCGAAATTCGCGCAGGCGTCATCAAAAAAGCGGATTGCCTTCTCCCCGCGCAGCTCATCGGGCACGAACACGGCGAAAAACTGCGCCCAGTGGATGTCCTTCGGAATACTTGTGAGCGACAGCGTGCGCGCGGGATCGTCGAGTGTGTCGATGATGTTCGATCCTGCGTACATGCAGTCGGTCAACGTGTCGCAGTGGAGGTCGATGAGGGCGTAAGGGCGCATGCGGGCACTTCCTTTTCAAAAAAGATCACGCTGCATTATACGCTCTTTCCGCCCGTTTCTCAACCGGCAAAGTTTAAGGAATTCTGAGGATTCTTAGCGTGCTCTTTACAAAGGCGCGGCAACACTGATATACTGGGCATCGAAAGGGGCGAAACGCCATGGACAATATTTCCCAGATCATCTCCCGCTCGATCGGTGGCTACAGCATCGGCAGCATCCTTTCCGCGCTGCTGACGTTCCTCATCTGCCTGATCGTCGTGCGGCTCGTGCTCAAGCTCTGTTCGCGGCTGCTCTCGCGCGCGAACCGCCTGAACGAGCGGCTGCAAAAGGTCATCCTCACGAGCCTCAAAACGCTTCTGTATCTGCTTACCATCATCATCACAGCCGAGGCGCTCGGCATCAACACCTCGTCGCTCACCGCCATCATGTCGGTGCTGACGTTGGGCGTCACGCTGGCCGCCGAGGACATTCTCGGCAACGTCGCCGGCGGACTCGTCATTCTCTTCTCGCATCCGTTCTCGCTCGGCGATGAGATCGAAGTCGGCGGCACGACCGGCACGGTGCGTGAAATTTCACTGACGCACACGAAGATCGAAACGCCGGATGGACAGATCGTGCTCCAGCCCAACCGCGAAATGTCCAGCTCGAAGATCATCAACTTCACCGTCCTGGGCCGCCGCCGCATCGTCTACAAGGTCACAGCATCCTACGACGCGCCGACGGACGAGGTGAAGCAGGCCTGCATGGACGCCGTTCTCGCCTTCCCCGCCGTGCTGAAAGAACCCACGCCGACGGTGTATCTCTCGAATTACGGTGCCAGCTCCATCGAATACACCATCCGCTGCTGGACGGCGGCAGACGCCTACTGGGACACTTATTTTAAGATGTACGAGCGCCTGCGCAACACCTTTGCAAAGCACAACGTGGAGATGTCCTACGATCATCTGAACATCCACGTCGTGCCGGAGAAACAGAATGAAAATTAAAGTCGTCGATATGACATATGAACAGGCGCTTGCCCAGCCGCCGCAGGTGCACAAAAAGCCGAAAAAGCCGTCGCTCCTGTTCCGGACGGTCCTGCGCGCAGCCTCCGCGCCCGACCTTCTGGCGACGCATTTCCACTGCGAGAAGATCGGCATGGCGCAGATCAAAAGCGATGAGCCCTGCCTTGTCCTGATGAACCACTCGTGCTTTCTCGACCTCAAAATCGCGGAGGCGGTGCTGTACCCGCGCCCGTTCAACATCGTCTGCACGTCGGACGGCTTTGTCGGCAAGGAGTGGCTGATGCGCAGCGTCGGCTGCATCCCCACGCGCAAGTTCTGCTCGGACACGACGCTCGTGCGCGATATGCTCTACTGCGTGCGGACGCTCAAAACGTCTGTGCTGCTCTACCCCGAGGCGAGCTACAGCTTCGACGGCACGGCCACACCGCTGCCGGAGAGCATTGGCAAGTGCGTCAAGGCGCTGAATGTGCCGGTCGTGATGATCCGCACCTACGGCGCGTTCGCGCGCGACCCGCTCTACAACGGGCTGCAAAAGCGGCGCGCGAAGGTCTCGGCGCAGATGCAGTGCCTGCTCTCGTCCAGCGACGTTGCAGAGAGGAACGTCGCCGAGATCAATGAGCGCATCTTTTCCGCCTTCCGCTTCGACAATTTCCGCTGGCAGGAGGAAAACGGCGTCTCCGTCAGCGAGCCGTTCCGCGCCGACGGACTCAACCGCGTGCTCTACAAGTGCCCGCACTGCCTCGCCGAGGGGAAAATGGAGGGCAAAGGCACATCACTCATTTGCCGAAGCTGTAACACGGAATACCGCTTGACAGAGATTGGTACGCTGGAATGTTTGAACGGCGAGGCCGCGTTCACCCACGTGCCGGACTGGTACACCTGGGAGCGGCAGTGCGTACGCGAGGAGCTGGAAAGCGGCGCATATCAGCTTGATATTCCCGTGCAGATCTGCATGATGGTCAACATGCGCGAGATCTGCCGCGTGGGCGAAGGCCGGCTGCACCACGATGAAAACGGCTTCCACCTGACCGGCTGCGGCGGGAAACTGGACTATTTCCAAAAGCCTGAGGCCTCGTACAGCCTGTACGCCGACTATTTCTGGTACGAGATTGGCGATATGCTGTGCATCGGCGACCACAAAGCGCTGTATTACTGCTTTCCGCAAGGCGGCGGGGATGTGGTCGCCAAGACGCGGCTGGCCGCCGAAGAGCTCTATAAATTAAAGCGCGCCGCTAAGGCGCGGGGATAATGCAGCACAAAGTGCTGCCGCCTTGTTCCCCACACCGTGTGGGAACGCGGATAAGGGAGGGGTGTCTCTTTTTTGAAAAGAGACACCCCTCCCTTACACCCTCCCAGAGAAAATTTTTCATTGCAAGCGAGCAGCTCGAAGAGCTGCAATGCTTGCCGATTGCACCTCTTGCGTGCGGCAAAGCCGCATTTACCCCTGCTATACGACTTGGCGTACTCCTATCATCCGCTGCCGCTCTGCCCATCTCGCGCTGGTACAGCCTAATTTCCGTCTACCGGAGCACTCATCAATGCGGCGAGCGAAGCAATGCCGCATTCCGCAGGCAGTCTGCCGCCAATCTAACGTCACACGCGCCTCACGATAGTAAGGCGCGGTTGCAAAACGGTGACGAAACGCACGGATTCATGGCGAAGCCATGTACACCGCACCTACACTGCGCAGCGCCTTGAGTTCCCCCACAGGTGCGCGGCCCAGGGCCGGCTTCCCA
>OJKY01002402.1_pt1 | contig 9734 bp, 12 predicted proteins | sample 1596571 | NCBI WGS metagenome assembly OJKY01 (sample SAMEA4350170, study PRJEB24818) | metagenome | biome: human; feature: gut; material: faeces | place: Denmark | collected 2013-09
GGGGAGGAAATTGATTGATTAGGCCCCAATCAACTCCTCCTGAATGGAAAATTTCGGCCAGATCCTTTGAAAATTAAGTCTCTAAAGGCCATTGGGAAGAATCAAGCATTTTACAGAGCTTCCTTAAGGCTCAGAGAGGCAAAACAGGGTAATTACTGAGGAGAGATGTATTAATCCACCGTTAGCTAGGGGTCAAGGGTAACTGTAAATACAAAACCGGCTGTTGATGCTTCTTGCATCATTACGACCGGTTTTTAATAAGAGTAATTTGGAGCTGCTTTGTGTGGAGGGCATTAAGCGGCTTCTTTATCCTTAGCTTTTTTCAGATTGTTCATTGCATAGGCAGCACTGTTAACGATTTTTACTTCGCCGTTTTCTACGATAAAGGTTACATTAGAGCGATGACCGTTTTCGATGCCTAAAATCTTCAAAATATGCTTCGGCAGAGTGACCTGTCCGTCGACCCAAACGATCGAATCAGAAGAGAAATTCGCAGACATATTGATCCTCCTTTTAAATTTTTACCTGGTCGACAGATCATTTTTGAAAATCCTTCGACCTAGGAAAATCACCAATTTTCTCAAATTTCTTACCTATGATCTTACCTGTTTTATGAGATATTTTAGATGTAAACCCTAATCTGAGTAAAAGACGAAGTCGTTTTCACGAAGAGAAGAAACAATTGATATCGAAGACTTGAATAAAGGGAAAAGCAGCTTTTCGAAATTTATATTAGAATGCGATCTCTTGGCGGCCCGATGGTGAAATTGGTAGACACAAGGGACTTAAAATCCCTCGGCGCAAGCTGTACCGGTTCAAGTCCGGTTCGGGCCACCAATCCCTATTCCGAGAGACCCCGTAGCCTTACGGGGTTTTCTTTTATATCAATAAGTTACAGCATTCCCCTCTCTGTAGCCTTCCATCTCTTTACGAGACAATCTGGCATTTTTTGGTATCCTAGATGGTATCCCGTTTGGTATCCTAAAATCCAGAAGAGGTTTTGAGAATATGCCGAAGATTGCAAAACTTCTCACCGAAAAAGAAATCAAAGCACTAAAAATTGGAGATCACGCAGTAGGAGGCCGCGGCCTATACATAAAAAAGCGGGAGACCTTCTCTTGTTATTACGTAAGAATCCGAAAAAACGGCACGGAATACACTAGATATCTGTCTGGCGTTAAGAGTTTGAAGCGAGCGCGACAAATTGCCGAAGAGATTCAGGAGATGGTGAGAAACGGCATTGACCCGCGAGAAGAAGAAAAACGTTTGGCCGAAGAAACGGCAAGACAAAAAGAAGAAGCTGAGAACGCTGAAAGATTGAAACGCGCCACCTTCCGCGTGGTTTTCAATGAGTACTATCGAGAAGTCATGGTCAAAGGACTTAATAATCCGGAGAGGGAATTTAATCGAGTAAAAAACCATGTCTTTCCTCTCATTGGCGATAAACCAATTAACGAGATAAACCACAGAGACCTATACACGGTATTTGACCCTTTGTATCGAACTAAAGGAGAAACAGCAAGAAGAGTACTAACAAGGGTTGAGGAGTGTTTTTTGTATGCCAAGAGTTTAGGCACATACGGCATTATTCAAAACCCTTGCAATGAGGAATTAAAGTTACTGCTGGCGCCGGCAAAAAAAGTTAAGAAAGAAAGCCAAAACAGACCGGCCCTACCCTACAAGCACCTTCCAAAATTTATCAAGCTCCTTTTAGAAATAGGAGGCGTTGATTCATTGATGTTTGTATTTTCCCTTTTGACTTCCGCCAGAAGTCAGGCCGTGAGATTGGCGCAATGGAACGAGATTGATTTTGAAAATAGAAAGTGGATTATTCCTGTCGAGCACGACAAGCAAAAAAGACCCGATCCAAGAAAACGCACGATATTCTTGAGTACTCAGGCAATCCAGATATTAAAGTCTCTGCCGAAACTGGCGGAAAAAGCATACATATTCCCGTCTGGCGTAAAGCGTAACGGAGCAACAACCAATTACTCAGACGGTCAATTTTCAAAGTTAATTAAACGTCTCAATGATTCTCCCGAATTTTTAGACGGTCTTGATCTACATGACCCGAATGTCTTAGATGAATTTGGGAAACCTTCCCTTATAACGCAACACGGCACGGTGCGAAGTGGCTTTAAGACTTGGGCACGTGATGATGTATCAGAGAATTTCAAAAAATACGATGAGAAAGCCGTTGAATACTGCATGCTCCACTTCAGAGACGCCTACAACGGTGCGTATGACCGTGCCAACATGATGAAACACCGGCGCGAGATTATGCAGGATTGGGCAAACTTTTGCATATCTGAAGCCGAGCTATCTAAATACTTAAAGAGCCGATAAACATTGATGTTTTGACTTATTGGGAGAGGATTATTATTTTTTTTCTATAAGACAAGATCATTAATGGCATTTTAGGGTGGGTAATATAGAGTTATAGGCAAACATATATAAAAACTCATACATACATAAAAAAATATGTATAGACCCTGAAAACATCCGCTCCTCCGCTCCCAATTCGTTAAACCCCAACAGCGCCAAGGGCTTTCGAGGTAGCACGAAAAAAATAGCAATGTGCTACTACCCGCTATCCGCTCCCCTATTTCGCTCATTTGCTCCGATTATTAACAATTATTTACAGACATGGAAAACTAAAAATCAATAAAAACAATGGATTACTCTATTCAACATAACCAAAATTATGTTGAGTAAAACCGCTCCAAAATCCAACCTCACTGTACAAATAAGATTTTCAGCCTCCACAGCCCTATGTAACTCAGCACTTTTGAGCCATTTATACAGCGTTCTTTACAGTGACCTTTTGGGGCCGAAATCCGCTTCAAAACCAACAAAAGAGCACTGTCAAAATACTTTCTCCTCTATACCCTATCTCCGCCAACTTCCGGCGCCGGTTCATTTTTTGTCCGGATGGGTAGGGGCGGGTACGAGTTTCAAAGCTCAATGCTTTAGACCGCGCCCCAAGTCAGATTTTTATACGTGCAAAATCAGAGAATGGATTTTTGAAGGCCTTCCCTTTGGCTCCCTTGGGTATTTGCGAGAGACTTCGCGCGCGCGTGAGGAATTGATTCTTTTTCTGAAAACAATGCAGATTTTCAAAATAATTTCAGTTGAACGGAAGGAATTACCCTTTTTCGGAAAACATTATTCCGGTGGTGTCATGTTAAGAAATGGTAAGGTTTCCCGCGCGATAGGGCGTTACATTGGGAGCTGGAAATATGACAAAAGTTGACATCTTGGAGGTTAGCCAGCGGTTGGAATGTTGATAAATGTTGAGGTTTTTACGCGCGATAGGAACCTGCTAAAACCTGCTTTCCAAAACAGTGACGAATCTTACAAAACCTGACATCCAAAACACCGGCGCCGGCATTCTCAAGACTCGGAATGCTAACTAATGCTAACGTTTTACGCGCGGTGGAAAAGACAACAGGACGAGGATTGATGGAAGACCTGAGATCCTTTGAATAACGGAAACCGCTCCAGGAACTTAAGGCCAATTTGTTGAGCCTCATCAGTCTTGGCGCTCAACCATCAACACGCCACTACTCCGGCTCGGTACTCATTGGAGAATCAAGCCCCAAAGCCAAATACTCAAATAATGATCTTGTTCAATGTATCGACCTCCGCTTATCTAGATGGTCTCTCCGGCAAATCTCAGAAAAGATGGATATTACGATACGGACACTTAGAGATGTTTTTTCCGGCAGACGGCGAGCAGTCATGCCGACACGTTTCAAATGAGCCGGAGAATTTGACAATTTTGACACCGTTAAAAAAGGATTTGACCTTTTTGACCTCTCTATAAAAAGAGATTATGTAGATTTTGCAACCTCTATAAAAAGATGATCACGAACCAGACGGCAACCTAATCTCACTTCAAAAAACTTCATTACTGCAATGGTCAACAGTTTCTCAAAACGCCGTCCGAAGGTTTCCAGAACGCTCCGAGAATTATCGGATTGAGTACAATCAATGGTGCGCCTAGAGAAGGAGTAATTAACCTGCTCGAATCCGCCTTATAGCCCTGTATGGCGTTGGCGCTCATTTCCACCAATTAAACAGGGTTAAGGGCAATCATGGATAAATCAGAGCTGACATCCCGAGATATTGAAAATATTGGCAAATGGGAACAATGCTTTAAGAAACTCAACCGGAAAACCTACACAGTAAAGGAAGCCTCTGCTTTCATTATTGGTTGGCACCCTGGAGCCTATCTAAACGATCACCGAAAGAATCAGATTCAAGGTCTCGTTAAGTTGATAACTGATAGTTTCGGATATGACAATTGGAACGGAGGAACAAACACCTTGATGGATGAACCCTCCACAAAATTCAGAAACGAGGATGCTTTTTCCAAAGAAGCCTATTACAAATGGGCAAATGAAAATCTTCCATCTAATGCTTATGACATCGAAAACATCGAATGGTTTAAATCTTTAAGGCCATTAAAAGGATTTTTCCCATCTTCAAATTTTATTGATATAAGCACTACCAGATTCAAACCTCTCAAGAAAGGATCTGATGTCTGGAAGAAATGGCAAGCTCGGAACTGTTACACCGTGGAGGAAATGGCTTACTTAATTGCAGGAGTTGAGCCCATTAAAGATGGTCATTATGTCGATTCTCGTGCATACCAGCTATTGATTGAGCCAATCATTTCAAAACTTAATTCAGCGGTTTTTAATGCTCCGGATTTTGACGATGAAATCCCTTTTTAAGCTATACGGTATTGAAGCCTGTAAGGTTGAAGGAGAAATTCCATTTTTCAACAAACAGGCGTTAGAAAGATTTTGCTATAACAATGATTATGAGTATCCATTTGAAGACTTAGGCGATACGGAAAAAAACGCCGAATCAGCCTTTGAGGTCAGCCCAAATCAACACGTAACAACACCTGAAATATTTTCTTCAGAAGCCATCACAGCTCCGACGAAAAATGAAAACCAAATAGAACTATTTGAAGGTGTGACCGTTGGAGACATCAGAGAAATGGTTACAGCAAATCAGGCCTTGTATGACGTTTTGCAAGCGGTCAACTTTTGGCGAAAACTTCCGGATGAGGGGAGAAATCTATCTAGTTCCCTCTATTCCGGTTTAAACATTAAAGCCAAAAATAATAGATGGGGAGCAAACCTAGATCACTCGTTATCCCAAAAACAATATGATGTTATAGGTGATATTTTTATCCAATCCACGAAGAAGCTCGTCGGAGGAAAAGAAAAAAGACTTTTTCCAAAGTTTGAATGCAAGGAAAATAAAAAATAAATTTTTCCTAAATAACCCATCCCCCATACCATTTACGAAGCCCCGTAAAACGGGGCTTCCCTTTAATCCTCCCAACCATTAAACGGATGTAAACCTCAATACTATTGGGGATAATGGTGCCTCTTATTTAACCTCTTTTTTCCAGAAAAAATGCTCCTGTCGGCTCAACAAATAAACGAGCCTTAACACACGTAAAGGAGCAGTCATGCTTGATGTCAAAGTAGAAGATCTTGATCACAGCGCCTATCACAAAATCGAAGGCGAATATCTTTTTGGTTATCTGAATAAAACAAGTCTTTGCGCTTTCCTTGGGGGCACGGTCAAGCCCTTAGGCAGATCAACAATCAACGATTGGATAAGAGAGAAAAATTTTCCAAAGCCAATCGTGGTTTCTCAAACTGTCGTCTTTTGGAGACCCCAGGATGTTATCAAGTGGGTTGAATCTCTACCTTCTGCAAATGATGACCAGATGGAGAAAGCCGAATGAGTACCGCGATCACCTCCAAAATTAGAAGTATCGAGATCGTGCGGGCTGAAATTGCACATTTCAAAAACACGGTCAGCTTAACTCTTGGCTTTCAGGAGCAGGCAGAAAGAGAAAACTTCATTAAAGACGTTTTCAAAGATACTCAGGAACTCTTGACCTGGATAGAGCAAAGGTCAGGAGGAAAACTCAGCAAGAAAACCAACAGGAAGGCACCAAAATGAAATCTCAAGCTCATTTTTCCCGTCCTTCCCTTAGTTGTATCTTCCAGGGCATGGACGCAGTCAGAGACTGTTTTTGCAAGACCGGCGTCGGTGATAAAAACTCAACTCAGCTCCGACAGGAACGGCCTGCAACAGGCTCAATCTTTCCGAAACTTTACGGCTTTTATTTGTCTGCATTACAATTCTCCGTATCAGTGAAAGCGACTGATACAGGCCTGAGAAACCTGAATAATCTGGCGGATGACCGCCTAAGCGATAGCCAAAGCGGATTTTCATTTATCCGAAACTTGTCACATCTCTTGATGGGCGTGGCTTACAGTTGCGATTTATCGCACGGCTACCAGATTGGCCGAATTTCTCAGAACTGTAATGCCATGCCCTCCCGCCTGAGAAACGGGATCATGGCCTTCAAAAATTTATTCAATCTGGAGGCCAACAATGCCTAAAACCAATCAATCGCAACCCGCGACCATCAACCCGTTTTTTGTCTTGGCTCGACAAGCCGACCTCTCTAATGAGCGCTTTCAACAGCAGGCATTAGATGAGCTGGATGAGCTTGAAAAACAGACAGCCACGGTATTTAAGTTGGCGATTCAGCCCTTACAGGAAGAAATAGCAAATTCCAATACAGGCGAAATCCCGTTAAGTACAGCGGTTCAGATGTCCGATCTTCTCAGCTTTACAGATTCAATCCTCACCTATCTGGCTGAGGTCAGACCTTTTGTTAAGCAAGAGATCAAATAAAGCTAATTCAACCCTTCACCGAGAGAAGGAAAAAGACCCTTCTTTTGGGAACATACACGGGAGAAAGCATGAGCATACGTGTATTCAATGACTTGGCCTTAGCATGTGATTACTGCGAAGTGATACCGGAAAGAATTCCGACACATGGCCAACTTATCAGAGTTTCAACAGTCGCTCACAGCCGTAGCAAAAATGGCTACATGCGAGAATTCCCTGACGGAGCATTCTTTATTGGGAATTGGGAAAACGGCCTTGAGGCGATCTTTTCGGAGCGGTCTAACCGGCGTTTGACCAAAGCCGAAAAAGAGATCATCAGACACGAACGGGAGCGCGAACAGCGAGAAGCAGAGCGTGCACAAAGGATGACCCGTGAGAGTGTTTACCGGCGCTTGTATGCATTCTTTAATTCTGACTTTGGCGCATATCCATCAGTAAACATGGAATGGCATGGAAGCCCCAAACATCCTTATCTGGAGCGAAAAGCAGTGGAGCTAACAGAAACCATCTATGAATGCACCAGAGAGAATTTTGAAGCCGTGTTTGGCTCGAACTATCAACGGCTACCAGATGGACGGTTGCTTGTATTTCCACTTGTCAGAGATGGTCTAAACCTTGTCAGCGCTCAATTTATTGATGAACGCGGAAATAAGTATTTTTTGCGAAACGGTGAAATGAAGGGTGCCTATTGGCCGGCTACCTTCAATCCGGTTGACCGAGGAGCATCCCCCAAGATTCATATCGCGGAAGGTGTTGCGACATTGTTATCAGTGCTCCAGAAGAGTGAACAGCGATCAGGGATTTTTATCTCTTGCATGAATGCAGGAAACATCAAACCCGTGGCCAAAGCTATGCGTGAGCAATATCCCTTGGCTGAGATCGTCTTGTATGCCGATGTCGATAAACCCAGAGACGGACACCGATACGGCGTAGGGATTGAAAAAGCCCTCGAAGCTCAATTAGAGGTACCAAATCTGACAATCCTGGCTCCACCGTTCACAGAAGCAGATAACCAGAAATTCAGAAAAGTGACCGGAAGCGAGAAAGCCCCGACAGATTGGAATGATTTCTATTTGGTTAGGGAGTGTGCATGATGAACAATGCTCAAGATAACAAAATGCCCGCAACCGAATCGGCTAACGGGCACCTCAGTAAAGCGAACGCAACTTATGGAGATTCTAACTTGTCGGATGAAGAAAAAATAGAGGCTCAAGCCCGAATAACATCCATAGCAGAGGAAACCGCCAACAAAGTTAATGAGATTTTTTCCTCCATTGAAGCAGATGTAGCACCGAAAAATAAGGCACTCGAATTGCTAAGGCACGTGGTGTCCAAATATCCGGCAGAGAGTGAAATCAAATTGAAGGCGCCTGACATCTGCAAGCACGCAGAATTTAAACCTTATTTCAAGAAAGGCGATGTACTAACACTCTGGAGAGAGATTTTTGAAACTTCGTTAGACGAAAAGGCAGAAGGCGATATGCAACCGTATGAAAGAGAGATTGAACCGTATGAGGGAGAAGTAAACGGGGCTGAATTGTTGGCAGAAATTCAAGAAAGACTGACAAGGCACATTGTTTTTAAGAATCCCGAAATCCAATCATTCTCATGTGCGTTATGGGTTTTAGCCACTTGGTGCATAGATTCATTCAATTTTTCACCGTACTTAATGATTACTGCTCCGGAAAAACGGTGCGGAAAATCCCAGCTTTTAGGTTTGTTGGCGAAACTTTCCAAAAAACCGCTTGAAACAGGAAATCTGACAGCTCCGGTACTTTTTAGGCTAGTTCAAAAACATCATCCAACAATGTTTATTGATGAAGCTGATTCTTTTTTAGCTAAAGACGAAGATCTACAAGGTGTTATCAAGTGTGGAATTGAACGAGGAAAAGCCCTTGTTTACCGGTTGGAAAAAACTCCGAGTGGAAAATTTACAGAGCGTCATTTTGACTGTTTTGGAATGAAGGCCATTTCCGGTATCAGTGCCAAAAACATAAGCGACACGATCACGGATAGATGCATCACTATCGAGCTTAGAAGAAAACTGACTAGCGAGGTCATGCCAAAAGTTAGAGATGTCCCAGGTGAACTATGGAGCGTGCTCAATGCGAAGTGCTCCGCTTTTGCGATTGAAGCAGGAGCATGGCTTGAAAAACATAGGCCGAAGATTCCAACTTCTATCAGTGACCGAGATGCCGACAAATGGGAGCCGTTAATCTCGATAGCCGATTATCTGGATTACGCTTTCCCGAATGAAGAATCACCGAACTACTATGGCGATAAAGCCAGAGTGTGCGCGGAAACTCTTTCAAACATTGATACAGACATGCCCCTCAATGTGGAGTTGCTTTCCGATATTAGGGATGTTTTAAACGATCCAGCTACAAGAAATCCGGAGAAAGAATACATTCTCACCACGGATCTATTACAAGCGTTGATCGGCAATCAAGAGTTGAGATGGGCTAATTTTAATCATGGGAAAGAAATGACAGCTCGACAGTTGGCGAATCATTTAAAAGTTTTCGAAATTAAACCCAAGGCCATAAAACAGGAGTGGAACAAACGGGGATATATGAAGAAGGACTTCTTAGACCCGTTCAAACGTTACCTGGCAACTGTTTTAGCGGATTAACCAGATAATCACACAGTGGGAGCGCTTTCGAGACGCTCCCTTTTTTTCGTATGTGCTCCCCTGAAACGCCCATCATTATTGGCTTTCAGAAGTTGGGAGCGCTTGAGCGGATATTTTCAGGGTCTATAGATATTTTTCACTACTGTCCAAAATAAATTTGAACGATTGACATATCCCCAATGCAAACATGCTGGCGATCCGATAAAGTTGATTTTTGCGAAATAAACAAACGGAACGCCGGCATGCAGAGATCAACGATATCTATGTTTGCTCAACTTGTCCAGCTTATGGGCGGGAAAATTGAGTTTCAAAACTTGGTCAACAAGTACCAATCCGACAAAGGAGCAAAGGGCCTTACGACGTGGAC
>OJKY01002403.1_pt1 | contig 9733 bp, 8 predicted proteins | sample 1596571 | NCBI WGS metagenome assembly OJKY01 (sample SAMEA4350170, study PRJEB24818) | metagenome | biome: human; feature: gut; material: faeces | place: Denmark | collected 2013-09
GCTCATCGCATCCTGGGGCTGTAGTAGGTCCCAAGGGTTGGGCTGTTCGCCCATTAAAGCGGTACGCGAGCTGGGTTCAGAACGTCGTGAGACAGTTCGGTCCCTATCCGGCGTGGGCGTAGGATATTTGAGAGGAGCTGTCCTTAGTACGAGAGGACCGGGATGGACTGACCTCTGGTGTACCGGTTGAACCGCCAGGTTCACGGCCGGGTAGCCAAGTCGGGAAGGGATAAACGCTGAAGGCATCTAAGCGTGAAGCCCCCCTCAAGATGAGATATCCCATTCGAAAGAAGTAAGACCCCTTGAAGACGACGAGGTAGATAGGGCAGGGGTGGAAGTGCCGTAAGGCATGGAGCTGACTGTTACTAATCGGTCGAGGGCTTGACCTAATTGGTTGTGTTCACAGAAATGGAATGATAGATGTGTAGTGTATGCGGTTTTGAAGGTATATCAAATATCTTCAATTAAATAATCCTCGATAGCTCAATGGTAGAGCATTCGGCTGTTAACCGAAGGGTTGTTGGTTCGAGCCCAACTCGGGGAGTGAATGAGACCTGCAGGGATCCTGCAGGTCTTTTCGTATATTGAGTTGCCCTGTGTGATGTGATACAATAAGGCGTAGCTACTGTAAACGATGAAGGAGAAAAGAAAGATGAATGAAAGTTATACCAGTTTTGCCCAGGTATATGACATGTTCATGGACAACGTGGACTATCCTGCCTGGAGCAAATATCTGATTCAGCTTTTAAAAGAATATCAGGTGGAAGACGGACTGGTGCTCGATCTTGGCTGTGGAACGGGAAACATGACCGAGCTGCTCGCCAAAGAGGGCTACGATATGATCGGCGTGGACAATTCTGAGGATATGCTCGAGATTGCCAGTGAAAAACGCGCCGAGTCCGGCTTAAACATTTTATATCTGCTTCAGGATATGCGGGAATTTGAGCTCTACGGAACCGTGAAGGCGGTTGTGAGCATCTGCGATTCCATCAACTATATTCTGGAGGAAGACGATCTGCGGGAAGTCTTCTCACTCGTCAACAATTATCTGGATCCGAAGGGCATGTTTATTTTTGATTTGAATACCAAGTATAAATATGAACAGATGGGTGAGACTACGATTGCGGAAAACCGCGAAGAGGCAAGCTTCATCTGGGATAATTACTATGACCCGGAGGAAGAGATCAACGAATATGAGCTTGCCATTTTCATCCCGGAGGGAGAAGATTCCGATCTGTACCGTAAATTTGAGGAGGTACATTATCAGAGAGCGTACGATCTTGCGACGATCCGCCGCTTATTGGAAGAGGCAGGCATGGAGTTTGTGACGGCCTACGATGCATTCACAAAGGATGCGCCGAGACCGGAGAGCGAACGTATTTATGTCGTAGCAAGAGAAAAAGGAAAAAGTGAGAAATAGGAGAGAAACATGGATTATATTGTAAGAGCAACAGCGGCAGACGGACAGATTCGTGCGTTTGCAGCGACAACAAGAGAAACCGTAGAGACAGCACGCCAGGATCACAACACGAGCCCGGTTGCAACCGCAGCGCTGGGCCGCCTTCTGACGGCAGGTGCAATGATGGGCGTTATGATGAAGGGAGATAAAGACCTTCTGACCCTGCGCATCCATGCCGGCGGACCGCTGAACGGCATTACCGTAACAGCAGATTCCAAAGGAAATGTAAAAGGTTACGTCGGAAACCCGGACGTCGTGATTCCGGCCAACAAAAAAGGAAAACTTGACGTGGCAGGTGCTGTCGGCGTCGGATTCATGGATGTCATCAAAGACCTGGGACTGAAAGAGCCGTACGTCGGACAGTGCGTTCTGCAGACGAGTGAGATCGCAGAGGATCTGACCTACTATTTTGCAACGAGTGAGCAGGTTCCGTCCAGCGTCGGACTCGGTGTGCTGATGAACAAAGACAATACCGTCCGTCAGGCCGGCGGCTTTATCATTCAGCTGATGCCGTTCTGCGATGAGAAAGTCATTGAAAAACTGGAGCAGCGTCTGGCAGAAGTCAATTCCGTTACCGCATTCCTTGACGAGGGCCTGACTCCGGAGCAGATTCTTGAAAAACTGCTTGGAGACATGGATCTTGTGATCAACGATACCGTGCCGACCCAGTTTTACTGCAACTGCAGCCGTGAGCGTGTATCGAAAGCGCTGATAGCGGTCGGAAGAAAAGAACTGAACGAGATGATTCAGGAAGCAAAACCGGTGGAGCTGAAATGCCATTTCTGCAACAGCGCCTATGAATTTTCTACCGAGGATCTGAAAGAATTACTGCGCAAAAGCAAATAACAGTACTGTTTCAGGCGAAACGGAGGCTGTGAGAGCTTCTGTTTGCAGAAAATCTGTAACAGGGAACCAGATAGTGGAGGAAGAAAGAGATGAAACAGGGATTCGTAAAAGTTGCCGCCGCTTCCTGTGCGGTAGTGGTAGCGGATGTCAGAGAAAATACGAGAGTCATTCTGGAAACGATTCATAAAATGGAGGGCGAGGGAGCAAAGGTGATGGTGCTCCCGGAGCTGGCTCTTACCGGCTACACCTGTAGTGACTTATTCTGGCAGAGTCAGATGATTGATGCGGCGAAAGAAGGATTAAAGGAAATTGCCGATGGTACGAAAGAGACCGATGCGCTGATTTTTGTCGGACTGCCGTGGGAACAGGGCGGAAAGCTGTTCAATGTAGCCGCTGTGCTCTGTCACGGAGAGCTTCTCGGCATTGTGCCGAAAAAGTATCTGCCGAACTACAATGAATTTTATGAGCTGCGTCATTTTACGCCGGGAAAAGAAGCGGTGACAACAACGGAATTTTTTGGAAAAGAGGTTCCGTTTGGCATGAATCTGCTCTTCCAGTGTGAAAAAATGCCGCGTCTTAAGGTTGCGGCAGAGCTCTGTGAGGATCTCTGGACCCCAAATCCGCCGAGTGTGGCGCATGCGCTGGCCGGTGCGACAGTGGTCGTAAACCTTTCTGCCAGTGATGAAATGGTTGGAAAAGACAGTTACCGGAGAAGCCTTGTGAGCGCACAGTCGGCGCGTCTGATCTGCGGCTATATTTATGCGACAGCAGGTGAGGGCGAGTCGACGACAGATCTTGTCTTTGGCGGACAGCATCTGATTGCTGAAAACGGAACCATTCTTGCCGAGGCAAAACGATTTGAGAATCAGATCATTTGTGCAGATCTCGATGTGGATCGTCTCACAAGTGAGCGCAGAAGGATGACCACGTATCCGGAGCAGAGAAACGATGGGTATCAGGTCGTTCGATTCTCCTTGTCAATAGAAGAGACAAAGCTGACCCGTTACTTCGATCCACGGCCATTCGTACCGTCGGATAAGCATAACCGCGATCAGCGATGCGACGAAATTTTAAATATTCAGGCTATGGGACTGAAAAAACGTCTGGCGCATACCCATTGCCAGAGCGCAGTTATCGGTATTTCCGGTGGACTTGACTCGACGCTGGCATTGCTTGTAACGGCAAGAGCATTTGATCTGCTCGGGATTCCGAGAAAGCAGATCCTGTCTGTAACGATGCCGTGTTTTGGAACGACAGACCGTACGTATCAGAATGCATGTGAGCTGACGAGATGCCTTGGCGCAACCTTAAAAGAGATCGATATCAAGGAGGCTGTCAATCTTCATTTCCGTGATATCGGACAGAATCCGGAGAAACACGATGTGACGTATGAAAACGGACAGGCGCGTGAGAGAACCCAGATTCTGATGGATCTTGCCAACCAGTCCGGCGGTATGGTTATTGGAACTGGTGATCTTTCCGAGCTGGCACTTGGCTGGGCAACGTACAATGGCGACCATATGTCGATGTATGCCGTCAATGCGTCCGTACCGAAAACCCTGGTGCGCCATCTGGTGCAGTATTATGCGGACACCTGCGGGGAAAAAGCACTTTCCGATATCCTTCTGGATGTGCTCGACACGCCGGTCAGCCCGGAACTGCTGCCGCCGAAAGATGGTGTCATTTCTCAGAAAACAGAAGATCTCGTCGGACCGTACGAGCTTCATGATTTCTTCTTATACTATATGCTGCGTGTGACGTACGAACCGCTCAAGATTTACCGTGTGACAAAACTTGCATTTGCCGGTGTCTACGATGATGCGACGATCTTAAAATGGCTGAAAACGTTCTACTGGAGATTTTTCGCGCAGCAGTTCAAACGCTCCTGCCTGCCGGATGGCCCGAAGGTCGGAAGCGTTGCGGTATCCCCGCGCGGCGACCTGCGTATGCCGAGTGATGCGTGCGTGAAGCTCTGGAGAGAGGAACTCGACCAGCTGTAAAAAACAAAACAGGAAATACGGAAAGAAACAAAGATAATCCAAATTGGTGCAGACAATCAAATTTTGAGATGCACGACAGAAAAAAGGCTTCGGAGCAGAAGAATGCTTCGAGGCCTTTTTGCATGGAAAGATCAGGATTCTGCGGAGGAAGGATTTTGAGCCTGTTCGAGCGCCTGATTGATCGCGGAGACGAGCAGTTCGGAGGTGTAGCGGTCGTCCTCTCCGTAGATGAGGCCTTCCGTCGTCTGATTCACATAGATCTGGCTTGCGATGGAATCGAGCGCGGGCTCCATGAGCGGATACATGGCGGCGGTGGTTTCACTTAAGTTATTCAGTGAAATCGCGGTGATGCGGTCCTGCTCAACATTGACCTGCACATCGAAGGTCTGGTTGCCGAGGGAGATCGTGGAGGTGTAGATGCCGGGAATGTAGCGTGCATTTTCGGCGGAAGCAGCAGTGGTGACAGAAGGTTTTTTCGCAGAATCCTTCTTCCCGGAGAACATGATCAGAAACACTACGAGAAGAATCAGCGCGAGAGCAAGAAAAACAGCGGTGTAAACCACTTCTTTCATATGTAGTACAATGATTTTCGTTTTGGAACTCATGGGCGGGCACACTCCTTTTTGAAAAACCGTCTGTGAGCGGACGAGGGCGAACGGACGGGCGTTTTTACTATAATGTATGTAAAAGAAAAATCGTTTATGAAAAAAAGTGTCTGAAAAATCATTTCCGCAAGCTGCAAGTAATCTTTGGACAGTCTTTCTTCTGCCCGAAAATTAGTATATAATGTAATCGGTCACGATAACAAACTTCAGGGAGAGTCGGGAAAAGAGGAGGGGAAAGATGAAAAAAAGAAAAATCAGAAGGACCATGGGCGTTTTTTTTACTACTTTTTTGCTTCTGCAGATTATTTTACTGTTTCTGTACAAAGCGTTTATTGTTGATATTGCTAAAAAAAATGAGGAAAACCTGGTGGAAAATACGCTGCAGATTTATCATAATACGATGGAAGGTGTATTGGAACGCTTGGATGATAACCTGGATCTTTTACTGGGATATCGACTGCTTTTGACACAGCTAAATGGAGAAAATAACCTGGAAAAAGTGAAAGCGCAGTATAAAATGCTTCAGATTCTAAAGGAAAGATGTAAAGACACAAAGGAAGCGGATGCCTATGCGGTTGTTAATTGTAAAGACAACAGTATCCTGATTCAGAGAAATGGAAATATAACATATGATACAATAAAAGATATCAAAAAGTATCTTCAAAAGCGTAATACGTTTGATAAAACTCCTACATCCGGCTGGACTTCTACTGTTATGGGGGCGCAGGTGTATCTGGTAAAATATTATAATTATGGTGCAAATACGATCGCTGTATTGATATCAGAAAAAAGACTGGACTCCTTGTTAAACTATAATGATATGTCCATCAAAGAGGCAGCATTTTATCTTACAGACAAAAAAGGGGAAATTCTGTGCGCTTCAGGAAAAGATTGGGCATATGGAGAAGAAATAGAGAATCTGCAGAAACAGGATCCATCCATCAGTATCTATCAGGGATCTGTTCTGGAAGATGCATATCAGATGTATTACAGTGTAAAATCATCCGAGTATGCCGCATATTCTACCTCCGGTATCGTTATTTTTGGATTTTTAGTACTGTCTTTGCTTTTCTTTGGAACAATTGTCTGGTATATGCAAAAAGAAATCTTCCGGCCGATTGCAGACCTGTTCTGGGTGTCCAGAAAAATTCACAGTGGAGATTTCAGGGCAAGAGCGGAATATAATACAAACAGCTACGAAATGGAAGAAGTAAAACAGGCATATAATGATATGGTACAGACGATTCTTGAAATGAGGGGGCAAAAGTACGAACAGGAACTTCGAATGAAGGATGTGCAGCTGAAGTATATCCATATGCAATTAAAACCACATTATTTCCTGAATGCTTTATCAACCATTAACAGCATGGTTTATCAGCACGAGGAAGAGAATGTCCATACCTTTATTCAGGCATTTTCACAGAACATCCGTTATATGTTTCGAACTGGTCTGCATACCGTTCCGCTGCAGGATGAAATAAAGAATGCCGAGGGATATCTGGAAATGCAGCGACTCATGTACCGGGATTGCTTTTATGTCTATATGGATGTACCGGAAGAACTGCAGCAGTATCCGGTGCCGCAGATGATTCTGCATACATTTTTGGAAAATATATTTAAGCACGTGATCAGTATTGATTCGTTCACTACGGTTCTGATTCAGGCATTGTGGAGCTTCTCGGGGAAGGAAGTTTACTTAAAACTGGAACTATATATATCGCAGGGTCAATTTTCGCAGGAAATACTGGACTTTGTGAATAAAGATATGGAAATAACAGAAAAAAAAGATGGAAGTGGAATTGGAATAAAAAATGTAAAAGAGGTTCTGAAGATGATGTACGAGCAGGATCATCTTCTGTATTTGGAGAATCTGGAACCGGAAGGAACCAAAATAACCATATGGATTCCGAAAACACTGAAATGTACAGATGAGGAGAAAGACGAAGAGAGATGAATTTGCTGATTGTAGATGATGAAATTGTGACAACGCAGGTATTGGAAGAACAGCTGGATCGCGCGTTACTTTCTATTGACCAGATCTATGTGGCCTACAATACTTCTATGGCCAGAGATATTTTGCAAAAAAACAAAGTGGAACTGATTTTATGCGATATTGAAATGCCAAAGGAGAACGGGATTCACTTTCTGGAATGGGTACGAGAACAGAAAATCCAGACAGAGGTTATCTTTCTGACCAGCCATGAAAAATTTGAATATGCCTATGGAGCTGTACAGAATGGTGCGGCAAACTATCTGCTGAAGCCGATTGACATGAATAAAATCAATCAGGCATTGCTTCGTGTGACAGAAAAAATAGCCTGGAAACAAAAAACGGAGGAAATCCGGGAATATTGGAAGATCGGAAAAAGAAAGATGGTGCGATATTTCTGGACAAGAGTATTGCTGGAACCCGGTGTGCAAAAACAGGGACTCGAGGAGGAAATAAAGCAACAGGGGATAGCGGAAGAAATTCAGGAAAAAACGGCACTTCTGCCGGACTATGGATTTAAAAATTCCGATTCCACGTTTGGAACCAGCTTTTCCGGAATTGCGGGATCCGCAGTTGTTCTTATTGTCTGTGTCGGTGCATGCTATGCATTCCGTTTCTTTAAAAAGAAAAAGTCATAAGCTGCACGGAACAGGAGAAAGAAATGAATAAACTTGGCAATGCACTATATGAAATCCATCATATGGATATGCTTGCGGCGAAGGACCAGTGGGTGAACAGGCTTCATCCACTGGTTAAACTTGTTTTAACGATTGTTTTTCTGACCGTAACCATGTCCTTTCAAAAATACGATCTGACCGGCCTGCTGCGCATGGGAATTTATCCGATTGTACTCTTTATCGTCGGCGAAATTTCATTCTGCGACAGTATCCGGCGGCTTCGGATTGTTCTGCCACTTGTCTGCTTTGTGGGGCTGTTTAATCCGATTTTTGACCGTCAGGTAATCGGGTATATTGGTACCGTTCCGCTGACAGCAGGGATGCTTTCCATGGTGACGCTGATGATCAAAGGCATTTACAGCGTACTGGCGGCATATCTTCTGATTGCGACAACATCCATCGAAAAAATCTGTTATGCACTGCGTCTGCTTCACATCCCTGCCATTCTGGTGACACAGGTGCTGCTGACGTACCGCTATGTTACAGTGCTTCTCGAGGAGGCAAACCGCATGACCCAGGCGTACAGTCTGCGCGCGCCGAATCAGAAGGGTGTTCATTTCAAGGTATGGGGAACACTGGCCGGCCAGCTGCTTCTGCGCAGCATGGACCGCGCAAATGAGGTGTATGAAAGCATGACTTTGCGCGGCTATCGGGGAGAATTTTACTATACAGCGAAGGAGCCGTGCAAAGCGAAGGACTGGCTGTATCTGGGCGTGTGGCTTGCACTTTTTGCCGTGCTGAAGGTAACGGGATGAAATGCTGCGTGGGGAGACATCTATTTGCAACGAGTCGGAAGATGTAGAAAAGCAACCCGGTGCAGTGGCCTGCACGCGGAAGAGGAAAGAATTGTCGGGAGATATCAAAAATGAGCCATATTCACATCAATTTTGAACATGTTAATTATTCTTACGAAAAAACAGTCCCGATTCTGCAGGACATCACATTTACCGCACACGAAAATGACAGCATCGGGCTGATTGGAGCGAACGGTGTCGGGAAATCCACGCTGCTGAAATTGCTGGTCGGGCTAAATCCGGACTATGAGGGCAGCATTCGTGTGGAGGAGATGCCGGTTGTGAAGGAGATGCTTCCGAAAGTGCGCGAGAAAATCGGATATGTCTTTCAGGATTCGGACAGTCAGCTGTTCATGTCGACGGTATTCGCGGACGTGGCATTTGCACCACGCAATTACGGACTGCTGGAAACAGAAGTGGAACAGCGTGTCAGCCATGCACTGGAACAGATTCATATCGGGCATTTACGGGACAAGCAGATTTATAAGCTGTCGGGCGGTGAGAAAAAGATGGCATCGATCGCCACGATCCTCGCAATGACACCGGATATCATTCTGATGGATGAACCATCGATTGCACTCGATCCAAAAAACCGTAGAACGTTAATTCATATACTGAACGATTTTGAACATCTGAAAATCATCGCATCGCATGATCTCGATATGATTCTGGAAACCTGCAATCGCGTGATTCTGATGGCCGGCGGACGGATTGTCTGCGACGGGGATACGAAAGAAATATTGACAAACAAAGAGCTTCTTGAGGCAAACGGACTGGAGCTGCCGTTTTGCCTGCAGAAGCCGATGTGGTAGAAGGTTTTGCGGAAGAAAGTGATGAAACACATACGTTGTGGATTTCTCGCGGTGATGGTAGTAATGGCGGGAATCGGAAAAAGTTCGCGTGGACATGGACGTTGGTTCGCTGTCCGTGAAGGTGGTAGAACAGTAGGATCAGGACGTGTTGCTACAATCATTGAGTAATACAATCTGAATATAGATTTGTTATCGTAAGATAACGTTGTGTCCAAACGTAAGATACCCGTAGAACTTCGGTTCTACGGGTTTTTCTGTTACCTGGAAATATAAAAAAGAGTGGAAAAGAATAACGAACAGTATAGAAAAACGGTTGCCGGGAGAGTGTCCTGACAACCGTTTGTGATAACAGAATGATAACAAAATTGTAATTTTAATAATTTACATTACTGTGAAATGAATAAGTAGTGTATATGTTTTCTAAACTATAAATGAGCAAATATCGAATTTTGCACAAACTTATCCCACAAACTTAAAAGCTTCTTCGAATGAGGCGCTGCTTTTTATGAGGCGGTACAGGTTTGCAAACTGTTCCTGCTTTAGCTGCTGC
>OJKY01002407.1_pt1 | contig 9722 bp, 5 predicted proteins | sample 1596571 | NCBI WGS metagenome assembly OJKY01 (sample SAMEA4350170, study PRJEB24818) | metagenome | biome: human; feature: gut; material: faeces | place: Denmark | collected 2013-09
CTCCGTGCCGTTGAGCGTCTCCTTCGTCGTCGACTTGGGTTCGCCGACAGCCAGTTTCAGCATCGCAGGTTCCATGTTGGCGAAGATGCTTTTCGTAGGCTCCACCGCCACCTCGTAGAAAGCCTTGCCGCGGGCGAGCCACGTTGCTGCCTTCGCCGCCTTCTTCTCGTTGGCGATGTCGGCGTCGCTCTTTTCGATCTTGGCGAGAAGGGCTTCCTTGTTCACTTTCTGGGCCTTCACGGCGGGAACTGCCACGAGCAGCGCCGCAAGAGCCGTCAAAATCGTTTTCTTCATGGTAAACTGAAATTTTAAAGTTTTTGTTGTTTCTTTTTCTTATTCCTCCGCGGGAGCGGTTCCGGGGGTTTCGCCTCCGGTCTCAACGCCTTCCGCGGGCTGCACTTCTTCCTCTTCCCCGGCAGCCGGCACGGCCATCACCGAAGCAATGGCATCGCCCTCGCGGAGGTTGATGATACGCACGCCCTGCGTAGCGCGGCCCGCGAGGCGGATCTGCCCGACGGCGGTGCGTATGGTGAGTCCCGAACGGTTGATGATCATCAGGTCGTTGTCGTCGGTGACGGCCTGGATCGATATGAGTTTGCCTGTCTTTTCCGTAATGTTGATGGTCTTCACGCCCTTTCCGCCGCGGTTGGTGATGCGGTATTCGTCCAGATCGGTACGCTTGCCGTAGCCGTTCTCGCTCAATACCAGCACATCCTGCTTCGAATCGGGTTCCACGCAGATCATGCCGACCACCTCGTCCCCGTCCTCGATCGAGATGCCGCGCACACCGGCCCCGACACGCCCGATCGGACGCACCGTCGACTCGTTGAAACGGATGGCCTTGCCGTCGCGGGCGGCGATCAACACCTCGGCGTTGCCGCTGGTGAGCTTGGCCTCGATCAGCTGGTCGCCCTCGCGGATGACGATGGCGTTGACGCCGTTCTGGCGCGGACGCGAGTAGGCCTCCAGCTTGGTCTTCTTGATCGTGCCGTCCTTGGTGCACATGATGATGTAGTTGTCGTTCACATACTCCGCATCGGCCAGGCTCTTGACATTGATGTAGGCGCGGACCTTGTCGTCCGGCTCGATCTGGATGACGTTCTGGATGGCACGGCCCTTCGACGAACGGGCGCCTTCCGGAATCTCGTAGACCTTGAGCCAGTAGCAGCGGCCCTTCTCCGTGAAGAAGAGCATCGTGTTGTGCATCGAAGCCACGTAGATGTGCTCGATGAAGTCCTCGTCGCGCGTGGCGCTGCCCTTGGCCCCCACTCCGCCGCGGTTCTGCGTGCGGTATTCGGCCAGCGGCGTGCGCTTGATGTAACCCATGTGCGAAATGGTGATCACCATGTCGTCGTCGGCGTAGAAATCCTCGGGATTGAACTCCTCCGAAGCATAGACGATCTCCGAGCGGCGTTCGTCGCCGTACTTCTCCTTCATCTCCAGCAGCTCGTCCTTGATGATCTGCATTTGCAGGCCGACGTTCGCAAGCACCTCCGTCAGGTGGGCGATCAGTTTCTCCAGTTCGTCGCGCTCGGCGAGCAGCTTGCCCCTTTCGAGTCCCGTCAGGGCGCGCAGGCGCATTTCGATGATGGCCGAAGCCTGGATGTCCGACAGCGCGAAACGCTCGATCATCGTCTGCTTGGCGGCGTCGGGCGTCTGCGAGGCGCGGATGATGCGCACGATCTCGTCGATGTTGTCCTGTGCGATCAGCAGGCCCTGCACGATGTGCAGACGCTCCTCGGCCTTGCGCTTGTCGAAGCGCGTGCGGCGCACGACGACGTCGTGGCGGTGCTCGATGAAGTATTTGATCAGGTCGCGCATCGGCAGCATCTGCGGCCGGCCGTTGACCAGCGCGATGTTGTTCACGGCGAACGAGGTCTGCAGCGGCGTGTTCTTGAACAGCGTGTTGAGCACCACGCTCGCAACGGCGTCGTGCTTCAGGATAATGATGATCCGCAGGCCGTTGCGGTCCGACTCGTCGTTGATGTAGGAGATGCCGTCGATCTTCTTGTCGTTGATCATGTCGGCGATCTTCTTAATCATCTCGGCCTTGTTGATCATGTAGGGAATCTCCGTGATGACGATGCACTCCCGGCCGCTGGGCGTATGCTCGATGTCGGTCTTGGCGCGCATCATCACGCGGCCGCGGCCCGTCAGCATCGCCTCCTTCACACCCTCGTAGCCGTAGATGATACCGCCCGTGGGGAAGTCGGGACCCTTGACGTAGTGCAGCAGCTCCTCGCCCGTGATCTCCGGGTTGTCGATATAGGCGCAGCAGGCGTCCACCACCTCCGAAAGGTTGTGCGGAGCCATGTTCGTGGCCATACCGACGGCGATACCGCTGGCGCCGTTGACGATCAGCAGCGGGATTTTCGTGGGCAGGACCGTGGGTTCGGGGATCGTATCGTCGAAGTTCAGCGTCCAGTCGACCGTCTCCTTGTCGATGTCGGCCATCACTTCGTCCGTGATTTTCTTCATGCGGGCCTCGGTGTAACGCATGGCGGCGGGTGAGTCGCCGTCCATCGAACCGAAGTTACCCTGCCCGTCGACCAGCGGGTAACGCATCGACCAGTCCTGCGCCAGGCGGACCATCGCGTCGTAGACCGACGTGTCGCCGTGGGGGTGGAACTTACCGAGCACGTCGCCGACGATACGGGCGGACTTACGGGTGGGTTTGTCGGAGTAGAGGTTCAGCTCCGCGCTCATATCGTAGAGGATGCGGCGGTGCACGGGTTTCATGCCGTCGCGCACGTCAGGCAGCGCACGCGACACGATGACCGACATCGAGTAGTCGATGTACGCCGATTTCATCTGCTCTTCGATATTGATGGGGATGATACGCCCCGTCAAACCGGCATTCTTTTCTTCTTCAGTTAACATTATTTACCGTTTAAAACTTTTTGCACCGATACCACGATCCGCCGGACTCGTTCGCCGCCCATGGCGGCGTTTGCAATTCTGACCCTCCCCTAAATCCGCTTCTCGGAGGGAACTTGATGCCGCTTCGCGGCAAAATCGGGATTTCCGAAACTGTGGGTTAGGATGTTGCCATCCGATCCTCGGCTCCATTCCTGCAAAGACAGTCCGGCCCGGCCGTCGATACCTTCAAATTACCACTTTTTTAACGAACAAAAATACGATTTATTTCCGATTTGAGCAACTTTAGAGGAATAAATCTGCTTCGCGCGTGCGATATTTTCGACGGAGCACCCCGTTTTTGCCCCTTTTCCGGCGATCTGACGCCCTGAAAAAAATATCCCGGCAGAATGCCGGGCGAAAAGGCCGAAAGACACGATGTCGTCCGACAACCTGAAATTACGTAAGCATTGTGATTTTGGGATAAAAATCATTTCAAACTATCAAATTTCGGCTCTTTTTCCTATATTTGTTGCAAACTAAAATACATACCCATTTAGTTCAATTAAGTGCAACAAAATGACAACACCCATGAAGAAACTTTTGTGTGTAACTATTGCTCTCTTGTATGCCACGGCCATGCAAGCACAAGACGAAAAAGCAGGTGTGACGAAATTTCTCGGCATTCCGATTGACGGATACAAACCCGCCATGATTGAAAAGCTGAAAGCCAAAGGGTTCATACCCTCCATAGCGGGCAAAGATGTTTTGGAAGGCGAATTCAATGGAGTTGATGTCCATGTACACATCGCAACAAACAACAATAAAGTCTGGAGAATTATGTTGGCAGATCAAAATACTTGCGGTGAAACAGATATTAAAATCCGCTTCAACAGACTCTGCCGACAATTCGAAAACAATCCAAAGTATATACCTCGTACCAAACCCAATAAGGAACAGACAATTCCCGACGATGAACACCTTTCCTACGAAATGGCTGTAAATAACAAAGGCTATGCGGCTTTCTATTCACAAGTTCCGGACTCCGTTACCAAGGAACAAGCATTGGGTTATCTGACAGGTCCGATAGAAGATATGACCGGTCCGATAGGAGAATTATCACCTGAAAAAGTCGTTGAACACTACTCCAACCTCCAAAAATGTGCGATGGCATTTGAAAATAAAACGGTTGGTTTTATGATCCATGAAGAATCTGCTGGAAAATATCGCATCTGTATGTTTTACGAAAACAGGTATAACGACGCCAACGGCGAAGATTTGTAATGACAGTCTGACCGAAAACACACCGGGCCGCCATGCGATTGCGTACATGGCGGCCCGGTGTTTCATTTCGTAAAAAATTACCGGAAGTCTATGAATTCATATCCGGCATAGGCATTTTTATCGAAGAGCCGGACGTGCCCCGCAAGCGGCGCGATGCCGAGGATGCCGACCTGCACCTGCTCGCCGTCGTAATCGTAGGAGAGCGACAGAGGACGCATCGCGGCGGTATCGACCGTCACGGTGACGCTGCCCGCCGGAGAGTCGTTCCCGGCAGCGGGCGTCAGCCGCACGACGGCGCGCCCCCCGGCTTCGGAGACCAACGCCGGGATATACTCGCTGCCGAGGAAATCGAAAGCCCGGACGGGATTGTTCAGGATATTGCGGCTCGCGGCGTCCACCTCCGTCACGGTCACCTCGCGGCGGCGGTTGTCGATTTCGTAGCGGACCACGCTGTCGGCGAAAACCTCGGCGTCGGCCAGCGCGAGGTAGTAGCACCGCCCCTCGACGACATAGCTGCCACGGCTTTTGTAATCGCCCGCCGAGACTTCGAAATCCACACTGTAACCGGGCATCGCGCGGAACCCCGCGGCGAGTTTTTCGAGTATCTCCGTGGCGCGCCCGGCTGCCCGGCTTTGCGGCATTCCGCAGCACAGCACCACCATGAAAAGTGAAAAATGAAAAATGAAAGATGCGTTTTTCTTCATATCGTCCCCCAACTGCCGCGCAGCCAATTTTTAATTCTTAATTCTCAATTTTCAATTAGGCTTGTTTTAAGCCGACGGCTTAAAATACCCCCAGTTCCTGCAATTTCGCCTCCAGCGAAGGCATGTCGTGGTAGAGGATGTCGCGCGGCTTGGCCCCCTGCTGGCGGCCGACGATGCCGGCCCTTTCGAGCTGCATCATGATGCGGCCCGCACGGTTGAAGCCCACCTCGTAGTTGCGCTGGATCATCGAGGTCGAAATCTGCCCCCCGGACACGGCATCGCGGGCGATCTCGGCAAAGAGCGAGTCGTATTTCACGGGCGCCGAGGACTCCTCGCTGCCCATCTGAGCGCCGTCGCCGCCGTCGGGCGTATAGTCGGGCAGCGTGTAGGCCTCGGTGTAGCCCTGCTGTTTGGAGATGTATTCGCAAATGCGCTCGACCTCGCGGGTCTCGACCAGCGCACACTGGATGCGCGTCAGGTCGCCGTCCTTCGAGAAGAGCATGTCGCCCCGGCCGATGAGCTGGTTGGCCCCCGGCTGGTCGATGATCGTGCGCGAGTCGATCATCTGCATCACGCGGAAGGCGATGCGGGCCGGGAAATTGGCCTTGATACCGCCCGTGATGACCTTCACGTCGGGACGCTGCGTGGCGATGATCAGGTGGATACCGATGGCGCGGGCCTTCTGTGCGAGGCGCATGACCGGCCCTTCGACCTCGCGGGCCGTCATGATCAGGTCGGCGAACTCGTCGACCACCACCACGATATACGGGAGGTAGCGGTGACCGTTCATCGGATTCAGCCGCCGCGCGGTGAATTTCTCGTTGTACTCGGCGATGTTGCGCGCCCCGGCCTTCTTACACAGCTCCAGACGGTTGTCCATCTCCGTACAGAGCGAGTTGAGCGTATAGACCGCCTTCTTGGGGTCGGTGATGATCGCGTCGTCCTCCGACTCCATCTTGGCCAGGAAATGCCGTTCGATCTTGGCGTAGAGCGAGAACTCGACCATCTTGGGGTCGATCATCACGAACTTCAGCTGCGCGGGGTGTTTGCGGTACAGCAGCGAGGTGATGATGGCGTTCAGCCCCACGGACTTGCCCTGTCCCGTGGCGCCGGCGACCAGCAGGTGCGGCATCTTGGCCAGGTCGAAGACGTAATTTTCGTTCTGGATCGTGCGCCCGATCACCACCGGAAGTTCGGCCTTCGACTCCTGGAAACGCAGCGAACGCACGGCCGAATACATCGACACCACCTGCTTGTCGCGGTTGGGGACCTCGATGCCGATGGTTCCCTTGCCCGGAATCGGCGCGATGATGCGGATACCCAGCGCCTTGAGGCTCTGGGCTATGTCGTTTTCGAGGCCCTGCACCTTCGAAATCTTGATACCCTGGGCCTGCACGATCTCGTAGAGCGTCACCGTGGGACCCACCGTGGCCTTGATGCGCTGGATGGGAATGCCGAAGTTCCTGAGCGTCTCCTCGATCTTGGTCTTGTTCTCGAAAATCTCCTCGTCCGAGACCTCCGAATCGGAAATGTAGTCCTCCAGCAGCGTCACGGGCGGCTTGCGGTAGTTCACCAGGTCCTTCAGCGGGTCGTAGCTCTCGGTGGGGATCGCCTTTTCGTCGAGGAGCTTCGCCTCGTTGGCCTCGACCGTCACCACGACACCCTCCGGTTCCGCGGCGGGCGCGTCGTCACGCACGATGATCTCGGTAAAGGGCGCATCGGAATCGGACGGTGCGGCCTCCCCGTCCGGAATCTCCTCCGGGGCAGGGTTCGGGGCGGGTTCCGCGGACACGGCGTCGCGCACCGCAGGGCGTTCCAGCTCGACCAGCCCGCTGCGGCCGATCACCACGCGGCCCTCGGGGCGCGAAAGGTCCACCTCGATGAACTCCCCGTCCTCGGCGGGAGGGGGCGTCTGCTCCGCGGCGGTTTCCCCGGCGACGGGTTTTCCGTCGGGCGTCAGTTCGAGGAAGGGATTTTCGTCGTCTTCCGCCGCGGATTTCCGGGCCGCAACGGCCTCCGCCGGGCGTTCCACATGGATCGGAGCGGCCTTCTGCACCGCAGGTTCCGCCGCCTTCTGCGCCGCGGACTGCGGCGCAGCCGCCTTCGGACCGGGTTTCGGAGCCGGTTCCGCAGCAGGTTCCGCGGCCTCGTCCTCCCCGGCCGCACGGACATGCGGCACGACTTTGTGTTTGAGTATCTCGACGACTTTCCCGCTCTTGTCGACCACGACGTTACCCGCCTCGTTGACTTTGTTGATGAAGTTGCGGTTGATGAAAACCCCCGTCAGTATCCAGCCGCCGACAAGCAGGATCAGCGTCCCGAAAGCCCCGATGTGCGTGCGCAGCAGGGCCGAAGAGGCGATGCCGAAAGCGCCGCCCCACCCCGTCGAGCAGCAGAGGCTCCAGCGGCCGGCGAAGGCGAATCCCAGCGTCAGCGACCCCAGAATCATGATCAGAAACAGCGATAGGATCGAATGGTTCATGAGCAGCGGCCGCTGGCGGATGATCCGCACGCCGACCAGCACGATCATCACGGGAATCAGCAGGCCGAACAGGCCGAACGAATTGTCGACCAGCAGGCGGCCCAGCCGCGCTCCGGCCCAGCCGCAGAGGTTTTCCGGCTCGATGCCGAGCGTCACCCGTTCCTCGACCGATTTTTGCAGCCCGCTCTGGTCGGCGGCCCAGCTGAAAAACGAGAAGAACACCGCGGCGGCGGCGAACAGACCGATGAACAGCAGCAACAGTCCGGCGATCCAGCGCGCGCTGTCGCTGTTGGAGCGCTGAACGGCCTGCCGGCTGTTGGTGGATGTATTTTTAGATGCCATTTCCCGAATGTCGATATTATCGAGCGAAGGTACTAATTTTTTCCGACAATTCCGGGACCGCAGCGAACTTTCTTGGCCGCCGGTCACGATTTTGACCGAAAATTGGCCTCCGGGAAAGAGGGAATCCATTACCTTTGCACACGGCTTCCGCACCGAAACGGACGACGGAGAGCCGGCAATCACGAAACCCGAACTGAAATGGAACTCAAGACAGAAACCAAAAAACACATCGTCTGGCTGGACGTCGTCCGGCTCGCGGCGATCCTCATGGTGATCGGCGTGCACTGCATCGATCCCTTCTACATCTCACCCACGATGCGGGACATTCCCGAGTACACCCGCTGGGCCTCCATCTACGGATCGCTGTTCCGCCCCTCCGTGCCGCTGTTCGCGATGATGACCGGACTGCTGCTGCTGCCCGTCGGCCAGCCGCTGGGCGCGTTCTACAAAAAACGCATCTTCCGCATCCTCTTTCCCGTCGTGATCTGGTCGGTGCTCTACAACCTCTTCCCGTGGTTCACGGGCGTCCTGGGACTGGACAAGAGCATCATCGGCGACTTCTTCTGCTACACCCAAGGAAGCGAATCGCAGGCGCTGGGCGACTCGCTCCGGGACGTGGCGATGATCCCCTTCCAGTTCAGCTTCAAGGAGAACCACATGTGGTACATGTACCTGCTGATCGGACTTTACCTCTACATGCCGTTCTTCTCGGCGTGGATCGAAAAGGCGGCCGCGAAGGAAAAGCGCGTCTACCTGGGCATCTGGTTCGCATCGCTCTTCATTCCCTACGCCACAGCGTACGTCGCCCCGTGGTTCGGCGTCGGCTACCTCTTCGGCGAAAGCACCTGGAACGCCTTCGGGATGTTCTACTACTTCGCCGGATTCAACGGCTACCTCGTCCTGGGCCACTACCTGAAAAAAGGCAACGGCTGGAGTTTTCCGAAAACCCTCGCGATCAGCGCCGTGCTGTTTGGCGCGGGGTATTGGGTCACCTACTCCGGGTTCGCCGCAGCGGCCGCCGACGCGATGTCGACCGAGGCGGACATGGAACTGTTCTTCACCTTCTGCAGCCCGAACGTGGCGATCATGACCGCCGCAGTGTTCCTGCTGTTCCAGAAGGTGCGGATAAACGGCGAGCGGGTCGCCCGGCTGCTGGCCAACATCACCAAATGCGGGTTCGGCATCTACATCGTCCACTATTTCCTCGTAGGTCCGTTCTTCCTGCTGATCGGCCCCTCGTCGCTGCCCATTCCGCTGCAGGTTCCGCTGATGTCGGTGTGCATCTTCCTCGTGGCCTGGGGATTCACGGCCCTGATGTACAGGCTGCTGGGCAAAAAGGCCGTCTACATCATGGGCTGACGCCCGGAAAACGAAATACAGGCCCGGACTCCGCTTGTCGGAGTCCGGGCTTTTCGTTCAGGGAAAGGGCTTTCACAAAGACTGCTGCGCCTTCCGTTCGAGGCGGAGGCGGTAGGCTTCGCCGGCGAAGGTGTGGAACGTGAACACGGGGCGGTTATCCGCCGAGGCGCGCAGGCCGTCGCGGTCGAGCAGCTGGCCGACACGGCGGGCGACGGCGGGCGACGGGTCGACGATCGCAACGCCCCGCCCGCCGACGATGCGTTCCATCACCGGCGTCAGGAAGGGATAGTGCGTGCACCCCAGCACGATCTGGTCGGCGCCCCGCGCCAGCATCGGCTCCACGGCGGCGCGCACCGTGGCTTCGGCCTCGGGCGTATCCTCCCGGTCACCCTCGACCAGCTCCACGAAGCCCGTGCCCGGGTAGGTCAGGACCTCGATGCCGCTGCCGTACCGGGCGGCCGTGCGGCGGAACAGGTCGCCGTCGAGGCTCCGCTCGGTGGCCAGCACCCCCACCACCCCGCTGCGGGTCGCCAGGCAGGCCGGTTTCACGGCCGGCTCCATGCCCACGATGGGCACGCCGGCATATTTTTCGCGCCGGAAGTCGATGGCCGCCGCCGTGGCGGTGTTGCAGGCCCCGACGACCCTCTTGCAGCCCCGGTCCACCAGCCCCCCCCCCGCCCCCCCGCCCCCCCCCC